>Ga0099826_10001684_pt1 | contig 13560 bp, 6 predicted proteins | sample Mtrugardesep15_FD_76830 | JGI IMG/M metagenome (GOLD analysis project Ga0099826, IMG submission 76830) | Root nodule microbial communities of legume samples collected from California, USA - M. trunc garden sep15 | ecosystem: Host-associated > Plants > Roots > Nodule | place: USA: California... | reverse complement strand
CTTAACTCCCTCCTTAATTTCTATTAATTCTCATTAAACCCCATAATTTCAAGTAAATAATAATCTTACTTATTTTTATTAAACAATAAAAATAATCATATATTCACATAATCACATAAATACAATATAATAAAATAGTAACACCCCACATATTCACATAAATCATTAAAAAATCATATAAAAGATTTTAAAATCAACCAACGATAATTAAAATAAAACTAGGGCGTTACATGGATTCTATCACTCAAATCAGCTTCACCCTTCAGTGCCTCTGCACACTTTTGCTGAATCAAGATCGCTTGCGTCTTCACCTTTCTTAACCTGAAATCTTTGTCTCCGATGAATTTATCGACATCATACTTGGTACCCATGATTTTCACTTAATGATTTGTTTCGACTACCCCACGGTTGACATCAATTCTTGTGAATTTGAATAAAACTCACAACAATACTTTGATGTGTGGAGGAATATTCATAGCAACTAAATCAAAGTGATCAAATAAACACAAACAATAAAACAAGATGAAGGAGAAGAAAAAAAAAGAAGAAGAACATGTTTATTTATTCAATTCGGTCCAAATTTGATCTACGTTTATAGGAAAGAGATATCTCTAATTCACTATTAAAGAGTTATTTACAAAGAGATACAAGGATTACAAGAAATTAACTTTAAACAAGTTTTCCAAGAATAATAATAATTTCTACCTTTTTCCTTGAATCTTTTCTTGTGGCCAAGAGACTAAATGATTTCTCTATCTAATGTGTTTAAATTGTTTTCCAACCCTAGAGTATACCCAAAAAGTACTCAAATTTTAGTTTTTGATTTCCTAATTTTTCCCCCAGTAACCTTAGTTTGCTTCACACTTCTTGCTTAAACTAGGCTGGAAAACACCTTTTTACAAAAGAGAAACGATATTTGAACAACTATTTTCCGATAACTTTTATGACAATTTTCTCTCTCATACTCACATTATATTTTTACTTTCTCTCTCTATTGTTTTGGTTTTTGTGTCAATATCTCATTTTCTTTGTAAAATTTGCTTATCTCAAAAGTTGTTATATAAATGGATGTTCAAATAACACAACTCTTTACAAAAAGAGGTTGCGGACACATACACCCCATGCATGGAGACATAGCCAACAGGCTATAGAAACACCTTGGCATGCGCTCGCGCACGGTGCTACACACCTTGCGCATGAGACAGAAACGCAACTCCTCATGATTAGAATAAACATTTTTAATTATTTGATGATTATTATTGATTGACAATAGAAAAAAAAAATTATTTACACCCGAAATGTATATAAACAAAATTCTTCTAATAATTAATAAATTAACTTATTTTGTGAGGTGGTTAGTCTGATCCTAATCAAAAGTGGCACAAGAGTCTACTTAGTGCACGGACGAATTGGACAGAGTTTGACAGGTTCTGCTTTAATTGATGTATTTGCACAACATTTCCAAAATATATGATTCCAAAATTTTCCAATTAAATCATTTCAAACTCTTCTAGATTGTAACTTAGTAGAAGAAATATAAAGCCAAGAATAAAATGGCGTGGATCCGGGTCCCATAAGTATTTTAGATGGTAAAATATTGGAAGGGACATTTGATATGTTAAGCGACTGAATTAGTGACTGAAAATTGGTGGCTAAAGCATAAAAAAGTAAAAGTACTATAAATCGGTCGCTAATATGTTTAGCTACTAAAAAGTTACTGATATTTCAGTCGTTAAAGTATAAACCGGTCGTTATTTCAATCGCTACTTCTTTGGCCACATTGAAAATGTGTTCCTGGATCTGTTCCTAGCTAGTGGCATAAAAGAAGCCTTCCCTTTTAAACCTTTGATTATACTTTACATAGGATATAATTTCTAATTTTCTAGTTATGGTAGAATAGAATAGATCCAAGACCCTAAAAAAAGATTGGATCCACAATAATGTTTGAGGGTAGGATTAACTACCATGTGACCCGAGACAATAAAAATACAAATAAATTCGAAAACCCCAAGCTGATATATATTATATATAGTCATTTTCAGTCCACTATAGATTCAGTATTCATATGATCCAGGTGGTATCTAAGAAATACTTAATAGTAAAATCTGAAAATTTTAATCACCTTGCCCAAAAATTGCAAGGAAATTAGAAAAATGAAAAAACAATATTCAGGAACCATTTGAATATTCCCTCACCTTGAATAACTCTCTATTTGGAAAATAGAATAATGTATAGGATTTCCTATACTTCCTTGGTTCACTCCCTTGTACTAATCATGATTCTAAAATCTCTAAAGCAAAGATCAAGCATGTAACCATACATGCAAGAACATTGAAAGACAAAATCTGCATAAGAAGAGAAATTGAAGTATTAGTTACACTAAATTAAAAAATACTACAGAAATTGGAATGCCTATAATCTAATAGCCAAACATAAATAAAAATTAATAATTCACATGCACAGTTAATGAAACTTTTTTACACCTGCATCAAATCAAATCTCGCCCTATAGATATTTACCGAGACGTTTTGGATGCACTCGTTTAAAAAACGTGCACATCGTTAGTACATAAAAATTAATCTCAAAAGGTAATGAGAATTTTGCTTACATTAGATTTGGATGGCACAACCATTTGTGGTAGATAACCCTGCAATCCAATGTTATAAACTGGTTTACCATCAGGATAATAAAGTCCATAGTTTCTTTCTGAAGCAGGACCAGGTTTTAAATCTTCATTAAAAAGTGCAAAAACATAAACATCAATTGGAACAAAAGGATTTCCAGGAGTTCCTTGTTTTTCCTCAATTCTTCTAAGCAAATTTCCATTATACAATTTTGCATTTTGTGGTGTAGCTCCAATTTCATCACTATCACCATTTGAAGGCCAACCTGTCTCAGAAACCTTTACTTCAACATTGGTAAAACCTATCACTTTGATTGCAGCATAAACAGCGTCAATTTGAGCATACAACATGTTATCATAATGTAAATTTGTGTTCGGATCAACTAAACCTTCATTTGGTTGAAATAATGCATAGTTTAAAGATACCTCATTAGGGTTATCTTTATATGCAAAAAAAGGGTAAGCATTAATATGAAAAGACGATTTGATTTCATCAAGAAATTCAACTATTGGTTGAATATATTGAATCAAATCTTGCCTAAAAGAACCGGACGAAGGAGGGTAAGAATTATCCAAAATGTTAAAAGAATGAGCTGTTGTAACATTAATTACTTGGTCTAATCCAAGCTTAACAAGAGAATTATGAACATTTTTCATTGAAGGTAGAAGATTCAAAATTAATTGAGTATCATTGCTATTGAATACTTCATTTCCAACACTTATGCAATTTATTTTGGTTTGTGAAAGGTAAGGTAGAACATGATGTTGAATCCAATTTTGAGCTTTAGAAGGGTTTGTCATATTTTGTAAATGCTCATTTCCAATTCCTATAACAAATTCAACACTTGATTTGGAGAAAGCAAGTAGAACATTTGGATCAGCATCATAGAGTTTGATTCTTGTCACATTCATTGATCTTATAAGAGCAGCTACTCTAGAATGAGATGGTAGATTGCTTGCTATTTGTCCATAGTTTATTCCAAAACTTAGGCCATTGATTTGCATAAATGAATCTGAAATCATATATCAAAACATTAGAATGTTTATAATAGACAAAAAAACAAAATCATATTACAAAATGTTTAATACATAAGTGTGAACAAAGTAAGGAACCTGAAATGGTGAGAAGAAGGAAAAGAAGTGATTTGAAGAAGGAAAAGGTTGTCATTATTACTGATCTGATCTTTGATTATAGTAATAGGAAACAATATCTAGGCACAGAAAGTGAGGTGATGCAAAGTTGGATTAATAATGTGTGAATATGGCATCATGGACTTTGATGTATATATATTAATTATACTTCAATGAGGAGGAAGAGGAGGGGCAGACCAACCCTTTTTTCAAGACTAGAGTTTGACAATTTGCTCTATGATTATGATTACAACTTTCTTGTAGTACTTTTTTTATAGCATACTCCTTTCGGTGTCGAATATAAAAAAAAATATCTTTTAAGATCTTTGAATAAAAGATATATTTAATTTATATTATACATCATATATATCATTTATTGAATAAAATTTAAAAAAAAAATCTTATATTTGAGATCGAAAGGAATAATAATAAAACTTAAAATTTCCGAAGAAAAAATATTGCAGACTTCAAATTATAAAACTTGTTACCTAAATACTATTTTGGATTTGGTTATGAACACACATCCAGTGATCTATATCGTGTGGGAGATATCTTTTCCCTGTAAATTGTGAGGTAGAAAGGGTACCTAAGAATTATATATTTTATGCATATCATTTTAAGTAAAATTGTCATTGAATTATATATTTTTCTTTCCAAGTGAGTGTGGTCCTCAAATTTGTATTTTGTTAGTTAGTTTGGTTTTCAAAAACTACCCACTTTATCTTTCACGTCATTTTAACTTTGGCCATTTATATTAGGCTTAACAGCAGTTTTAGCACTTTTCCAAAGTTGCGATTTTGGTCCTTTAAGAAGAAAAAAAAACTACAAAACCACCCCCTAAATTTTGCATCTTGTGGCAGTTTTGGGCCCCAAGGCCAATTTTGACTCGGTCTACGCTGACGTGGCACCCTAAGTGAAGTGTCACGTGTTATATTTTTTTTATTTTTATTTTTGTCTTGGGAGACCAAAACTGCTACAGTTGCAAAACTTAGAGGACGATTTTGTAATTTTTTTCTTAAGGAGCCAAAATCGCAACTTCGTAAAAGTTAGGGAACAAAAACTGCTATTAAACCTTTATATTTCAGAGTTGTTTATCTTTCGTTCTTCTTTAACTGAAAGTCTTATTAGTTTCAATTTCTTTAAATTCAATTGTCTTTTGCATTACAAACCTCTAATTTCATAGCAACATCAATCTTAAACCATTTCCAATCAATTTTGACTGTAAAATTTGATTTTTTTTAGATAAGACAAGAGTGAAGATAACATCAAGGAGAACTAATTTGCAGAGTATAAGAGACATTTTCCCAAAACAACTTTGAAACTTGTGACTCTAGCTATTAACTTGTCAGAACTCCCGCAATTGCACTAATTAAATATTTATCTGTGTTTTGAATTTTGTTGATTTTCCTTAGATAAAACAATACCTGTAAGCAGATTGGCACGCACGGTGGGACAAGTTTAGAGGAACTTGTGTATTTTTAAATTGTTTTTTAGAGTTATCATAAGTTTGAATGTCTTTAAAAAATGGAAGAGATCTTTCAAATGAACCTTCGAATAATTTCGGAGCTATTAATAGCATGTCTAATTGCAATGCGCTGGAACTTCCAGCACCATGACTAGCATGTAAGCGGTAATAGTTGTCGACAATCCAAATGTGACAATGTTGATACTCGTGGCGTTGGTTGTTTCATTACCACCTTTGTATGACATATTGGATTGTTTCAACATGGATGAGAGGTGGTTTCATACCGCTTTCTTGTAGTTCCCGACCGACAACAATTAGGCTATGACACGGGAGATGGTGCGACACAAATATAATTGTCCTTATTCACGTCCAATAGTCGCCAACTGAATGTTTGGCCTGCCCTTGGAATGCCGCCAAGTTTTCTTAACTCGTCGACCAGCATGCCATACGGCCAAAATCCATTTGGCATGGATTATTTAGGCCCAAAATTTCCAAATGTACCACAAAATTTGGCATAGATTCCTTTAGAACTAATACAAGATTAGTTGGAGAGTGTTTGACGACAAGTGGAAAATAGCAACCATGAAATGGCGAACATGTTCACCCAACATATGGGGGAAGTTATCACATTGTTGAATGTGTTGTCCCAAAACCAACACAATGATGTCGAATTGCACCATGGCGAGAATGTTTATCACACGCCACCTTTACGAATTGGAATGTGAACACATAGCACATAAGCATACTGGATTTCCAACCTAATATGAAAATAAAAATGTTGCCTCGAAATATTGCAGTCAACCAAGTTGGCCACAATGTTGACCAAGTTGTAGAACAAACCCTAAATAGGTTTTACTTCTATGCAGGGTACACTAACCGGCCATTTTTTACATCCCTCGTTTTAAGGATCCTATAGATCAAATCTTACGAATATCATCCATTAAATTAAATACAAACTTGCAATATCCCTTTCACAAGTAAACCATAGATCAAAGATAATTTTTTTATCCAAAATTTCATGATTTTTGCCCTTAAATGTGTCATTTTAGCTGGAGAAGAAGAACCTTTAGGCAAGGTGGTGAATCATCCATGAAGAATGTTTTGACACACATCAACACTCACAAGATATTCATTCTTTTAAGTCGTTATGAAATTTCAACTTCCTTAATGCAAGGCTTAGGAAATAAAGAATTCTAACGGCTCACATATTATGTGACGCCTATGTAAATTGCGAACATGCAAAGTCAAAACTAGATCAGTTAGCGCAGAAGAACGCAACATCAAAGGAGAAGCAGTACACAGCCATTTGTAAATAATAATCTCCTCCACTACAACATATAGGACTTACCATGAGAAATAGGAAACCTAGAGAAAGCAAACTCTAGCAGAGTGTCAACTTTTACCAATCTTCTTGAAAGAAGAGAAAGTAATGATGATTCCAATGTTTGGGCTTAAGGTTGAATTTAAAATTTTCATGTGTCTAAACTTGAGTTCTAGATTTAAGTTTTAACATTAAATACATATTAATATTACTTTTTTGAGTTACACCATTTCAAATAGATATAGAAAGATAAATAAAAGTATGTTACTTGTAAATTAAAATAATTTATATTTAATACTAAGAAAAACATATAATACCACGTGATAATGTATTCGTAAAATAAATTATTTTCTCATATATGTATCTGATTTCATGCATCAGTAATATAATATATATTTATATATAAACAGATAGTTTTTAATCTCATAACAAAATAGAACATTTTCAATATTATATGTCTATTTTTATTTTTTACTTATTTAACTTTTTTAATCTATCATAAATATTGTTCATTCCAATTTTTGATTGGATTTAATTGATATATACAATCAATATAAAAAAGTTTTACACACACATTCAATATTTATTGTGCTTAACTAGAGTGGTACCGAGTAAATTTTTTAATGATGAATCAAAAATTTAGCATCATATTTGTAAATTTGTCAGATTAAGATAAAAAACACAATTTTCAATTATAGTTCTTGTTGGCATTAAAACAAGGTAAGTCAACCTTTTACTAAAACCTAGAGATCATAAAGGATAGCCATATGTGCTTAATTTTGTCTAAGTTCTACAATAGATACAATTAAGGCTTATTTGTGCCTAGAGGTCCAGAAACATTATAGCGATTAGAACAATTGAAAATTAAATAAATATTTGAATCATAACTAAGTAATAAATGTTCATCTTAGAACCATAACCAAAGGGAGATTAGTTCTCATGGCAACAAAAAATATAAACAAGAAAGGAATATAAAACATACTCTCAAGAGAGATGATTGGGAAAAACCCTAGCTACCCTGCCTTGATTATTGTCTTGATCTTTTCCTTCACCTTTCACCATCTAGTTTCTAAATGAATAAAGTGTTTGCAATGAGTTTCTATATATAGACAAGTTAAGAACCAGTTTGTTGGGCTATTTTAACTGATTTTGGCTTGAAAAACAAGTTAGGATGCAATTTTTCCTGAAACCATGTGCCTAGGCGCATAGGGGCACCTGCTGGGGTGCATCGGGGACAAGAACAAAGTGTCTCCTTGGCACTTCCATGCGTATGGGGCACATGGGGCAGCAACTTGGCAAGAAAATGTCATTTTTTTCGTTTTTTGTGTGATCTTCTTCTATGCTTTTCATCTTGGGATTTGGGACGTTATTTTTCACAGTGTATTTCCTTCAAAAACCTTCTTGAACTCCTTTGGTCTTCATTCTCTTGTCTCCGTAACTCCATGTGATGTCTTGATTTGACTCAAAACACCTCCGGAATTGCCGGTTTTGGAATAATTAGAATTACATGAACTCAAATGAAAACAATACAAAATGTCGCTTAAATTATAAGCAAATCCTATAAAATAACTCTAAAATGACCTCAAACTCTACTAAAATGACTCAAACATAACTAAAATATCATCAAATATCTTATCATCAGCCACTATGTTATGCTATTTACTATATTATCTATGTAGGGAGACATGATTAAATGATATATGTCAAACCTTTTTAAGACTAACATTGCATATCAATTAAAATCTTTTTTATTAAAATCGTTGTTATGTCCCACATGTTTTATATAATTTTGTTATTAGTAGAATAATCATATAATTAGTACAATAGAAATCTATTTTTATATTTAATTTAATTCATCTAGTTCATGTAATTTATATGATTATACTCTTCGAACAATTGCATCACATAAATGATTTGCATATGTATCATCATAAAATAGTTTTCATTTTAACCTGATAAAAAAAGTGATCATACTATAGTGTCACTTTAGTGTTCATACGATATTTATGAATTGCATGTGATCATACAAATTCAATACAATTTAGTTCATAAAATATTTATTTTTTTTAACTTTTATTTGACCATGTAATTCATTTTATGTGACTTGATCACAAAAATCATTATAAGACCATCAAAATTGTTACAAATATTTGTTATTGTTAAACTGAATTTAAATATTGTTCTCACTAAATAGTTATAAGTTGTTATAAATTAGTTTCTAAGTACTTATTTAAAAATAGTTCAAGGAGTTTTGAAATATATTTATCTAAAGAGAACATATCAAAATTTTCAACATATGTTTGAGTGAATATTTCTACAAATGTATAAAAAATAAATATGAAAAATAAAATTGAAGGTTAATTGTTAAGCAATATGAGATTTTTTTTTTTTAGGAATAAGCAATATAAGATGGTATATATTGTTCAAATCTTGCACTTTGTCATGAACAACAATATATTGTATTTCTTCAAGAAAAATCAAAATATTGTATCATTCTCTTGTTTTAATTAGTATGATAAAGTTATTAGTTTATATATCCATTTTATGACTATTATTATTGTTGTTGTTATTATTATTATTCTTACTAGCGAAAAGACGGGCACTCACGTGGCCGTTTTTTCGCTCTTTTTACTGCGTTAAAATTTGAAAATTATGAACTAATTTTTTTTATGAGATATTGATTTTGATTAAAAACTAAAAATATAAATGTTTATTGCTTTCTATTTATAACATACCAAATTAAACATGATTGTCTATTTCAATAACACCAACAACAATCTTTACTATAGAAAAAAGTTGTTTAAGGGTGTAATTGGGATAATAAAAAAGTAAGTATAAATATACTCATTTAGTTTGTTACATCTTTTAAATGATAAAGAAAAAAATCAAACATATATTCATATCGTATTTGTTACATTTTTTAATATTTAAATTCATTCTTATCTTTTTGTTACATGTGTTATTCGTATTAAAAATTGAGGGACGAAACCTCCAACATATGCGAAAAATTCAACCCAAAAGTGCTGAAAGAGGTAGTTTTCTTTATATATAGTAAGATTATTATTTTATTTTTGATATTACAATTTATTGTCTAGATGTGTCAATCTTAGAATCTTTCTTTATTTCAACATGCAATAAGAATAAAATAAAATAAAGACAGTTGTTATTTTTCATATCAAATATCACAACGAGACTATTATTGCATATGTGATTTAAAATATTTATTACTATACACTGTAGTGTTCAATATGAGTAAATTGCATATCAATAAAGAACACCTGAAATGAAAAAAGAAAATTAATTAATTCTCATTAAGAAAGAAAGTGGAGATAATTACAATGATTTATAGAGTTGTGAATAGTTTAGAATCCTAACTAACTTCAAATTGATGGGGCACATGGTAAAGAAAGAGAAAAAACCAAATAAATAACTCGACTATGGCTATCTACCTCTAAAAAACAATATTAGAATATTCTTATCTTACATCAAAATGTTTACAAACCGCGTAACTTTTTAAAAAAATTACTCATCTTCTTTTTCCTCTCTTATTGCTTGAATATGGCATGTTCTCGTGATTTCTGCAAGATCTTTGTCCAAATGGAAAAATCTAGAGAAGAATAAAAAATATAAAGAGAGAGGGAAAATGGAATCGAGAAAGAGAAATAGAGAGCGAGAGAGAGTAACATATGAGGAGAGTTTGTATATATGGAAGATTGGAAATTTTCTAGTCATCGTCATCCTTTGTTGTTGTCGCGGGTCGTCATTGTTCGTTGTTCGTGGTTGCCGTTGTCGTTCGTGGCCGAAACCTCCAACATATGCGATTACTGTTTTTTCTCGTCTGTCGCTGAATCTTCCATCGGCTTTCTTCCTTGGCTCCTCAATAGACATGAACTATACTTCTATTTTGACTTTCAATTCAGCAATTGAGTTGTTCAAATTCTGTTTTTTCAAATCTGCATTAAAAAATTTTGTTGCAAGATTATGAAATTGGTGGTGGCTACGATTCTTCAGTGCCTTCATCCAATTCTTAGTATACTTTTTAGAAATCTAATTATTAATTTTGTGAGAGGTTTTATAAATCTAATTTAAAAACTAGGTTTAAATCCTACTTTTTAAATAAAATTCATTTTTCAAAAAGAAATGAAAACCGGTTTTAACAACAACAAAAAAAAACCGGCTCAAAATCAATTAGATTGAATTAAACTAGTTTAAAATTGTAAACCGGTTTTGAACCGAACTGAAATTGGTTTAATAAATTAACCAGTTTTTTTATTAAAGTGATTTATAAGAACTGAACCAAACCTTTAATGTGGTTCAGTGTAATTCAGTTTATGAACCAAGAACACCTCTAATTTTCATAGCTTAATCCAAATTCCAATTTATAATTTCTTTTCCATACATCATCCAATACTAGCAAATATTTTACTTTACCTATCAGCAATTCTCGCACTTTTGTTTGTATTATATCTAAATTAGTGTCATAACACTTATCTCTTATGATAAATTTTCCATGATGGAACAAATAAGGCTCTTGATCAGAAATACACACCCAAACTTCTGTATCAAGATTGACGCTTACCCAATGATTGTTATATGAAGCTTGATACGATACAAACACGATACAACACCGATATGATTTTTTTTTAAATTCTAGATACGATACAGCCGCCGATACTTTAATAAAAAATTTGCATTGAAACTGGTCTTATCAATTTTCCTAAAATGAATTGGTCATGTTCTTTGTGGATGTGTTCAATGTCGATTCAAATTGGTTTTATTCAATGTTCAGTGCTGAGTGTGGTTGATTGTGTTTGTGCTCGTGGTTTTATCAATTTCCTAATTCCAATTTGTTTTTCCATTCATTTATTTTTCAAGATTTTTTTTTAATATTTCTTGATGGTTATCTAGTTTTCTAATGTTCAATGTCGATTCTTCGTAGTTTGGGAATTTATTGAGTTAATTGGTTATTAACGTAAGCGTTATTTAATTTTAGGTTAATTTAATTTAGTATCTGTTACAATGTATTGATTGCTTGTATGTTTATATTCGATGTAAGAGGGTTGATCTCATTGATTAATCTCGTCGTAGTTACTTGAAACCACTATGTAAATTTCATCACCAAAAGCTGTTTATGATTGACATTTAGATATTGTATATTTTTTTTTTATAGATTTGAAAGCCTTCATGTAGAGGTTGATTGAATGACATGACTTTTAGTAATTTGAAAAGTTGATTTAGTGAGACTTATATAAAGTAAGATATTTGAAAAAGATGTTAGAGAGATTTTTCTATGAATTTGTGAATCTCCTTAATATGTTAGAAAAATTGGTTGGATTAGATGCGAGCTTGTGACATAAGTATGCTATGTATCAATTTCTTTTAAGGCTAAATTTTCTTATACAACAAACTAAGTTGTACGATCACTTTCTGCAAAATAAGTCAATATCTTCAAAAGTTTTCTCTATAGCTGATGAAAATACAAAAAATACAAATGATGAGAATGCACTGATCAACTTTTCAGATTTGTTTACTAAAAAAAAAAACTATTTAGATTTGGTCCTAACGACGATGAAGATCCCGGAGAGGCTGAGTTTAAGAACGACTTTAAAGGTCGCTTAAGAATCAATTTCTATGGAGAGAAAGTTAAGAAGTGTTTTTGTCTCGTTTTTTGTTTTGTTTTGTTTTGTATTGTTGACAAATATATATCTCCTATTTTTCATATTTCTTATACGAGTCAAATAAATTAGAGTCCGAAAAAATATATATCTTTCTTTTTTGTGACAATGTTTTGGACAATCTTCTTTTTCTCTCTTCATAGAGTATAAAGAAAGTAAAGTAAGAACATCATAAGAGTTTGAGAGAGTTGTCACAAAAATTGTTTTTAAATGATTGTATAAATACCATTTTTAGGTAAATCGGGTATCTCCGTGCACGCTGAAGAGACTAATTCCTCAAGCCTTGTTGGCCCAAACGGGCTACAAACTCTTATGAAACTCTTCGAGTTTTAAAATTGTTTCATGTCTAAAGCTAAATTTAAACTCAAATTTTAGTTAAGTTAAAAGATATCGTGACATCTCATCTAAATGTAATATTTGGATGATGAGTAACAAAATTTTATGATTATCAAACTTTATTCACATTCCTTTTTTATTTCTTTTTCTCAAGAGAGGGTGGGAAATTTTCATGAAGCTTAAAGTGATGATATGGCGTGTAACCAAAAAAAAAAAGTGATAATATGGCGGGAAACTAAACCCATTAGCGACAACAAGCACATATAAAACCCTAATTTCAATCCCAATTCAAACCCTAATTTCCAATTATTCCAATTAGAAATCGAAGAAGAGAAAATTGACAATGGCTGAGACGGAGGAGCTTCCCAAAACTATTGTACGCCGTGTGGTGAAGGATAAGCTATCCACTTGCTCCGACGACGGCGACATTGCCCTTCACAAAGACGCTCTTCTTGCATTCTCCGAAAGTGCCAGAATCTTCATCCACTACCTTTCCGCTACGTAAGTGCTTGCCTTCTATCTGAAACCCTAATTTTCGCACAAATAAAAAAAAAACCCTAATTTCATAAATTTGATGTCTGAAATTCCCTTTTTGGAGGTAATTGGGGAAGTTTTGTAATGGGTTTTGGATATTGATTCATGGTTTTAAAAATTGAAACTTTGGTTGTAAGGAAGGAGAAAAAATCAGGGTTTGTATTTTGGAGGAAATTAGAGGTATTTTGCAATGATTTTTTTGGGATTGATTCCTGGTGATTTTAAAAATGGGAACTTTGGAAGAAAGAGGATAAAAATTAGAGTTTGTAGTTTGGAGGCTATTGGGAAAATTTTGCAATGGGTTTTGGCTATTTTGGAGGAAATTGGGGAGGTTTTGTAGAGGGTTTTGGAGATTGATTCCTGGGTGATTATAAAAAAGGGAACTTTTTGAGGTAGAAGAATGTTAAAGAGTGATTGGTGTTGTTTGTATTTGCAGGGCTAATGATATATGTAGGGAGTCAAAGAGGCAAATCAT
>Ga0099826_10001683_pt1 | contig 13568 bp, 11 predicted proteins | sample Mtrugardesep15_FD_76830 | JGI IMG/M metagenome (GOLD analysis project Ga0099826, IMG submission 76830) | Root nodule microbial communities of legume samples collected from California, USA - M. trunc garden sep15 | ecosystem: Host-associated > Plants > Roots > Nodule | place: USA: California... | reverse complement strand
ACGACATTCCCCAAGTTTGCTTTATATATATATATATATATATATATATATATATATCAAACTTGGCTATACATAGCAAACCTTAAACCGTGGTAAATTACTTAGACAGCAGAAGAATCATATATTTTGATTTTAACAATAAACTCGTGCGACGCAAGGGTCAACATTCTAGTATAATATAAAATGTTATACACTAATACAAAATTGCCAGAACAGAATAGAATTGATTCTAACATAATTGATTCTGATAGAATTGATTATGATAAAATTGATTTTGAGATAATTGATTTATGTTTGGATACAATAATGTAGAATTGATTAAATAGATTGTATGTTGTTTGGATAGTTTTGATCAAAATTGCTTTTGAATGTATAATTACTAAAATGGACATAACTAAATATAAATAAATGGATATATTTAAATTAAATTAATATAAACCATAAAAGAAGGAGAATTGATAAAGGAAAATAATGGGTTGTAATAATTAAAATATAAAATTTAATAGAGAATTAATTCTAGTTAACTCAGAAGTTAGGAATTGTAGCTTCAACCAGAATTGCTTCTAGAGAAGAGAATTGCTTATGTGAAGCTGAACCAAACATGTGAGAAATTGCTTTTCATCAAATTCGAGACGGTAGAAGTGCTTATAGACTAAGAGAAGCTGAACCAAACAAGCACTTACACAACTATAAGGAGTGAGATTAGTGAGTCCTATAAAGCTAAACCATGATCAGTCCTAAACACAATATTTGAGTCATTTAAGCTTTAGAACTGAACACAATCAGACCTTAAACATGAACCCACAATAGAATAAAGAATAAATCCTTTTAATGTTTTACATACATACGCATGACCAATTTCATCTTTCACCAATGATCAACTTCATCCTATACTCGTAACCTAATTCCTGAAAAAGGAATCATAACCTACTAAAGAACTCACCAATTTTTTGAATGATTGAATAAAGAATGAGAAGAAGGATTGGTTTGCATGCAGCTTCTTCTTGAACCCTAGCTTTCCTTTAGTTCTCCCTCTTTTATGGGTTTTCTACAAGGAGAAAGAGATGGTAACCATGAAGTTTGAGTGGCATGCAACAAAATCTTGTAAAGGAAATGTGTGGAGGTTCTGTCTCCTTACGTCTGTGTTTGTTTGTGCCTCCTTATTACATAGAGAAGGCTCAAGTACTAAGTTACTAGTATGCCCTTATATCTAATTTATATTCTGCTAGAAAAACATTAACTAATACTTAATAGTTAACACAATTAGACACAGATACACATATGAGTACTAATCACTACTAAAATTTTGGGATGTTACAAATTTCATGGCAAGACTATTTGAAGAAAAAAATTACACTAAGGTCCTTTAAGTTTGAGATTTGTAATAAATTGGTCATTTAAGTTATTTTGATTACACATAAGTCTTTTAAGTTTGAGGTTTGTAACAGAATGATCATTTAAGTTATTTTGGTCACAAATAAGTCTTTTTATAAGTTTGTAAATGTTTTCGATTTAGTCCTTCTATTAACCAAACGATGACGTGGTAGAAGAACTAAATTGAAAACGTTTACAAACTTAAAGGACTTATTTGTGACCAAAATAACTTAAAGGATCAATGTGTTACAAACCTCAAACTTACAGAAGTTATGTGTGACCAAAATAACTTAAATGACCAATCTGTTACAAACCTCAAACTTAAATGACCCTCTAGTGTAATTTAGCCAAGAAAAAAAAAACATTGGTTATAAAAAAAGTCATTTAATATTGTCTCCAATCTTAATTCTTAAATTTGAACACACAAAAAAACATTGGTTATGAAAAAAGTCATTGTCTCCGATCTTCATTCTTAAATATGAACAGAAAAGTACTCATGTTTGGTTGTATTAAATAACGTAAATTTAATTACTTTGAACAGATAAGGGATTTGGATCACTTAAGTGTTCATGTCTGCGATTCTTGTATTACCGTTAAATGGCATGGAAACTTCATATATACAACATGGTAACTAAAAAAATAAGGCTTAATTACACTTTTGGTCCCCTAAGTTTTCTAAAGTTGTGATTTTGGCCCCCTAAAAAAACAACTCTTTTCAGGCCCCCTAAGTTTACTTTTGTTGCAATTTTGGTTCTCTAGCCCAATTTTGACCCAGTCAACACTGACGTGTATAATGTTTTAATTATTTTTGTATTTTTTAATATTTTTTTATTTTGTAATTAAAAAAATATATATTTTTTATTTTAAATTTTTGTAATAAAAAACAAAACAAAAATTGTAATTAAATTTTTTTATTTATTTTAATTAAAAAATTCATTATTTTTTATTTTTTTAATTAAAAAAAGAATTTTTTTAATTGAAAAAAACAAAAAAATAATTTTAAAAAAAATACACGTGGGCCCACTTGTCCGTTGACTCGGTCAAAATTGGGGTGGGGGGCCAAAATTGCAACAGAAAGTAAACTTAGAGGGCCTGAAAAGAGTTGTTTTTTTAAGGGGCCAAAATCACAACTTTGGGAAACTTAGGGGGCCAAAAGTGTAATTAAGCCAAAAAATAACTACATTTACTCTATTTAATAACGTCATTTTTAAATTACTGGTCAATTAATGTAATTTTTTTTCAATGATTCTTTTATTTTCTAAAACAAATTTCCATATGAAGAATATTTTTTTAAAAAAAAAACTACTTTAATTATAATTTTTTCAAAAAAAAAATCATCATAATTAATCAAATAAAATTTTTTGAAGTTAATTATTTTTATCAGGATTTTTGTCTTAATTGATAGATAACAAAGTCATTAATTATTTAATCATTTTACTTGGTTTTAATTATTTAAGTATAACATTCCCTCAAAAAAAAAATTATTTAAGTATAACATAGTTTTTTTTGAAAGAATTAACCTTTATTTCATTTTTCAATAGAAACTTAGGCCGAAGGGATGATGCTTATTCAGAGGTAGAAAATACCTCCAAGCTTAAAGAATACGTATAAAGAGATTGCATTTATTACCCCCTTTCAAAGAAACTAATGAAACTTTTACGGCAGGGATGGCAAAAAAAATTGTATACGTTGATATCATTGATAAAATCCGTTATAGACACAATATGTTTAACAGATACCCACTAATGAAAAAAATAGTTAATGGATAGAGGTGGTATTCGTATCCATTAGCAAATTAGTAAAATCATCAAAATATTATATTACTTAACATAAATATTACCTACATGAAATACTACCTCGTCTCATTATATAAGACTCTTTTGGTAAGATTACGGGAATCTTTTATATAGTGGTGTGGTAGTTAAACGCAAAGATACATACGATTCAAAAAGTCCACAATAGAGGCTTTGAAAGAATGAGCAGCAACGGTCTTCGAATCAACCTTAAAAAATAGTAACATGCAAATACGTAACAGCTTCACCTTTTATTCTAATATTTCTACTACTTTTGAATTAAATAAACTAAAATGATCATTAAAATACACAACAATGCATATAAAACCGGCAGCAGAGAACTTAGGACCGCTGTCTTGTCTTGACTGTATCTTCTAATGGCTTTCCATGCCAACTTTTGCCGTCTTCCCACCACTCTCATCGACGTTCCTTCTCCGGATAGAATCCGGTGCAGGAAAGTGTTCTCGGTCCGTTGTTCAGCTGACTCTGATTTTGATCCTAAGGTGTTTAGAAAGAACCTCACCAGGGGTGAGAATTATAACCGCAAAGGCTTTGGACGCAAGGAAGAGACTCTCAAACTCATGAATCGTGAGTACACCGGTATGTTGTTATGTTTCTTCTTTGATTTTGGTCTCCCTCATCAGTTTTTGTGGAATTCAGCTGAAAAAAATAATTATGTTTAGCTTCTTTTTGTACGCTTATTACTTGCTAGTTGGGAATGTGTTTATTTTGTATCACAAACACTTTCTATTAAAAACATGTCCAACATGACACTGACACATATTACATTTTAATTATTCTATTTTTCAAATTATTATCCGTATCAAAGTATAAGTATTGTGTCTGTTAAAAATTCTTACACTTTGGTACATGTTTAGTATCAAATATTTAGACCGCATGATCGAGCTTAATTTGTAGGGGGAATTGTTCCTAGAAACGCCTATAAAGATTATCGAGTAATCATAATAGGGTAGGGAACGGCTAAGTAAGAGTATCTAACCATTGTTAGGTACCAAATTACTTGGTACAGATGATCGAGCTAATCATAATAGAGTAAGGAAGGCTGAGGTGGTACTAAAGTCATAACAGGTGAGGTTAAGATATCTTTGATTCTAGGTACAGGCATAACCAACTTACTTGGTCCGCCCAATACGTCTCTTACAGCTGCATAGACTTATGTTCTCAGACGGAACAATACATATGATGAAAAATTTGATGGCTACATTTTTGTGATTAGATTGATTTGTGGATATGATTTTCTACTATTTTTAATTAATGGAAATTGAGCTCAAAGTTAATGTTAAGCTTCTTTAGATATATCATCTGCTAATGGTTTTATAGACTTTGTTCACTTTGTGTTTGCAGTGAGTAGTGATTGTGTGTACCCTTTTTTGTAATTGTAGGTGAGATCATTGAGACATTGAAGGAAAATGGGAATGAGTATACATGGGGCAATGTCACTGTGATGCTAGCTGAAGCTTTTGGCTTTTGTTGGGGAGTTGAGAAGGCTGTTCAAATTGCGTATGAGGCCAGAGAACAGTTTCCTAATCACAAAATTTGGATTACCAATGAAATCATCCACAACCCAACTGTTAATAAGGTATATACATAGTATGTATAGATTCTTTTTACACTGTCAATCAAACTTACCGGATCATTAAAAGTATCTGACTTACATCCTAACAAATTCTATAGTATCATATGTAATTGACTGTGATTTTCTGACATGGTACTTTGTTTACACAGATGGTGTATCAAAACTAAACTCTTAATTTATTAGTTATATCCTACAGTTGATGAAGTTGGTAAAACTTGATTCGTGTTATGAACTTAATTGATCACTGCCTTGTTTTCTTGCATATGCCATCTTTTTACATGATTAATTTGTTGATTGTTGAGCTTTCATAAATTATTGATGCAGCGGCTAGAGGAGATGAAAGTGGAGAATATTCCTATTGCAGAAGGAAAGAAACAATTTGAGGTTGTTAACAAGGGTGATGTAGTCATTTTGCCTGCTTTTGGAGCCGCAGTCGATGAGATGTTGACTTTGAGTGAGAAAAAAGTTCAAATTGTTGATACAACTTGCGAGTGGGTTTCAAAGGTATCTACATATGAGGGTGGCTTTCTCTTTTGCCGGTTTGCATCTATTCGGTTTATATATCAATGAACCAACAAATACTCAGATTATTTGTCTCCTATGAATTGTTTTTTAAGGTATGGAATGTAGTCGAAAAGCACAAAAAAGGAGAGTATACCTCGATAATTCATGGAAAATATTCCCACGAGGAAACTGTCGCAACTGCGTCTTTTGCTGGAAAGTACATAATTGTGAAAAATATGGCAGAGGTTTGTCCTAAGTTGCTGCTAGTATTTGACTTAATGTGTGTTGAATGTCTTACCTTGAAGAAATCTGTATTAACTTTTGCATAACTGACAAATTTATCCAGGCTAAATATGTTTGCGATTATATTCTTGGTGGTGAACTTAATGGATCTAGCTCAACCAGAGAGGCATTTTTCGAGGTACAGCATTTGTCCTGTTATCGGTCTTGCTTTCAAAACCCTTTAGTATTCAATGTCGTAATTATTTAATTTTTCTTGTCCAGAAATTTAAGTTTGCAGTTTCTAAGGGCTTTGATCCAGACAATGACCTGATAAAGCTTGGCATTGCAAATCAGACAACAATGCTCAAGGGAGAGACTGAAGAGATTGGTTAGCTTTTATATTTTTTGTAGTTAGCGGCAGAGGGATTCTCTTGTTCTCTATTCATAAATAATAATTAATTGTGATATGTATTTTGCTGATCGGATCACAGGGAAACTTGTGCAGAGGACTATGATGCGCGAATTTGGCGTGGAAAACGTTAATGAGCACTTCATAAGCTTCAACACAATTTGTAATGCTACTCAGGTGTTTTCACTTCTCTAGTCCCTTTATGTTTTTGCTTATTTTGGATATGATAAAATGTGGTTGCAGTTCTTCATATTGTGTAATTATTTGTACACTGGCTTGTTATGAAATCTGTTGGGCATAAAATAGTTTATTTAAATATTTTACTGATTGTACTCTATTACTTTTGAAATAATATTCAGAAAAATATTCCATAATTCTATGATATATTTTTTAGATCGTGGCCATTGTAATCAAACATTTGTATTGAATTTCCATTCAGGTGCGACAAGATGCTATTTACAAGCTGGTGGAGAAAGATATGGATCTTATGTTGGTTGTTGGTGGCTGGAACTCGAGCAATACTTCGCACCTTTAAGAGATAGCCGAGTAACGTGGAATTCCTTCTTACTGGATTGACAGTGAGCAAAGAATAGGTCCAGGAAACAAAATAGCATACAAGTTGAATGTAAGCATCGATAAAAGAGATTTTATACCTCATCACCTATTATCTCTTATCGCTATTAATAATAATGTATTATCTTTTCATGTTTCAGCATGGCGAGCTTGTCGAGAAAGAAAACTGGCTACCAAAGGGTCCATTAAAGATTGGTGTAACATCTGGTGCATCCACACCAGACAAGGTATTTTCTCTTACCTTGCGCGTGAAGTAATAAAAACTTGTGACTGGCCTTCCATATTCTTGTTCGTTTTTTTTGTAAATTTCTTCAGTATAGTTCTGCTGGTGTAATGAATATACTTTGGAAACCTTGCAATTCAGATAGTTAATTTCACAGGAAGTAACAGGTGCAAATGGCTCGTGTCGTATTTATTTAAATTTCAAATAGCGTTCTATCCTTCCTTTCAGTTTTCGATGATGCATAATATCCAATTCAAGTTCGTGTAATGACATTTTGCATCATTGTACTTTACACAGGTTGTGGGAGATGCACTTATCAAGGTGTTTAACTTGAAAAGGGAAGAAGGGTTACAACTCTCGTAAAGCAGCTCTGCATACATACGCTGTTATAGGTAAAATTAACAGGATGGATTTGAATTACAGGATTTTTTACAGTTTGACTTGTAGATTTTATCAATGAGAAACCTCAATTTAAATTAAAAAAATTCTTCCAAATCTTTCCTTTTGCAGTATTGTTTAGTATTAGTTGTTATCATAGACTAATAATCTAACAGCACTAGAATCATTGATTTTGACTGTGTGTACGGGTCAGGGATTGATTTGAGGTAAAATCCTTCAAGCCCGTATTGACACTGTCAGTATTTTTCCTATAACTTGCTCCTCACAATGGTCACTTGAACCACTAAATTTCATTTAGTATGAGAAATTTGGATTGCAAGTTTAAGGTAGTAACCTGAAACTCGGAAGGACCTGCTGCAGTAATTTGAAAATAACTATGCATGGAACCCATAATTAATTGATTCTTGCGGTATTGGAAAGTAGAGTCTTTTTTCTTCAGTTAAGACATATGATTCACTGTATTTGGTTGAGAAATAAAATACTAGTAATTAGTTATTTAAAGTGAGTCTAACTTGCTGCCATAATTGAGGATGTATTGCATCGGTTGTAGCAGTTTAACTATACCTTTTTATATAGTTGCTGCAAATTATAGGTAGTTTAGTATGTCATGAAATAGCTTTGATATGAATATCTATACTATTGATCTCATGCCTTCTACATACATTGTGTTGATTATTTTGAAATTGTTCAATGACATGAAGACATTAATTGTGAGTATGATGAATTTCTTATGGTATATGCTGTAATAACTCATTGACGCTTGGTACTATCAAATAAGTACATTAACAACACTTACAGTGAGATATTTCTCAGATTACTCATGTCTGAAATGGTATGCATGACAATTCATATTTTCATGAGTGATTTATATGTGATATGTGATGAGTTATTATTCCTTATCTTATATGTGTGTGTGTGTGTGTGTCGTCGATGATGTTCTGAGATGTGATTCTTTTTGTTTCAGATAAGGAGCAAATGCCTGAATGCTAATGAACTTGTTTATGTTATATTCATATTATCTTATGTATTTTGATTAAAATGGTATTATGTAATGCCCATATTGAGGCTTGGTGTTTTGAGTAATCAAAGCTATTTGTACTTTTGTAAAGTGTATGACACTTGGTGTGTAGGTCTTACCAACATTTTGTTTAACAATCCATCTTTGACGTTCATTTATGTTGTATATTGTACTATATTCTAGACATTAACGTGGGGTATTACATTTTTGGTATCAGAATGGCTACAAGGAGATGAAAACATATCTCCATTGATGACACTATCATTTGAATGGGAACAGGAATAGCTCAAGACAATAAAAAGAGACGTGATTTTTACGTGGTTGCAACTGCAAACTTTACATTATGGAATAGCAAATATACTATTCACTTCCCTAAATCGGGGGCAAAAATAATACAAGATATAAGAAGAGCTTTGGTATCTGGCCGTATTAAATGAAATATACATGTAATATACTCTTAGTATGTAAACAATGTCTTATGAGATGACCTGCAAAAGTTTTGTTGATTGACTCATCCATGGCAGCCAATTTGTATGTTTGTATGTCAAAGCAACTCTATAATTACTATATCATCCATATAAGAAGCTATCATCCAGTTGAAGAGTCTTTACTTCCCACCTTGATGTCTCAAAAGCTATGAGCTCTAGCTAACCATGCTATCAGTTTGCTTAGATAGAGATGATGATTCAACTATTTCAGGTATTTTGTCAAGCAAGAGGTTCATCTCGTCCGGAAACTCTAACTTTGCTCTGTTAGTCTTCCCTCCAATAACGACTGTTGTCCCATCTTGTAAAGCCCATATCTTTCATTTGATCAAAAAGTAAATTCACATTTTAATATATAATTGAACATGGATAATGAAAACACAACTAAGCTACCAGTGTTATTTGCTCATTTTTAGGCATCGTCTAATTATGCATTATGACATTTGTCTGGAAAATCTATAAATGAAGCAATATTGGAAAAAGAATGATACAGACAAATATGTAAATGATAATTTCATATACTTAATGTTAAATATGAAAATGTAGAGATTCACCTGTGAATGAGATAAATAGCTGATGCAAGTAGTGAGCATGAGAGCGCCAAATCCAGCATATACAACTGGCACACCAGGGTCAGTCTGCATAACATAAGCATTAAGCAATAGGTCATTGTGACAAAGGTAACACAACTAATTGTATCTAAAGGAAAATAACCAGATTTGGCAAGCTCACACCTTCAAGTCCAAGCCACTACTGCCTATTGCATCAACAACGACAATTTCTGAGCCATCAATGTTGATTGGGAGCTTTGAATTAGGCCGTCTTACTCCTGCAAATTTCCCTTCCTTATCATAAAGGACAATCGACCGCAGGTCACGAGCAAGCATAGATCTGAAATTCGACAGCAGTTAGTGAAAGAATGAGACAAGCAGAATACATGTGTGTGTGCCAGAATGATCTATCAAGTCCTAGTCCGTAATGGCAGTCCTTTGCACTTAATTTGTAATTTAATCTTATATACATAATTTTGAGAATATGCTAATAATAAAACAAAAATCTTTTTCTTTTATTGGAACCCCAAACTATTACAATTATCTTAAGTATTAAAATCTGATCCTAACTACTTCAATTATCTGATTGTTCTCCCCCAATCATACACTAAAGACTTGTTTGGATGAACAACTTAATTAAGTGCTTATTTGATAAGCATTCACAATATAAGAGCATATGTATAAGTTATTATCTGTTTTCATAAACTATTGTAGAGAACTTATCAAAATTAACAGAAAAAAAGTTAATAGACATTTCATAAGTTGTTTCCACAAGCTTTCGTAAATACTCTCAAGTGTTTGTGTTAGTAGATAAGTCAAAATAAGTTGTTTATGTCACTTCAAATATAGCCTAAAAGTCATTGAGGAAATGCTCCTAAGAACAGTTTGCAAAGCTTCCAAATATTGAAACAAATATTTTAGTGTGACAGTGAATATATAAATACTTACATTCCCTTGACATCAGGAGAGTTAACATCTCCAACAGGTAGAAAGGTACCATAAAGTTTCTTATCTCCATTGATCTTTAGAGGTGCCATAGCCAAGTTATAAGGTCCTTCGTTGTCCTTGAGAATTTGCAGAGCTGAAATACTCCAATCCGTCTGGTATATGGTGATACCTTCATATCTTAAAGGGTCGTTTACACTAATTGTTTTCCTCATTACTTCTTTTCCATCCATGTCCAAGAGGGAAAGATCGGTGCGAAACTGCGAAACCTGTAACATAAATCGACAAAACAAAATTTTACAACAAAATAGCAAAACAATAAAGCTGTCAAAATTGCAGAAAACTATATACGCTTTGACTTATTCCGGCTGTAATTTCATGGATTCAATTGCAAGTATCAATACTCCAGTTTCATATCAAACAAAAACCAACATTTACCTCCCCACTTTCATAATAATCCATAGAGAATCTGTTGACATGAATCTCTGTATTAAATGCATCGGTTGGAATGGAAAGAAAGCCGGTAGGACCGAGAACATCTCCTACAACAAAATTCAGCCCCTGAGGCACAGTGACTGAACCTTTAAAGCTCCCTGCAGCACTTAAAGTTCCTCCACCCATTATCAACAGCAGTGCTATATGAACACCAACAGGAGCTAGCCGACCGGCAAGTCCACGAAAAGCATACAAAGTTGGTCCTTTCAAGAATACCTATAATTCAAAATTACATTTTGTTAGCGCACACAAAAATATTCAAGTCTATTGTTGGTCAGTAATTACAATTAAGCGCTTGTCATATAATTGTGTATAAACTATTTCTATAACAAAGATAAAATAAAGTCATTATTTTCATATAAGCCATAAGCTGTTTACAAAAGCTATCCTGAAGAGCTTATGGAAATAAGCGGAATGTAGTTTATGGACATGTTATAAGTTTTTATAAGCTCTTCCGAATTGTTTCACAAGTATTTGCCAGTAGAAAATTTCAAATAAGCTAATCCAAACAGGTCTAAGATCTTTTTTCCATGGTAAATAGCAAATTATTTCATATATGTATGTCCTAGGGAACCTATGATTCATATGCATATAAAAAAAAACAAATAGTTAAGTATGAATCATGGCATAGCATTATAACCTCATATCCAGCTCCCATTAATATAGTACCGACATCTTGGATTGATGCTCTTGGCAGTGATTCTGAAAACTCTTGCTTACGTATAACCTCGGCAGAGTGCATAAATGACCATCTACGAAACAAATAAGGCCTTCAGCGATCAAGAAATGCCGCAAACCAAGAATTATGAACACAGAAAACTGACAACCAAACCAAACCTTTTTGAAACCTTGATGAGTGGGAGTTGTGTTGTGTAAGTGCAGGCTATAAGGGATGCACCAAGAAGAGCCAACATTGCAAGAAATATAGGTGCTGAATACATGTGATCAAAACCAAGGAAGAAAATCCATCTCCAAGTAAAAAATCCTAACACAGGATGATCTTCAGGGTAATTCTGGAAATAAAACTCAGGTTTCTCGCCTTGGTCAATAAAAGTGCCTGCCATAGAAATTTTTCTTTAGTGCATGTTTGCATTCGCTTTTGGGAGAGCTAAAAGTGATTTTGAGGACTTAAAATTGACTAAGATATGTTTGGTGGTTCTCGATTAGAATTAATTTTTTCCTCAAGAATCGATTTTAACTTGAGGCTAAGGTTCGTAGCTTTTCCCTTCAAACATGATTTTAGATTCAAATTTGTTGTTCGTCTCACTTTCAGTGAAAATATTCAAATGTGAACTATTTTCTCTTAAACTCACTTTTAACTAAAATCAATTTAATCAAAATCATTTTTCGCCACCGTAGAAGCAAACATATATTTATTATATGGTCTTGTTTAAGCAGATTTGCAGATACAAAAAAAATTGAAATAAGTGAATGGAAAGTCAAAACTCAAAATAACGTCTCTTCGGCCAAAAATATGTTTAAATTCACCAACAATTCACAAACTTGAGGAGCATTTGCATCAAAATCTATCTTCTAAATAACAAAAGTATTATTACCCGTTTTGAAAAATAGCTTAATTAAGTACTTATGTTATTTCGATATCAAACAATAAAATAAAGTCAAATTGAGTTTTCATCCAAGTTATAAGTTGTTTTCATACGCTATCTCGAGAGCTTATGAACAAGTCTTAAGTTGTTTTCATAAACTATCTCAAATAGGTTAGTAGATAAGCTCAGATGAATCAATTCAAACACTTCCTATGTAAAATTTTGAGAACTATAAACGGTGAAAAACAACATAATAATTCATACTCAAAAAACATAAAAAAGAAGAAAAGTTTAAGCACATACCCAAGCCCATTAGAAAAGCAATGGTGAACATTTCTCCAATAGCCAAAGGCAAATTAGAGAGAATCTGCAACACCTTTTTACTCAACTTCTTGACCACACCATAAGGACCTTTCTGGTTCTTTGAGCTTGCTGGAACATTTCCACTGTTGATATCATCATTATCTTGTGTGAGTGGTGGAGGAGAAGATTCTGATAAAACAATCTTCTGTGATAACAAGTTATCATTCTTTCCCTTGTTTTTGAGGTTGCAGTTGATGGTGAATGAGAGGGTGTTATTATGAGTATGATGAGTTCTGTTGAATTTGAACAAGGGATGAAAAGTGGAAACTTTGAGAAGACATTGATTCATAGGAATCCTCAAAGACATCATGTGACACATACATGCAATGTTTGTGTTTCAGTTTTCTGTTTGAGGGACTGTCTTGTGTCAGCTCTCTATTAACGACCACCACAGCAGTTACTTTATCCTTATTAGTAGATAGATATTTTAATACTTTTAATATAAAAAAGATAGATATTTTAATAATGTCAAAGAAAATATATAATAATAATAATAATAATAATAATAATAATAATATGATAAGGGGAACAATAAGGAATTTCGTTATCTAAAAAAAAAACTAGGAATTTTATTAATTTCATTACCTTTTTCATCAATTGAAGGTTTTTGAATAAAAAGAAAGAAAATAAGCTAACGGTTTTGAACAAAAGGACCATAGAGAAGGATAATTTTTTGTAAGAACTTGACTTTACCTTACAAGTCTAAATTAGAACCTTTGTTAAGTTAGAAAAAATTTGTAATATCTCATATAAATACTCTTGAATTAGGTCGGTACTATTTATCGGTATGAAAACTATGTGAGTAGTTTGGTTAGTTTTTGTGAGTTTTAAAGCTTACATTAACCATGATAAATCCTTGGATTTGAACTCATTTAAAAAAAATAAAATGCAATTCACCTTAACTTCTATAAAAAATCATACATAAATTTCTAATCAATTAGAGAGGCTAGTACCCACCTCTATCTATGATTTAGGGAATGTTATTCTTTGTTCAATGATCCATAACTAGGTGATTTCTATCAAAACGTCAGTGATATTTTTTGTGAAAATTGTAGTTTTTTTTTTTTTTT
>Ga0099826_10001682_pt1 | contig 13568 bp, 5 predicted proteins | sample Mtrugardesep15_FD_76830 | JGI IMG/M metagenome (GOLD analysis project Ga0099826, IMG submission 76830) | Root nodule microbial communities of legume samples collected from California, USA - M. trunc garden sep15 | ecosystem: Host-associated > Plants > Roots > Nodule | place: USA: California... | reverse complement strand
CTTCATATGTAGCCATGATCACATTAGCATTCTCAATAACTCTTGAGAAGGTCTGATAAGCCTCCTCTCCATCAACCTGGAGCTCAAGGAAGCATCTGTCCATCTTGTTAACTGTCAGGACCGGCCTGATCCTTTCTCCAAGAGCCTGTCGTAGCACAGTTTCAGTCTGCACACAAACCCCTTCGACACAATCCACCACCACTAGTGCTCCATCAGTAATACGAAGTGCAGCAGTAACCTCGGATGAGAAGTCGACGTGCCCAGGGGAATCAATAAGATTAATGAGATACTCATTCCCATTGCGCTCCCCCTTAAAACTCTTCAGAGAATCGTCACTCATTTCATAGTATAGAGAGATACCAGTGGACTTGATAGTGATACCACGTTCAGCTTCATCAGCACGGGTATCTGTCATTCTGACATCTCCAGCAACCTCTTGTGCTATAATTCCAGCAGCAGCAACAAGGGAATCTGTCAAAGTTGATTTTCCTGCAATTTGAAAACAATAATCGTTATTCTCAAAAGGAAAATAGTTCATAACATGACAAAAATATTGCAATTCACTCAGATAAAAAAAAAGCTAAACAGTCGTATGAAAACAATTCAACATCTTTATCATTTGCAAAACAAAAATCTTAATAATTGAAATATTAGCATGGATAAATATGTTTTAGACTATTAGTCCCTAAATAAATTGCATCCACTTTCAGTCCTTATTTTCCTTTTCATAGGGGTTATTTGGAGGAACTAAAAGCACCTATTTTCATAAAAAGTTTACAAAATAAGGAATAACAGTGGATACAATTTATTGAGGAACCTGTTTGGATAAAAAGCTTAATTGCAGCTTATAGCACAAGCACCTAACATGATAATCACTTACGTATAAGCTTTTCCTATATCAACAACAACAACCTAGCCTTATTCCAATAGCAAAAAACTAAAATAAAATTAAATTGATTTCATAAACTAGGGCCTGTTTGGATTGGCTTATTTGAGCTTATGAACAATTTCATAAGTTGTTTCTATAAATTATCTCAAAAAGTCTTAGAAAAATTATGCCAGTAGATAGACTCAATAATCCCGATCCAAACAGACGCTAAACTTGAAATTGAAAAGGTCTGATTCTATAGAAACTAACATATTTTCAAGCCAATATTATAAACCATCTTTTCATTACCAAACATTAAAATAAAATATAATACAACAACTTCATAAATTATGACACTAATATTTTCTTTACAAACAAACACCAAAATCAATTTGTTCATGAAACAATACCATAATCAACATGAGCGACAGCAGACATATTACATATTTACTGCTAAACTAAATATTACAAAAAAAAAATAAAAAAAATAAAAAATACACATTTCATATTATATATTTTTCTACTAAATATTTGAAAAAAAAACTTGATAGATCATAACAGTAATATCAATTTAAGCAAACATGAATGTAACAAGAAATTCTTAATGAAAGCATACCATGATCAACATGCGCAATGACAGACATATTACGAATGTTGTGTTTGTAGTCCATAATCCGACGTAACTCATCAGCTGTAAACTTCACCTGCAAATATAATCACACAAACAAAAACAAATCAATATTCATATTCATATTCCTTAATTCAAACAAAACAAAAAAACAACATTGAGTTTAACTCACCATTGTGACTAGTATTTGAAATAATCCACACGCAAAAAGAGTGTTGTTGAGAACTGAATCATAAACATAAAAGATTGTTATAGAATGAAAAACAAAAATAAATTGAATATAGAAGAAAAGATGAACGAGAAGATGAGAAATTACATGCTGGATCTCCACCGACAGACAGAGAGAGCAGTGGGAGGAGACGATGAGACGGCTGTTTGTGATGAAAATGAGAGTGTGATAGGTTTTTATTGTTAGGGTTGCCGCAACGCTAAACACTATCACTACTGCATGGGCCAAAGGACAAAATGGGTATGGATTTGTTTGCTTCAACATATATGGCCCAATAAACCTTTTATTCTTCTTTTAATTTATTAATAATTAATAATGAGAAATATCCAATTTGATTTGTTTTTATTTTTTTTGCAAGTTGACTTCTTGAGTTGTATATGTTCACCTTTCCAAAGGTTATTAGCGAGTCATGTTAGGAGGAGTGTTCAAAACTAAATCAATCAAATAAAAAAATCGTAAATTGAACTAAACCAAGTTGAAACTGCATTTGATTTGGATGTATTCAAATCATTTTTTTACTCAACCGTATGGTTTTGTTCGGTTTTCAGTTTTTATTTTACCTATCGAACCGAACCAAACCAAACCGCAAGAAAAATGTTAATTGAACTTATGTCACATAAACCAATACTCTTAGAAATTTTTAAAAATTGATATATTTTCTCTCTTGTTAAGTTTATTCTTTGTTTTTTATTTCAAAAATATATTTATGTACTACTTGAAATTTTATACAATGACAAAATCTTAGTGTTTTACATTTCTTATATAATAGAATTACTTTTTGTTCATGTTTTTAATTTCGTTTATATTGTTTGTTGAAAATAAAATTATAATGTTGGATGAAATTTAAAATATTGTCGGGAACATTGCTGGAGATATGTTGTGTTATAGCTTTTTAACTCGATTTTAATGTTGGAAACAAAAAAATGTATTATCTTGAAAAAAAACCGCACCAACCGATCCAACCTAAACCACATTGGTTTGGTTTGGTTTGGATTTTATTTTAAAAGTCAACCAAACCAAACCACATGCTTTTTTATCTTGCGGTTCAGATGACTTTTAACCTCAAAACTGAACCAAACCGCACGTCGAACACCTGATGTAGTATCAAAAGTGAGTATTTTTGTTATCGTCTCCACATGGACTGGTGCGATATTCAAGTCGTTCAACAATTGATATCGTTCTAAACTTGTTGGTTCAAATGATTGATTGATTAAAACTACTCGGAATTTAAATACAGTGATAAAATTGAGACGAGATGGGGCAATTCACGCCTAGGGTTAGAATCATTGACCAAACATTAAATAGTGCACTCTTATGATCACTTAAACGGATTCTAGCGTTACTCGATATTATCACATATCGCTCGACAACATCATTCGTGTCCAAATGATGTCGTGATTTCTATTGGATCGTTTAAATGTCGATTTCCCAAACTATTAAATGATCCAATATTTGATTGCATCGTTGTATTGCCAATTTCCCGAACTATTAAACGATACAAAAGCTTTGAGTTCCAATATTCAAAGTGATTATCAAAACCTAAATTCCATGTCTAAAATTTTTATGAATTAATAGATGATTATTCTAACCTTAGATTCAAAAGCATCTTTCAACATCATTTCAAATCAAAGATATAACATTAAACACAAGGATAAAATCAACATTAAGTAAAAATTGTTAGAACCATATATTTAAGGATAAAAAGAAATACATATTAGCTTGGTCAAGTACCGCTAAACCCAAATGATAGATTTAGCTACATACTTTAGTAGCCTTACAAAGGTGAAGAAAAGATGAAGATTCAAGGCAAGCTCCATGATTTCCCAACAAATCTTGTGAAAATCCACTTCAAACACCCTTGCTTTGTGTTTCTCTCTCTAAAAATGCCCTCTCTCTCTCTCTCTCTAAAAACCAGAAAATGGCTAGAAAAATGAATAAAAATCCCCTTGGAAAGAGAAAGAAAGCTATTTATATGGCTGCTTCTGGACAAACTCGCTTCAAGATAAATTTTCTCGCTTGAAGCGAGTTGCACGAAATTTGCTCCAATGGATGAGCTCCATGTGTTCCTTATCCTCTTGAACTTCTTGAACTTCGCTCATGACATGCTTAGAGCGAAATGGCTCGGGACAAATTTCGCTTCAAGCCAAAAACTCGCTTAAAGCGAACAGGCTCTGAAGGAATTTCGCTTAAAGCTAAAAACTCGCTTAAAGCGAACTAACTTTTGCACTTTGGTTGATTTTTGGTCCTTACTTGTATTTTCCTGCACAAAAAGGGGTAGAATAAGGCACATAAAGCATAAATGGCATAAATGCATAGAATTGGAGCTTTTTCATAAATAACTTGTAGAACAAGTCACTAAAATGCCGAAACTAACATAAGAAATATAACTCTTTTGAGCACTTATCAACACCCCTACATATTAGTGTATCTCCTATAAAACTCGACATAAAATTGTTATAAAAAGATGATAAGATACCAAGAAATCTACTTGAACTAGAAACTTCCTCGGTTGTATCAGTGCTTACAAGTTAAAAGAGTTCATAACTTGAATGAACTCTAATTGTTACACGATAACTGCCAATAAGCCTAAAGGCTCACCATCTTTAACATTCAAAATATGTTGCAACTAGAGCTGGAAATGAGTCAAGTCAAGTTTAAGAATTTGTTCCGCTAGAAACTCGGCTCTGAAGGTGAGAAAAACATAAGAAGGGGGTTGAATTGTGTTGACTTTTCCAAAACTCTTTCTAAGTGTTTGTAAAAAGGTTCAGAGTCCGAAGCAAAACAGAGTCGTGTTCAGAGTATGGAACAGAGTTATGCAGCAAATTAAAATCAAACACACACACACACACACACACACACACAAAGGGAGAAATGGATGACGCAAAAAAAATATTGGTTCCTCCCACAAACTGAGAGTAGTCCAGTCGTTTTGCACTTCAAATGAATTTTCACTATAATCTCAAATTGATCAAGCACACAAACAAGAGACTTCCTTTGCTTAATCACAAAAGAAGACTTTTATTGCTCAATTACACAAGAAAAAGACTTTTACAGTCTAACTTAATCAAATAAAAGATTGTTTGTTTGTACACTTGATATACAATCAGACGTGTAATACAATCAAGTTTAGATGGACTCTGAAACTTAAGAAATTCTAAAATATGATAGTTTGTAAGAATTTCTCTAAATCTTTGGTGCACTATTTGATTTTGACAGAGTAAGCGCACTTGTAAAATTCAAAGCCTTATTTTGTTTTTCTTCAACTGCTCAAGTCCTTATATACGAGAGTTTATGAGAACCGTTGTTGAAGAGTGTCAGCGCATCGAATGAGCTCTTGAAAAGATTAATCAGAAACGTTGAAACTTTTCCTGAAATAGATAATGTCGTTGAATAGACATTCGAAATTCTTTTGCTTTCAACATAATGATCTATTACATTCCCTTTGTCTTTGAATTCTATTGTTTGTTTCTACACGTGGTCATAAGAAGACAAATTGTACTGCTGGAGTCCGATGGTGACATTCCTCCATATGACGACAAATTGGTTCAGAGCCTTCAACTTCTGATGTCACATTCAGAAGCTTTATCCTTCAGAGTCTTCATTCCTTCAAATGTTTCTAATCTTTAGATGCTTATGAACTAAATTCCTCCTCTAATAAGAATGTTGTCTTTCTTGTTGACCTATCTTCAGATGCTCTCGTTCCTAGTCTTTAGCTTCTCACTTGCTTCAGATGCACTCTCAAGTGTTCAGAATCATGATGTTTCAGAATCAAAACTTGATTTAAGAACTATAAATTTAATTACATGGTCCTGAATACTTGAACACATATTAACATATATCCAAGTGTTCTTGCATACTTTATTATCATCAAAACTTAAAAGGCATTGTACAACATCCATTTTGGTTCAACAATCTTCCCCTTTTTGATGACAAACATATGTATTCACAAGAACAATCGTTGATGTTTAATTAACTTAGCAACTTAAAAACAAGGTTTGAAAGCTTCCCTTGAGTTTTAGACTCCATAGGCGAGGTTTGTAAGCTCCTCCAGGTCTGAGCCAGGTTAATTAATTGATTTATAATGCAATGTTAATTTTTCAGAAGCATTAAAATCTAGATTTTTTTGCAGAGTTAAACAATTAATTGCAAAGAATTAAATTTCTAAACTCTTACTCACCTTTTTGTCATCAACAAAAAAACTTGGATATAATATATGATAAAGATCATGCATTCAAATTAAGAAATTTAAAATCTTTATAGTCAGTAGCGTTTAGACGGACACTCAATGTCCTGTACGCTCTTCTTATTGCGCTAATGCATATAAATTATGAACGACTATATCCGCTCTTCTTATTGCGCTAATACGTATAAATTTTGAACAATAGTTTTATGAAATTTTGATTAAACTTAATTTGATTTTGATTAAAATTATAAGTATAGATAATAGTTTTTTTTTTGAGAGAAGGTATAGATAATAGATATTTTCAACAACATAACAAATATAATATCTTTAAAAAAAATATATAACAAATATAATATAAATCCTTATCTTTTTTAATAAAACCAACAAAATAACGCTGTGTTGGTCATAGGGTATACCTGGAAGGAGAAAAAGTCAACCAAAAACTATTTATATAGTAGAGATGTATAACAACACTTGTGCAAAAATTGAATAAAGGAGGGGTAAAGAAAATCTAAGGGTTCCTGGTCCTCATCAGAGTCAGAAGAGACTTGATGTCACTTGCCATCATATCTTGCTTGGCAAGAATTGTATCCAGTTTTGCTTCCAAGGCCTCCTGTTTGGCAGTCATTTCTTCCTGCTTCTTCCTCTGAACAACCAATTCTTCTCCGACTTCAGCCTTGAAGACTTACAAATCACGTTCAGCTTCGTTACCACGGGTATTTGTCATTTGGACATCTCCAACAACATCTTGCACTTTAATTCCAGACTCAGATAGAGAGTTTTCGGTGGACTTAATAGTGATACCACATTCAACTTCATCAGCACGGGCGTCTGTCAATCTGACATCTTCAGCAACCTCTTGCATTATAATTCCAGCGGCATCAACAAGGGAATCTGTCAAAGTTGATTTTCCTGCAATTTCAAAACGATAATCGTTATTCTCACAAGGTAAATAGTTCGTAACATGTCAAAATATTAAAATTGACTCAGATAAAATAGCTAAACAGTTGTATGAAAACAATTCAACATCTTTATCATTTGCAAAACAAAAATCTCAAATAATTGAAATAATAGCATGAATAATTTTTTTTGTTTTTGTTTTAGACTATTAGTCCCTAAATAAATTGCATCCACTTTCGTTCCTTATTTTCTTTTTCATAGGGGTTATTTGGAGGAACTAAATGCACCTATTTTTCATAAAATGTTTACAAAATAAGGACTAACACGGGATACAATTTATGAAGGAACATGTTTGGATAAAAAAATAAACTTAATTGGAGCTTATAGAACAAGCACCTAACATGATGATCACATACGTATAAGCTTTTACTATAGCAACAACAAGCCAGCCTTATTCCAATAGCAATAACTAAAATAAAGTTAATTTGTTTTCATAAACTAGGGCCTGTTTGGATTGGCTTATTTGAGCTTATGAACAATTTCATAAGTTATTTCTATAAATTATCTCAAAAGTCTTAGAAAAATTATGTCGGTAGATAGACTCGAATAAGGCCGATCCAAACAGACCCTAAACTTGAAATTGAAAAGGTCTGATTCTATAGAGACTAAGAGGTACCAACATATTTTGCTCCAAATATTATAAACCTCTTTTCATTACCAAACATTAAAATAAAATACAAACTTCATAAATTATGATACTAATATTTTCTTTACCAACAAACACCAAAATCAATCTGTTCATGAAACAATACCATAATCATCATGAGCAACAACTGAATATTTGAAAGAAAAAAAAACTTCATAGATTAAGACAGTGATAACAATTCAAACAAACATGAAAGTAACAAGAAATTCTGAATGAAACAAAGCATACCATGATCAACATGAGCAATAACAGACATATTACGGATATGGTGTTTGTAGTCCATAATCCAACGTAACTCATCAGCTGTAAACTTCACCTACAAATATAAACACACACAACAAATCACACTTCAGATTATTCATATTCATTCAATTCAAATTAAACAAAAACCAACAGCATTGATTTTAACTTACCATTGTGGCTAGTCTTTCTTATAGTATCCACACACGAAAAGAGGGTTGTTGTGAACTGAAAGATGAAAGATAAACGATTGTTATGGATTGAAGAAACAAAAATAACTTGAATATAGAAAGATGAGAGCTTACCTGAAGCCGAAGACGGATCTCGACCGACAGACGGAGTAGTAGGAGGAGATGAGCGGCTGGTTGTGTGTAGTATGGATGGATGAAAATGAGAGTGATAGGTTTTTATTGTTTTTTTTTTTTCACAAACTAAAATGATATATATTAAAAATGCAGCTGAAACGTCCTACACAAGACGTGCAGAAAGCAAGACACTGTCAAAAATTTACAGACAACAAAGTGCCATACAAAGGAGGGCACCCTCAGAAAACAAAATAATAAAAATTATTGATGCACACCCATGCAAATGAGAGGATGTGTCCACCAATCATAATAATAATAAATAAAAGATGCATTCCTAGCTTTCATCTACAAAAAAGAGATACGCTTTACTTCCTCCAAGAGAACGAGGACGTGTGTTGCCTCATTTTGAAAAATACGTGATAGGTTTTTATTGTTAGGGTTGCCGCAAACACTATCAATGCCGCATCTTGTTACTTCTACAGCCCAATAAACTTTTTATTCTTCTTTTAGTTTCTTATAAGAATATTAATTAATTTATTAATGAGAAATATCCATTTTGATTTGTTTTTATTTTTTATAAGGTAATGAGCAAATCATATTAGTCTATATCCTATAAAACTTGACATAAAGTTGTTCTAAAACGAGGACAAAGTACTACAAAATCTATTTACAATAGAACCTACTTTGGTTCTATTATTGCTTGCAAGTTAAAAGAGTCTATAACACTCTTTGAGTCAAGAGTAAAAATAACTTGCTTGAACTCTAATATTTGTATCTGATTGATAACCGTTAAAAAGTCTAAAGTCTCACCTTCTTTAACATTCAAAATAGGTTGCTAAATATTAGAGTCGGAAATGAGTCAAGTCGAGTTTAAGAATTTGTTCCGTTTGAAACTCGGCTTGAGTTCGATACAAACTTTTTTTGAAAATAAATTGAATTACCATTCATATTATTTATTTGATTTTTTAATATACTTTATGGTATTTTTTGAGAATTATATAGGTTGACATAATTTTATTCTACATATGTTTATAATTTTTATATCATATTTTTTTTTGAGCAAATATATCATATTTACTTACAATGATGATTTTTTATAAATAAATGCATAAAATACTAATAACTTAAATTATCTTGTGGTTGACCTTCACTGATGAACTTTTTTTCTTTATTGGAAAGATTCACTAATGAACTTAAATTGTAATTTTAAGTGGTGTTTTAATATCACGTCAATTTTAAGCAATATATCAATCTTTCAATGGTGCAATTTTTCAGAGTCCAACACCTTTACATAAATTATTTCATTTGAATATTCTTTGTTTGACTTTTAATTTAATTATTTGTAGAAATCTAATTTTGAAATATTAGACGGAAATCTGATTGTTTTGAAACTTTGTGATTTGTCAATTATTTTTTAGATAATTTTCTTTTATAAGCAAGAAATGAACTTGTGGAGAAGAATAAATTGGAAGGACATAAACCTAACCCATAAAAGAAAGAAGATAAGAAAATTATAAATCATAAAGATCTTCATACTAAATAAGGATTTCATTCTGACATTCTCGAATATAGTCTTTCTCTAACATTGTATCGCTCAAAGAACCAACAATACACATATCAAGAAATGTATTATCCTATTAATCCTCTATTTAGTTTCCTGGACTGATTTTCGCTAAATCTACTATAAGATATTTATTGTTGAAAAACATGACATCCATGGATAAACTACGGTAAAAAAGCTCAAAGAGATTTCGTATTAGTAACAGGGAACAATCTTACAAATGAGAAAAGTTGAAGTTAAATAATCCATTTATTGGCATCCACTAAGAATGCTTAACACGATAGGGCATAAACATGTAACAAGGCCAAGAAAGGGGAAAAATATCACCATGAAACACACATCATCAAATATTTGATGTGGACATAAAATTGGAAACAATTTAAGTAGTCAATCACATATCTCTAACTTCCTGTGTTGCTACCAACAAGTGTTGCTGCTGATAACTCACATAGACAGAAAACGAACGACACAACAATCACTATATCACCATAATCATCACTAAGAGAACAAGATCAACTTATGGTTCTTGACTTCTTGTAAGGCAAATAATGTAATCTCATAGCAACCAAATTTTGAGATTGAAACAATCTTCTTCAATTTGACATACAAAACACATTGATATAATCCAAGATATTATGAAGCCTAACAACACATTGAAGAATAGTCATTGAATCTTCATCACAAAGAAACAAAAGTTAGCAAGTACTCTAACACTAACATAGAGGCTTTATATATAAACCACCAAAAAGTAGTCATCAATTTGTATAAAGTATGAAGGAAACACTAATACGTAACTCTTCAAGATTCTCCAGAGAGCATGAGATCGGATAACAATAAAAAAGAGGTCTATGGCAAAGCACATGGTCTCTTGCTTAGAGACAACATCAAAGTAAGTATTAATCAATATTTTTATCATTCATTATTAATTAACTATTCTATTAGAAAAAATACAAGAGTTTCTATAGCTAATGTTATACATCTATCTTATTACATGTCACAGAGGATGTTAAAAAGTTTTAGAGCGAAGTGCAAGGATAAGGTCAAGGAAAATGGAGATGATACCCCTGTAGAGGTACATATTTTCATATCATTAATTTACTTAAAATTAATTTAATAGCACAACAATTTTTTGTTGTAAGGAAGAAGTTGAAGCATATAGACAAAAGTTGGAGGCTAGAAAATGTTATTTTTCTTATGTTTTCATTGTAAATTATTTGAAACGCATAAAAGAAAACCATTTTATTTATTTTTCAATAAAATCAATTGTTAGTTGAAATTTCGAATATATCCAAAATATAAATTATGCATGTATTGGGTGTTAGGATCTACAAGCATGCTTGGTGCAGTCCTCAGGCATCTCAGAGGTGAGAATTGAGAATGTCATCACACAAGACCTTGAGAATCAAGAATAAGTTGGTACAGAAGATGAGGAAGAACAAGGAAATCCCTTACCGGATCTGTATGAAGACCAACCACACCATCAGGTATATTGTTAATGCAATATTTTAGATCTATTTTCAGTAAGTCCTTTCAACAGCTACTGATAAACTTATTGTCGTCCATTAATGGTGTTTAACACTTTTATTGAATCAAATGGGATTCTCATTGCAAAAAGAAAATAATTAATACATTGAGTAATTAAGCAGCCTACTATTCATTTATTTGTTATAACATTTTAAGTATCGTTATAACAATAATTATGTTAGAACTTCAGGAAATACGGGAAAAAGAATCCCATTTGATATGGGAAAAAGAACTTCAGGACATTTAATTATGTTAGAACAATAAGTAAAATGTTATAACAAATAAAAGAATAGTAGGTTGCTTAATTACTCAATGTATTCATTTTTTCTTTTTGCAAAGAATCCCATTTGATTCAAAAAAAGTGTTAAACACCATTAATAGACGACAATAAGTTTATCACTAGCTGCTGAAAGGACTTACTGAAAATAGATCTAAAATATTGCATTAACAATGTACCTGATGGTGTGGTTGGTCTTCATACGGATTGGGTAAGGGTTGTCCTTGTTCTTCCTCATCTTCTGCACCAACTTCTTGATTCTCAAGGTCTTGTGTGACGACATTTTCAATTCGCACCTCCGACATGCCTAAGGACTGCACCGAACATGCTTGTAAACCCTAACACCCAATGCATGCATAATTTATATTTTGGATATATTCGAAATTTCAACTAACAGTTGATTATATTGACAAAAAAAAAATGAAATGGTTTACTTTCATGCGTTTCAAATAATTTACAATGAAAGCATAAGAAAAATAACATTATTCAGCCTCCAACTTTTGTCTATGTGCTTCAACTTCTTCCTTTCAACAAACAACTGATGTGCTATGAAATTAATTTTAAGTAAATTAAGGATACGAGAATATGTACCTCTACAGGGTATCATCTCCATTTTCCTTGACCTTATCCTTGCACTTAGCTCTAAGACTTTTTAACATCCTATGTGACACGTAACAAGATAGATGTATAACATTAGCTATAGAAACTCTTGTATTTTTCTAATAGAATAGTTAATTAATAATGAATGAAAAAATATTGATTATGTGATGCTGTCTCTAAGCAAGAGACCCAATGCTTTGCCATATACATCTTTTTGATTGTTATCCATCGTACCTTCAGAGTTTTTTGCTGGTTTTTTCTTTGCTGTGCTGTTGTAGTGTGTTTGTTACTTTCATGAGGCTCTCCTTGTCCCTTTGTGTTTTAATAAAGTTTTAAACGGTGTAACTTGTATGAATGGATATCTTGATGAGTTGATTAATCAAAATCAAACACAACCTAAACCCTTATTCATAATCAATTACACATGTTAAATTGAAAAATTCAGAACAACAAATTGAATTAATTAATCATAAAAGAGAAGTTAAGCTAGTATATACCTTAGATTGATAGTAGATTGGAGAAAATACGACCGATTAGCGATTCATAACATCCAAGAACAAGCACAATTCTGCGATAGCAGATCGAGAAAAGGTTATAACGGTTTAGATGTGAAATCGAGAACCAATGAGAACTAGAACTTCTCATAATGAACACGATTATGCGAACGACGATTCTACAAACGTTAACATCAATTATGGATTCGGCGTTGAATCAAGGATTCGATGATGAAACAAAATTGGTGATGGTGAATCAAAGATTCAGTGATGAAGAATGAGATCAGAGAAGATCTATTGAATGAATCATTGTTGGTGTGAAGAATTGATTTGAATGTATTTGTTTTTGATGATGAAATTGATGAGAGAGAGAGAGAGAGACAACGAGAGAGAGAGAGAGAGAGATATTTTTTTTGAAAGAAAACTGAACGAATTGCTTATTAATGTAAGTACTAGACTTTTGACCCGTGCGACGCACGAGTCTTCTCGACTATAATAGAGACCAATAAATAATCTTTAACCCGTAAGATCATGAGTCGAACAATAAACGCAAATTAGATTATTAGAGATACAATATTACAATCAAATGATAATAAAAAAAATTATAAAGAAAAAAGATAAAAAAAATACAAAATTATATTGTTGCACGAGTCAATTTTATTTATTACTTTATAGTTAATCATCAAAAATTAATGCAGTTCATGGTTCTTAACAAATTATTTAGGGTAGCCGAGTTTGCATGGAAATTAGGGTTTTTTGTTTGTAAACGTATTAAATAAGTGTACAACAACTTGTTAAAAAAAAGTCTACAGAAACAATAAATATATACAAACGATGACACGACATGATAGGAATGAAAAACTCATCAGCGAGGAGAAATATTAGGGATTGTTGCATTTTAGAGGGAATTTGTTGGGTTAAATTGGTGCGCTGCATTTTAGATGGAATTTGTTAGGTTAAATTGCTGTTAAATAAGTGTACAACAACTTGTCAAAAAAAAAGTCTACAGAAACAATAGATATATACAAACGATGACACAACATGATAGGAATG
>Ga0099826_10001681_pt1 | contig 13570 bp, 13 predicted proteins | sample Mtrugardesep15_FD_76830 | JGI IMG/M metagenome (GOLD analysis project Ga0099826, IMG submission 76830) | Root nodule microbial communities of legume samples collected from California, USA - M. trunc garden sep15 | ecosystem: Host-associated > Plants > Roots > Nodule | place: USA: California... | reverse complement strand
TGTCAACAAATTATAACACAAACACATATAAAAAATGCACTTACCTCTGCATGAGTAAAGAGCGAAATCAGTAAGATTTTTGGCAGACTTAAGATCTAACATTCTTGATTGACAGTTTGACTACTGTATTTTTTGTTGATTTGAAAATCTACCACTAAGGTAGAAGAAAAAGACATCAATATATAGAAACCTCTTAAATAGCAATGATCATTCACTTCATGAAGCAATAAATCATATTCATTGCAGCGATAAATTGCATAGATGAACGTTTTACCATTAATATACATGGAAGGTTATGAGATCCACGGTTCAGATGTAGGGATGGTTGACTGAGTTGATTAACATTAATCCATGAAATGTTATGAGATCTACGGTTGAGATGAAGGGAGTGGTTGACTAAGTTGATTAGCATTAATTACGTATTAAGGAAGGAAAATGAGTATGATTAACACTGTTATCAATTGCCATTATGACGTTTCTTTATGAGAAAGAAAGTGAGAAGTTTGAAAATAGAGTTTGAATCAACGACAGTGATTAAGTGTGGTTGGGATATTAGATTAACAATAATTACATGCTTAGGAGGAAAAAATGCAAGGGATTAGGGCAAACATGCTAGCTGATCAAGTCTAACTTTTATAATAAAGGATAAAAACGATGGCAAGAGAGGATAATGATTGATTGATTTGATTAACATTAACCACGTTTTCAATTGTCATTACGACGTATCTGTATGAGATAGGAAATGAGAAGTTTGAAAATAGAGTTTGAATCAACGGCTAAGATTAGATTAGCAATAAATTTGAATCAACGGCTGAGAATAAATTAACAATAAATACATGTTTAGAGAGAAAAAAAGCTAAGAATTAAGGAAACATCCTAGTTAATCAACTCTAGCTTTTATAACAAAGGATGTGACAGGACGGAGTATATGTTTTTGCGTGTTATCCCAAATCAAAGTAAGAACTACTAAGAAACAACATGAGTAGTTGCAAAACTATGTTGTGTTCATCACTCTCTTCCACCTTCAAATTCAAACCCTCTCTTTCTTCTTCTCTCCTCCGCCGCCACAAATCCACCTCACGACGATGCTACACCACACCACAAACTGCCGCTGTTCCTCAACCAAACGACACAATCCACAACATCCTCACTTCCAACGAAGGTGTCACAACCCTCATGAAAATGCAACGAAAACCACTTCATCACCAACCTTCTCAACCTCGGTGGTTCCCTTACTTAGACAGTTTTCTATGCGAAAATGGTTGTGAAGTAACGAGTTCTGAAGTTATTGAAGCTGTTGGTCCATGTATTTCTGAAACGAGGAAGGAGAGATTTGGAAAAGCGGTTTTGAATAGAAGCTATAATGTTTGTCTTGTTGTTGAAGGGTTGTGTGATTTTGGAAATGTTTCGGCTGCGTTTCGGTCTGCTGATGCTCTTGGTGTTCAGTCTGTTCATGTTGTTTCGTCTGATGCTAACAAAAGGTGTTTACATTGTTGTTGAGGTGAAATTTGATAATGGATTTGGTTTTTTTTAGTTCTTTTATTTGTTGTGTATTTTTGGTTTGTAGACAGAGTGATTAGAGAGAGTTGGAGTAGCACTTATAGTAGAAAAGATGGTAAAACTAGGCTTAGGTGGTTTGGGCATTCAGAGAGAAGACCCGTAGATGTTGTAGTAATGGGAGTGGATAAGATGGAGTATAGTATCACTATAGGCAATGATTGACCTAGAAAAACTAATAAAAAAGATCTAAAGATTAATGAGTTGGATCGAAATATTGTTTATTATAAAATATTATAGCGTAATTTGATCCATGTGGCCGACCCACTTAGTGGGATAAGACTGTGTTGTTGTTGTTGTTGTTGTAGACGGAGTGACAAACACTACTGAAAACTCACACACACACAAAGGGGATATCTTGGGTTTGAGCCCAGGTAACCACGGAAAATGTTCGGCCTAACAATCTCAGCATTGCCAGTTGAGCTAGCTCATTGCATTTGGATTCATAAAGTGATTGAATATCCTAACGTGCTTGAAATTATAGGACTCAATGAGTCTAGTTGTTCACATTATCGATATTTTAAAATGATCTTTGAAATTGCAATGTTTTAGTCAAATTCGTCCTTCTGTTGGTATTTGCAGGAACTAGAATGATACTAAGTTGGTAATATCGGAGATGAATTTGAAATTAAGTGAATAATGTCAGAGATGCATTTGATGTTAGATAGATGGACGATCTTGATTAATATTTTACAATTCTAGCGACTTTTTGGAATACTGAAATATTGATAATGTGGAGAATAGGTTTCTACAAATCTACAATTTCAATTATTAACTTGGGTTATTTTCTGTTCATAAAATAGGTTTGATTTATTGATTTTTGTAGAATTGAAATCATCTTAACTTCAGGGTGTGAATATGTTATGGCAGAGTAATATTTCAGTTTAATATATTCTATAGTGCAGTTGATTTAGTGGAATCAAAACTGCGTTTATTTTATGAAGTCCCCTCTATTGTAGAAAATTTTGTTATTATATATGTAGCACTAACACTTTAGGTTGAAGACGTGTCCGGTACCCTACTATATTCTTATATTACCAGTGGTGTCTAAGTGTCAATATTTGTATTTGTATCAGTCCATCATTGGTTATTATTGCTGGTGATTATTGTTAAGATAGTTGGAGTTAGTTAGAATTAGTAGGTTAGTGAGGTATGGTTATGAGTTGGTTAGGAGAATTGGTTAACATTAGTTAGTGTAATTGAGGTCTATAAATAAGACCATACATGTATTCATTACTCATCTTTTAATCGATAATTCATATGAATTCTAAGGGTTTTCATTTGTATCAACCTATCAAGCCTACTTCTCATATGAAGTTCATCTTCAACTTTTTGATATTGTAACTTATAATAATTATAAAGGGTGTATGATACACTGTGTATCGTTCTAATTATATTTTCCATTCTCAACCATAAGTGTAGTTAAGCCAACAATAATTTATGTTGAATTATTGTATATATCTTTTTATTTTTACCCTTCTTGAATAATGCTACTTAAATTTAGCCAATCTCATGTGCTTTTTGTTGTCAAGATCATAACTTTCCACAATTATGAATTTGAAGTTTGTGAATTTAAATTGAAATGAAGTTAAGAAAACCTTTATTGCTACGTGTAACCTAGTTTGCTTGTCGCAGGTATAAGGACAATCGGCATGTAAGCATGGGTGCGGAGAAATGGTTAGACATTGAACTTTGGGACTCTACAAAGGAGTGCTTTGAAATGTTGAAATCACGTGGTTATCGAATTGCAACGACTCATGTGGGAATCGATGCGGTATTGTTTGTCTCTGCTATTTTTGTTAGTTCATATCCTGAGAAATAGTCTGAACCCTGTAATCATGTATTGATGCATGGTATTTATATATGTAAATTGTGTCGAAAGATCCTAATGTCATACAGCGAGGTTAACTGACCTTTTCTTGCTGTGTATAGGTTTCTATCTATGACATGGACTGGTCCTGTCCAACTGCAATAGTAGTCGGGAACGAAAATAGGTTATTTCCTTCATATCTGTCTCTCGTCTTAGTTGTTTATTTGTCTATGAAGTAATAGATGTCTCATTAGTAAAGCTAGTTCAGTTCAATTTGACTGAGTTTTGAAAAATAATATTATATATTTCCTTCATATTGTTGCTTTTGATATGCGGTTGGATTAAGAAAATTCCGTGTAATACTTTTGAAAATGAAAATGCGAGCTTGTTTGTATGTTGGCTCAATGTTAAATAGTTATTCTATTTCTTGTAACTTAGGCTCGACTTTTCTTCTCAGATTTTGTTTATATTTAACCGGTGTTGTGTGTTTTTTGCAGGGGTATTAGTGACGAGGCTTTGGGAATGTCAGATTTGCACTGTAGTATTCCAATGAAAGGGATGGTGGACTCTTTCAATGTTTCAGTTGCAGCAGGAATCCTCATGCACCATGCTGTTTATGATAGGATTTCTCGCACGGTAATGGTTTTATACTTTATACTTTATGTGGTATAGCATAGCTGTACATATCAATTTCAATTTGATACAGAAATAACACTTTGCTGGTTAGAACAGAAAAATCAAACGCCTTACAGTTCTATACATATTGGAAGAACCAAGTTCTTATATTCTAAGAAATTAATTTAATCTCTAACAGTGTTGTATAGGTAAATCAACCTTATTTTAATAATAACAATCCAATCACTATACTGCTGTGTATTCTTTCCTCCATCGTTATTCCCACCTTATTTTTTGGTTATTCAAAATAGCACTACTGTTCTGAATTTTTCACGGCATTTGCAGGGCTGTCATGGGGATTTGACAGTTGAAGAAAGACAAATTCTACTGGCCGAGTTTTCGCTGCGTCATAGCAATAGTGCAATCAGTGTTGTCGAAGATTATGCAAAGCGCAAGGCGTCATTATTGACCTAGTAGCATTCACACCAGGAAGTTAACCTACTAACTGTATGTTCGCCCATCATTGACAAGGAGCACTAGATCGCCCTGATTCATATTCCTGCAAACTAGCTAAGCAAATGCTATGTTGCATTCGACTAAGCATGGTGGACAGGCCTTACAGATGATAATGGAGAACTCACCATATAATGCTATGCTTCTGTTAAAACTGTAATATTTCCTTAATGTGCTTACTATCCCAATTTTCGTAGCCATGGGAAAATATGCAACTTATGCAATATTTTTTTGTTGAGTTTTTTTGGTATTATTGACTCATGATGACAAGGATTTTATGTTCCTAGTTCGATTCATTTTGACATACAGTAGTTTGTATTATAATCAAGGAAACACAAAATGTTATGCTCAAAGAATAATTGATGCCATATCATTCTCTGTCTTGATATCTTTGTGTTTTTAGACTGTTATTATTTGGAAATCCTTTATGAGATTTGAAAATTTGTGAAAATTCACTTACTGTTGAATCAATCAGGAGTACTCGAGTTCAAACCCTAAATAAAATAATCTTTGGTTGAGTTTTACTGACCTCAGCCAAATTCAAAATTACTAGTGTCCGTTTTCCTTAGAAACCGGAGGGTTAAGACAAAATAGAAACCCAGATAAAGAATGATGATCTTGTACATTATAATGCTATGAGCTTCATCTTCTGAAAATTGCTATTCAATCACTATAACAATACAAGAATTAAACTCATGCCTTTCGCCTATGAAAAATTAGACGACAAGCAGCTAGGGAAATCAGTGCAGTACTACACAACACAGTAAGGGACTCATTGTTGGGATCATTTTGCAGAAAATATGTTACTACAAGTTGTGTAGAGAATGGGTTGCGATCTTTCATATTTTCATTTTTTTGTATAGATATGTGGACAGTGGACATATTATAATGATTCATCACTAGAATTTTCACCAATGGAAATACTTGATGATGAATACCCTGTATTAGCAGGACCAAACAATAATTCCACGCAGAATGTAGGGCCACATATTGATCTTCCTTTCTTCCCAACTTTGTCCAATTCATTTACTGTGAGCTGCAAAAAGAAATAGTTACAAAAGTGAACACAGTCAGTTGAACTCACAGTGGATTCTATTGTTATTATTTTCAACTTATATTGGTAATGTCGAATCCGGCTCCCATGCAATCAGGAATTTCCCACATTCACGCAATCGGAACATCGACGACTGTTTAATTATAATCGGATGATAGCATGATGGTGCATTCTATTGTTGTTATTTCCACTTTGATGGGTATAGTTCCCTTGGATTTGGATTTCACACAGTTAATAAGTGAAACATTTGTTGATCTCGGTCGTCTTTCTCAACGGTAAAGATTATTTAATGATTATAATTGAGCTAACCGGTCTCAATTCAATGACTGAGATCAAGTAATGCGTGTAACTGTGTGGTTTTCTAAATGCAGTGATTCCAGGCTCATTTCCCTTCAATGTAGATATCAGTTTCCTGAGAAGAATGAGATTACCTGTAGTAAGCTGTTCCTAATAAAAGCTGTATTAAAGCAGCAGTAGAAAAGACGGCCTCCAATCATTTTCTCGTAGAATATCACACGTACATCTCCGGTTACCTGGTAAATTGTGCATATTTTAGATACTATTTATTACGTTTCTGTAGTTCAGAGATCAAATCGAAGAGAAAATGATAGTTTAGGAACCAAATTAATGGTTTACTCGATAAAAACTTATAACTTACTTTTATAGGTTTATCAAAATAATGGTCCAAACAAGATTTCTGGTATATTGCAGGAGACTCTGTATCCATTTGAACTACAACACGAGGTTCTTCTATTTCTGATTGTTCTCCATCTTCATCACCTTGAGGAATAGAAATATAATAGCGAGGACTGTTTGTTCTATGATAACCTTTCTTAACTTCTCTACAGCAGCTCCGACAAACCTCCACTGATGGATGGTAGACCTCATTAGGAATCTGTCAACAAAACAGGAATAACACATGTTGGTAAGTATACAAAGAAAACTTTGCAGCTTATCGTTATTTAAAGAATGTTCACAAGAGAACACAAACATAAATTGAGTTTTGAGGTAATAAGTAATATTTGTTTTTTGATGAATTGATACCTATTTGGTTTGTGTTTCAGTCGTAAGGACGAGTAATATTGTGAGCTTCTACTTACAAAAAACAAAATAAATGGCAAAATGATGTGTTGCAGGCTAATTAATAAATAGTTCAATTACTAGACTAATACATCAGGTACAAATTTATGGTCTGTTTGGATTGAATTGTTTAAACTTACCTAATTGCACAAGTATTTGAGATTTTTTCGAAAAATTTATGGAAACATATTTCATAAATAAATTGTGATGAAGCTAACCTCCTGCAGTTCTGATATAACAAAGAATACTGTGTCAATGTTGACAGTGTCATACAACCGGATTCGCCGCAATTCTCTGCTACATGGTTGAGGCAAAGTCACCTTTGGAGGTCCATATCCAGCACCTCTAGGTACAGAAAGTAAACTTTCCCAATACCCTACATAACGTCGTTGGCTTGGTATCGATACCTGATAAGTGTAAAGACTTTTCATACTCAATCAATCATAATGGTTAGATCGTCGAAAACGTTTAACTTTAATCAAAACTTTTTCTAAAGTCATACACATGATTAATTCTGATTTGTTGATAGTGTAAAACTTTTTACACAGATGGTTGCTGAAGATAAATTCTCATTTCAAATTGTAGGAATTATACCTAACATTAACTTACTCCTTCATTATTGGTAGTCCTTCTATCTGCATATAATTGAAGAGCTTCATCCGCTGACATGCCGCAATAAGTTAGGTATGAACTCACCATCAAACCAGTTCTACCTTTACCTGCCTGCATCATTGAGATCAAATGAGAAAAAAACATGTAACTTATTGTAGTTAAGAGCTTAAAAAACGGTTGAGATTGAAAACTGCGTGACACAATTATTGCATCAAATCCAAATTTCATTGTATATTTGACTCAATAGTTTGTATAGATATTTTCAATTGGAATTGTGGATGTGAAATCTCATACCATGCAATGAATAACTACAATATTTTTTGGATCACGTGTCAGCCATGAATTCACACTTTCACAGAAATCTTTAATCATTTCAAGAGATGGAACATGATTGTCATCAAAAGGGTATTCTTCCACACGACCATAGAATTGTGCTGGATCATAATGTTCTTCTATACACAGATTATAGACCTGAAAATTTCAAAAGTGGTATGCTTCAATCAATAATTGTGTCATCCACTTCTATTAAGAATGTAAGTAACATCAAATAGCTGAAGAAAACAAAATATTAGAAGCAAGAAAATGTGAAATGATAAACTAAAATAAATAGAATATAGCTACCATTGACATGAACTTCATGGAATGATTCTAGTCATTTTCTTCAACCATTATAATCATTAAATTCTTTCAATAACAAATTTAATAGTTCTTCGTAGATAAATGAACAATAGTGATCAAATTCATGTGTTAGATACATGACGAGTTCTACGGTTGACCACTTCGATAGGTGGTGCACTGTGGACCGATACTTAAAAATCACCTGAAACTCCAACAACGACCGGCGATGACCGTAATCTTCATTTATATGGTGATCTAATCGGTAGTCGATTAGACAAAAACAAATATGAATTGAGTTGTGGAGCACACATTTGTTTTTCCCTTATTTTGTCGAAACGGTATTGATCAAGTCATTGTCTTATCTGTGCAAACGAGGAGAACCTAATCTTCTAATCTCAAAAGACAATGTTTGTCTGTCATGGTTAGATTTTCGAACAATTTTCGAGTATCGCTCCATAGTCGGAGAATTTACTCTTACCAACCTACCTATCATCACAACAGCATAGAATTTACTTGCATACCTTATAATGTTCAAGATGTCTCATATCCAACACAGATTTGACCTGCCATAGAGGATTTCGATACATAGCTCTCATACGTTCAGCAGGAAATGACATTGCTAATACTCTATCTGTGATATATGACATATCAAGATCATAACCAGCAATAAGAATTCTTCTCCTTTGCTTGGATACCAAGTTACGAATAAAATTCTTGGTAAGGTAATGAATCATCCTTTCATGTAATTGCAAACTTGTTGGACTACTAATTTTGGGTGGTGAACCCTGCCTTGTTAATTTCAACCCCATTTCAGGTTGATATGCCAGGTTCCACACTGACAATAAGGTACCTATCACAAAAGTAATCACATGTAGAAATGTCAAAAAACTTATATTGTTAGCTCCTTTTTTATGTTAAGATTATAACGATGAAACCATGTTTCTAAATTGCGGTTGCAGTTATGCTACGAATTTTGATATTGCACAAACTACAAACAATTCCGGTCAATGTGGCTGCGATAATGATTCTGATGATGAGAGACATCTAAAATCATTATATTTCGACCAAAATTACTATAAATGTTCGGCTTGATTAGACTTATTTCATGCAAAACTTAAATCATATCTACATTTTGTTTTTATCAAAAAATATATAGGTTTCAACATGGTTTTAAATTGTCGGTTAAGAATCGCAACATTGACGTATTTGAAATTTTCACAACCGTATCGCAACCGCAATCAAACTATATTTCTCACATCACAATGACAAAAGATAAACAAAAAGATTAAAAAACAAAGGTACCTAATGAATCTGAACATGTAGAAGCAGATTAGTGGGTCTAGAATTGAAACAAGCACAATCCAGGGCTCCAAAAGAATTGAGGAAGCCCCAGAGAAAGGCAGTATGAGGAGGAGGAGGATGAAATGAAAGGTGATGATGAGAAACTTGATGATCCATGCTGTAGTGATGATAGGTAGATTGGTAAGAGAGAGAAAAAAATGGAAATGGGATTGGTAGATATGGTTGGCTATATTTAGAGGTAATGATCATCTCACTTCCAATCAATTTTTCTCTATATTTGGACACAACACAAACCGTTATCATAGGAAATGCTTCTTTTTGTTGTTTGTCTATTTCTTTTCTGTTGCTGCCAAATCACACAGTTTCACAGAAGTTACAATTAACTCTTATTTTAAATTTCTATTAATATATTTATTTATATTTTATTTATACAAATAGTTTTTTTTTTAATTATAGGTACAAAAAATCCATTGTCATATCCATGTATAATCTTCGTCGAAGAACCTAGCTGACTAACTTCCTAGCCAAATTTTTCCGGATAAACAATAATTTTTATTCTGAAATATGTGATATGTTGTCACAATAGTCTGTGGTTATATCAAATTACAAAACAATGCCTAAATGAGGAATCTAGTTATTAACTCCAATCTTCTCTTTTTTGCGTAAATAATCATTTTGATCGTTAAATATGTGAGGCGTTGTCACAATAGTCTTTGAATGTATCGAAATTACAAAACCAAATCTAAATGGGTCTTTTGTTGGTTGATTTAGTCCTCAAATATGTATTTTGTTAGTGTGTTGGAATGTGATTTCCCTAGTTAAATTGGTGCGTAAAATCATTTAATAAAAGACACATTTAAGGATATTTTTGTTATTTTGATATATTCAAGGGTTGTTGTGACAACGCCCCACACATTTAAAAACTAAATGACTATTTATTCCATTTTTTTATCCATGGCTTAAACAACTCGAGTTAGTTTCACTCTGACGAATGTAATATTGATAACAAGTTCCCTATTTTAGTTTTTAATACAAAGAAAACTTCTTAAGATTGAAACAAAACAAATCTGACTCTAGTACCCTTCATTATTTATGCAATAAGTACAAGGCAACCTCAAGAGGAAATTGTTCAAATGCAAATCCCATACAAATTGAATGAACAGGAATTCAATGATTCCTGAATCACTATTTCTCTCTTATTTTTTTTATACATATCATGAATGATTTCACATTTTTTAAATAGCAATTTCAAAGGTCTAAAGGGCTTATTTTCACATAAAAATTCATTGAGGATCGATAACCCCAAAATAAAAAATCAAATAAATAAAAATAATACCAATCATGGACACAAGTTTATCACATGGTTTTAAATTGCAATTGCGGTCGCGGTTGAGCTGAGAATCTTTATATTGCCGCAAAATGCAGAAATATATGGCCGATGTGGTCGAAATTGTGACTGTGATATTGCTGCGGAGAGTTCAAACTTCAAACTTCTTTCTGTTGCATTCACAAACCTTTATCATTCAAGATGATCATGTGGCCTAATTGACATGAACATTGCAGCATATTGCATGAGCCTACGCTCAGTGCCTCCATTATCCCTTACAGGAGTCACTGGACCTCTAGTCCTCTGCCTGTAGCGTCTATAAGCAAGTTGAATGTTGACTGCAGCCCATGTTCTCCAATTCGACGAGTAGTATCTTGCCGTTCTCTTTAGCCTCTCATTTGCAAATTTGTACCGGAAATGATCAGTTATGTACCTCAAGTTTTGAGCATCAAGACCAAATGCTTCGGTTGATTCAAGACAAACAAATGTGGCCGAGGAAGCTGGAAGCCTGTCGATAAAAGGACGCCTAAGGCACCAAGAAAGTAGTTCATCGCCTAAGAAACCTCCTGGTTCGAGGACACTAGTTGCTACAATTCCTTTGCTTAGGCTTTGGTTTCTCTTTATGCGTCCGCGAACAATGAACACCATCCTTGGTACAGGATCACCTTCTCTAATTATCTGTTTCACAAGGATATATATCAAAGAATTAAAAAACCATGATGAACATTTTGAAGTCCTTTTTCTAAATGTAATGCTTTCGGTCTCAGATGTTAATTGTTTATATGATGATATGATTAATACCTTTTCATCTCGAGAGAAGACTAGAGGCTTCACCCTATCACAGATGTTGTCAAGAATAAGATCATCCAAGTTGTGAAACAATGGTACCTGTCAAACAGACATTACTTTTATATCACAAAAGTTACTTGGATAGTGATAGCAAATGAGTATTGTTAAATGTTAACTATATATCACAAAGTCCATGATTATTAGTATCTTACGATACATGTGATGTGAGTCGTGTCTCGATTCGATACTAAATTGAACTCAGTTGATATGAATCTCTAGTGTGTGTCTATTTCGACATGAATCCCATTTAATTATGATGAATTATAATTCAGTGTGACGATTCTGGATTCATTCTAGTCAATCATTACCTAAACTTAGTGTAGCCAAATATGTCTATTGTCAACTTTTTATAACAAACACTTTTCTCTTACAATCCAATTTATTTCATTTTCAGGTTTGAATCTTTCTTACCTTTTTAATGAGGTCCAGGCAAAGATAGCGCTTGATGTCTCTCCTCAAACCCTCAGGTAAGTCTTTGACCAGTTCCATCTCATCCTCTCCTCCCATGGCTGCCCATCTCTGACGTTCGAAATGCCGAACTCTTTGTCTTAATCGGGACGGCAACTGCCTCCTCCTCATCCACCATTCCATGTCACGACATCTCAGCTGCATCTTTCTCTTCTTTGCCATGACTGCATGTAAGAATACCTTCATAGTAGAAAGAGTCTCATTGTTAGACCATGTTTGAGTATGAAACAGTTTTTCAATAACTGTAACAATATCTAGCATTTTTCATATTTATTTGTAACAATATTGGATTGGATTTCCTGCAGTCACCAATCCCACACGACACATTTACACAATCACCCCATCACCGATTTTTGGATCAAGATTAGACTGTTCAGAAAGCAAGAAGATTTGAACTTTATTTTAATCTTAAAATACTGAACTTAAAATCTGGACCGCCTGTTCTTGATCCAAAAGTCACCAATGTGCTGATTGCGTGAATGTGCGAGTTGTGATTGCCTGCAATCCAAATCCAATAATAATCTACTTCGGATACCTGGATGTTTCCGATCAACAAAGTGAAAAGTAATAGTCCACTGAGTACAATGCAGATGCTAAAAATCACTTCTAGCCAGTTACTTGTGGGTTCAAGATCATTTCCAAAAGTGCTGCACGAATAAGTAGGCATTAAGAAAAACATAGAAACTAACTAAATCAAGGGATTATTATGTGAAATAGAATATTATTTGGATACATCTTAACCAAAGACATCGACGAAACATTGTTGTATGAAATTAAACTTCAGGAAGATTTTAGTCTTTCACCAGTTACCAGAATTGCATTTATACACTCCAACAGTTCAAGATAAAATGAAATCGAACTACTTTCATATAAGTTATAAACTGTTTTCATAAGCTATCCTGGAGAACTTATGGAAATAAGTTGGAAACAGCTTGTGGATATGTCATTAGTTGTTTCCAAAAGCTCTCCCAAACGGTCCCACAAGTATTTATTTTAGTAGATAAGTTAAAATAAGTCAATTCAAATAGGCCAATTTACCTGAGAGTCATCAAACCCCAAAAAATGGGATAAAGAATCTTGACAGCCAAGGAATTGCTGGATATGACTGGAAGTGCCCATTGGTAAATCCCATATTTGTAAGGTCCGTCAACATCTAAGCACACAGGCTTTGACATCATCGTTGAGTTTCCACCACACGGATTTCCAATTGTTTCTGGTAACAAAGACTTATAGCATACCTCCTCTGAACATGCCAGAGAAAGATTGCATCCAATAGTTCTTTCACACTGTTGTTGAAGGCATGATGCAACGCGTTGAATCGCAAGAACATACCAACACCCTCCAGCAACCTATAAATTATAGCATAACCTTTTATCTTAGAAGTGTTTATATATAAACTACTTATGTTACTTAATGATAACTTGGTAATAGTAAAAAAAATGACAGTCCAATGCACTAAAGCTCCCACATACGCAGGGTCTAAGAAGGGGAGTCCCACCATTCTGGTGTATTATACGCAGCCTTACCTTGTTTTTTACACAAGAGACTGTTTCTAGGACTTGAACCTGTGACTTTCAGTCACATGATAACAACTTTACCGTTGCGACAGTTTCCCTCTCTAACTTGGTAATAGTGATGAGGCTAAAAATTTTGAAGTTGCGAGGTTTACTTACGTGAGAAGCAATGAAATAAGCAATGAGATTGAGTCCAAATCCCCACCAAATGGTGCCAAAGATGTAGCCTGTGACTTTTTGCATTCTTCTCA
>Ga0099826_10001680_pt1 | contig 13573 bp, 12 predicted proteins | sample Mtrugardesep15_FD_76830 | JGI IMG/M metagenome (GOLD analysis project Ga0099826, IMG submission 76830) | Root nodule microbial communities of legume samples collected from California, USA - M. trunc garden sep15 | ecosystem: Host-associated > Plants > Roots > Nodule | place: USA: California... | reverse complement strand
TTTGTTGGAAGTGTTTATGAACTTTTGGTTGAAGAATGGTGAAGTTTCATGAAGAAATGAAGATTTTGGAATTTTTGATGAAAATGGTGATTTTACTCTCTCAAAATTTTCAGCCCCCTCTCTTGAGTGTTGTTTGGTACTTATAGTGGGAGTAACTTGGTCACCAAGTGTGAAGAATTAGGTTAAGTGGGGAGTAAGAAAGGGTAGTTTGGATTTTTTGTGAAAAATGAGTTTTTTGTGACTTTTTTGGAGGATTTTTGGTGGTGAATGATGATGTGTAGGATAGTGATGAGGTGTTATATGTGAAGAAGATTCTAGATGCACAAATTGTGGAGAAAGAAATGAAGTGGGAGTGAAATGTGTATTTTGTGTGAATTTGTGAAAGTTAGTGTTTTTTTGAATTTTAAAAAAATAATAAAATAAAATAATAATTGGTGTAAAGTTGTGATTTTTGTGATTAGAAATGCAATAGAAATGAAATGAATTGGAATTGAAATGTTTGTTGTGATGAAATAGTTAACTTGTAAAACAAGTAACTAAGAAAAAAACTAATGGAAATGCATTTGGTGTGAAATTTGAGTTTTCTTGACAATGAAGTAACAAAATAAAGTATGAATAAAAACTTTCAACGGCGAACAAAAACGAGAAATAAAATACAAGTATTTTAATAATGCGAATAAAACAAAAATTACAATGTGAACAATAAAAAGTTTTAAAATGCAAATAAAATTGAGGATTAAAATATCAACGCATCGAGCGTTACAAAATGGTTAAAATGGAAATAAAAATGCGAATAAAAAGGGAATTAAAGGCGGACAAAATGAATCTTAAAATACACATAAAATAATGGTTAAGCAGAGAATCTTGATCAAAATTTGGGGTATTACAATAGCAGTGCAACTAACTGTCGGGAACAAGAAGTCTTAATAATGTAGTGGAAGTGGAAGAATGTTTTCGCTCTCACTGTCGCCACTCTTGCCACAGACTTTGCTGTGCATTATCAATCCAGCAAGTTAGCTTAATTTATCAAGGCCATGCATCAAAAGGTAATCAATGAAATTACATTTTAATTGCATCTTCCATTTTTTCTCATATGTTTCAGTTAAAATTATTTGGGGGTTCTCATTCAATCTCTCTCCAACGTTTAGAATTCTCTCACACCGTGTAATTTTTTTTCCTTCCATTCTACTAGGAGCAGCTGGAAAAAGTGAATATGAGAAATAAGAGAGACCAGAGGTAGAGAGTACCTCTTCTTCAACGATACTATCTTTGTTTTTGGGATTTGGTTTTAGTTTAGTAGATCAAATCATCTGGTGAGTATTTTGTTCGTCTCTATTGTTTAGTAGATCAAATCATCTGGTGATCAAGTTAGTAATTTATCATTCAAATGGCCATCTTATTCAAATGTGTCTTCTTAAATTGATATGGGCAAAATTTTATGTTACTTCTCAAGTATAGTGTGAATGACTCCATTTATGCGGGAATATGTTAATTAAAATCAAATAAAACAAGGTTGTGTTATTCTTCTCAAGCACTTCAACGTATTCACTTCAATTTTATATTTTAATTTTGACATGGGTTAATGACTAAATTACCTACAGATTTTAATGAAAATATTATTATCTATGTTTTTCAGATCGACAGGTAAATAATGTTGATAGAGCTGAAATGCTCTTCTTAAATTTCTTCTATTTATCAACGGAGAGAATGGGAGAGAGAGGAAAATAAGAATGGGAGAGAGAAATACAGAGGAACTTACTTTTCAATAATTGTGATGATTTTTGAAGCAATTGGAAACAAAAATTTGTGTAGGGTTTATCTATCTTCTCTGGTATAAATTTTGTGTGTGATACTTGCCTTGCTAACAAAATGACACACGTGATATATATGTATATGTGTCACTGGTGGCGTCAAAATTTGATTATGAGTTTTACGAAAAATGTATTTTTCATCATCATTTTCGCATATCATGTAATTGTCCTTCATAGCACTGTTATATTACTTTTTTCAGTCTCCTAGGGTTTCTAACGCCACCCTCTTTTGGCTGCCGCCGCACCTTGGGCCGGATATTCCTTTTGAGAAGTTGCTTCTCATCTGATCCATGATCTATATGTTTCTATTCTTGCATTTATATACCTGCTCAATCTCAGAAGTCTGTCATTTCTCACAAACCCTAGCCTCTTGTTTCCACGTTTATGTGTCTAATCCTTCATATTCTCAAATCTTCTATCTTCCTCGCCGTTTTCCTCACCATTTCCTGCCTGTTAACCGATCTCATGGACCCAACCAACCTCAACCTCGATGGTCTTACTTTGTCCGAGTAAGGTCTAACCTTAAATCTTATGAACCAGAAACCGCATCCATCCTTGAACATTGCCTGATTGGTTGTGTGCTTGTTGATCGTGAAATCCAGTTTGCCTATTTCAGCGAGTTTATGTCTCGTGCATGGAAGCCAGGTAAAAGGGTTACGATCACCAAGTATTTGGCTGATCGTTATCTCTTTCAATTCCACCATAAGGTTGATGTTGCTCGTGTCTTATATGAGGGTTTGTAGCTAAATGAAAACTTTCATATTGTCATGGATCTTATTTCTCCCGGTGCTGTCACAAACTTTGTCCCGTTGAACCACATAGACTTTTGGGTTCAGGTTCATGGTTTACCATTTGTTTTCATTAAACCACAAGTAGGTCAAGGTATAGGGAGTTTTCTAGGTACCCTTAAAGCTTATGATGTACGTAACTCAATTCACAGCTCCTATATGAGAATCAAAGTCTCTATTGATGTTACTGTCCCTTTAAAGAAAGAATGGCGTATCCGTGCTAGTAATGGTTTTTTTGTTACTAATAATTTTAAATACGAGAAACTTGGTGTTTCCTATCACGGGTGTGGTGTTCTCGGACATACTGACGAAGTGTGTCTAGAGTTGTTTGAGCTTGACTCCGATGACGGTGTCCGTAATTGGTGATCTTACTTGAAACCGGTCTCTCAAAGAATTGGTACGGCTACCACAAGTAGATGGCTACATGATCCTATCCCTACCACTATGCCGAGCCAGAACCAACAACATGATGGTGTCCCTGTTGGCCGAAACACTACTCCTGGAGGTACAGTGAATTTACCTAATTTTAATGAGTGAATGCTAGCTATTCAAAGTCAGATTTCTACCATCAAACACGGCATGCTTGTTGTCCAAACAGCGGCTCGGGCTAAACAAGTTGCTGGTGCTAATATTTCATGTCAAGTGCATATCTTGCCTTCATTATCCACATGTACTTCGGCTTCCAACTTGCTTTTGGGTCGTCCTTTGGTGCTTGGCTTGCCTGCTGCCTCCTTCCCGAATGCCAACAATGAAGAGCCTCGTGATGAAAGTGGTTTGGAATTGAAAAAGAGGAATTGAATGCTTGCCCTTCAGAATGGTGAATCATCATTGGCTGTTGATGGGGATATTGGAAATGATGTAATAGGAACAAATGTTAATCATGAGGGGATGTTGAAATGAATGTAACTTTTAATCCTTTGTTTGTTGAAAAAGATGTAATGGCAGGACCTAATGATCAGGCCTTCCTAGGTAAATGAGTCTAGTGGCGTGGAATTGTTGGAATTTGGGTAGCCCGAGTACAATTCCCGACTTAAAATACCTAGTTCAGCATTTCAATCTGGACCTTTTATTCTTAAGTGGGACGCTAGCTCACCGAAATAAAATTGAAGAGTTACATTATTTGCTTGGTTACGATTCTTGTTTTCCTATTGATCGCACCGGCAGAGGCGGGGGTCTTGCTTTATTTTAGCGCAATTCGTTAAAATGCTAGCTTGTTGATTTCTCTAATAATCATATCACTGTTGAAATTATTGACACTGTTCTAGGTACTTGGAGAATTACTGGTTATTATGGTTATCCTAATGGTAGTCGTAGAATTGCCCCTTGGAATTTTCTCCGACAACTTTCTAATCAATTTGCAGGTCCTTGGTGCATTTTTGGCGATTTTAACGATATCTTAGATGCAAGTGAGAAGAGGGGGCACAACTCCAGGGCTCAATGGCTTATTAATGGCTTTCGTCAAGTTGTTCTTGATTCTGGTTTGTTAGATGTACCGATTGAAGGTTATCCCTACGCTTGGTTCAAGAGTCTTGGTACACCACGTGCGGTAGAAGAAAGGTTAGATCGTGCTCTTGCTAATAATTTGTGGTTTAATTTATTTCAAAATGCTTCTGTTGAAACTCTTGTGGCACCCGCATCTGATCATTATCCTATACTTTTTAACCGCTCCCCTATGCCTAAGCCCCATCTTCACAAATGACAATTTCGTTATGAAAATGTTTGGCACTTAGAATCGGGGTTTAAGGAGCTTGTTACTAATTCTTGGCAGGTGTACTATACTAACACTCTTATTCCGATGTTGTCATCTTGCGCGGAAGACATGTCTGTTTGGAAAAAAAACTCACTGCCACAAACTAAAAATTGACATTGAAGATTGTCGTAAACAATTGCAAAGAACAAGGCTGAGTTCTTCAGGTGAGGATCAAGTTCGCATGTTTGAGTTAAGGAAATGCATGTAGCGTTTATTATCTCAAGATGATGCTTATCGGCGTCAACGTGCAAAGACTCATTGGTACAAGGATGGCGACAAAAATACCAAATTTTTCCATGCTTCTGCTACAGCTCGGAAAAAGGTAAATCGCATAACTTCTATTGATGATGATGTAGTTAATAAAATCACTAATGAACAAGGTTTGCGAGATGTGGCACGACAATCTTTTGTGAATATTTTTCAACAACAAAATGGCGATTTCGCTTCTGTTATTAATGTTATTAATCTGTCTATTTCCGCACTTGATAATGATATGCTCAGGGCTCCTTTCACTAAGGCCGAGGTCTAGGTTGCTATCTTCTCAATGCATCTGGACAAGTGCTCCAGTTCTGATGGTTACAGTCCGAGTTTTTATCAACACTTCTGGAATTTATGCAGCGATGATATTTTCAAGGAATGTTATGCTTGGCTAGATACGGGACAATTTCCCCCTGATTTGAACATTACTAACATTGCTCTTATTCCAAAACGCAGGTTAGCATGAAGGATTGGCACCCGATAGCACTTTGCAATGTTTTGTATAAAATTATTTCTAAGGTGTTAGAAAACAGGTTGAAGAACGTATTGTCTCAATGCATTTCCGACAACCAATCCACTTTTGTTCTGGGGAGATCCATTTTGGACAATGCTATGGTAGCAATCGAGGTTTTACATTTTATGAAAACCAAGACGCGAGGGGAAGGTAGGTATGTTGCTCTGAAACTTGATATTAGCAAAGCCTATGATTGTATGGATTGGGATTACTTGAGGGCTGTTTTGAATAAAATGAGTTTTCATAATCGTTGGACTCACTGGATACACAGGTGTTTAGAGTCGGTGGATTACTTTGTGCTTGTTATTGGTGAACAGGTTGGCCCTATTATTCCAGGGCGCGGTCTCCGTCAAGGGGATCCTCTTTCCTCGTATTTGCTTATAATTTGTGCAGAAGGTTTATCTTCACTTATTAGAGAGGAAGAGATGCGAGGTGACCTTACAGGTACAAAGGTTTGTCGTTAAGCACCTTATGTTTCCCATCTTTTATTTGCGGACGACAACTTTTTATTCTTCAAAGCTGATGAGGATCAAGTACATGTAATGAAAAATATTCTCTCTACATGTGAGTTAGCTTCTGGTCAAGCTATCAGCTTGCCTAAATCCGAGATATATTGCAGTCGTAATGTTCGTGACTCTCTCAAACATACTATTACTAATATTCTTGAAGTTCAGGTTGTTTTAGGTACAGGTAAATATTTGAGTGTACCTTCTATGATAGGTCGAGATCGTAATGCAACATTTGCTTATATCAAGGATCGTGTTTGGTAGAAAATTAATTCTTGAAGTGGTAAGTGTCTTTCCAAAGCAGGTCGTGAGGTGCTGATAAAATCTGTTTTGCAGGCTATTCCATCTTATGTGATGAGCATTTTTCAGTTACCAACCACTTTGATTGATTCCATCGAGAAGATTATGAATTCTTTTTGCTGGGGTCACGGTAAAACAACACAAGGAGGTATTCACTGGATGAATTGGGAGAAGTTATCCACCCCAAAGATTCAAGGAGGTATGAGTTTCAAAAACCTCTCTGCTTTTAATTTAGCTATGTTAGGTAAACAAGGTTGGAAGTTTATCACAGAACCGGGCACTCTGGTTGCTCACATTTTCAAAGCACACTATTTCCCTTCAGGCTCCTATCTCACGGCCCAAGTTGGGCATAACTCTAACTATGTCTGGCGCAGTATCATGCGTGCTAGGTTCCTTGTGTGTGGGGGTGCTCGGTGGAGAATAGGTTCAGGTGCGTCCATTTCTATTCTAAACGAACCATGGTTACCAAATGGGGGGTTTATCAGTAGTGATATTTCAGGTGCTCACTTTGTTCACAATATTACCATCAATAGTTTGATGAATTTGTATGACAAAAGCTGGAATGAACAGGTGGTTAGACAGGTTTTTAGTGATGATATAGCGAATAAAATACTTCATACGCCACTTATTTATCAGGTTGAGGAGGATAGAATAATTTGGAAAGCGGAACAGCATGGTCATTATTCTGTTTGTAGTGCTTACAGGTTATGTGTCACAGTTAGTTGACTCCTCTCATATCTGGCGCACAGGGTATTGGTTTGTATTTGGAAACTCAAAGATCCGCCGAAGGTCAAGAACTTAGTGTGACACATGTGTCGGGGTTGTTTACCGACTCATGTCTGTCTGTTAGACAAAGGTGTTGTTTGTCCGACCAATTGCGCTAGTTGCGCATCAAACCATGAAGATCTTATGCAATATAATCCATCATTTTAAAAGTTTGAGCATGCAAATCATCGTCACCAAAGAGATCATCAAATCACATACATATAATTCACACTTCATTATTTTCACAAAGGTAAACATCATCAATTAAAATCACCAAGTGTACAAGTATTACCAAAAATAACAAACATCATCAAGTACAAATCTTCATATGTTCACCAAATTTCACCAAGTACACAATTCACCAAGTTCACCAATGCACATAAATCACCAAGCACATAATCAAATATGACACATTTAACAACTTCACCTAATGTATGCAATGCGCCTAGACACGACTATATATGCATGCGGTACCAATCGTCACCAAGGTCGTCACCTCAAGATACATATGTATCAATAATCGTTGCCAATTTGAATACAAAGTATTCGTCGTCGCCCATATGGATATAAACACCATACTCAACATTTATGAATGCATGAACATATGACTCAAAAATGCATATGTTCAACAAGAAGTCGTCAACAATCAACATCAACATTTTTCAATACATGCATACACCATCTAAGTCGTCTCCAATTTGCATGTAAGAATTCGTCACCATTAAAGAGTCATCATCATTAAAATCATCAACAATTATCATCAACAATTATTTATCACCTCATAGGAATAACTTCGTCTCATAAAACATAATTCTCATAAAAGGCATCATATAACCACATCATAATAATTAACGTCTCAAACACCCAATAACCATTGTTTCTTTCTCTATTCCTCCTATTATCATGTTTCCATCACCCATTGCAAGTTATATAATCAAGAAAACTCATTCCTATAAAGTTCGTCTATGTTTATGAAAATTAGCATTTTCGATTAATTCTCCAAAACCAAAGTAACCAAGTACAAACACGTCAAACAAGTATATACACAATTCACATATGAGTGCAGTAGCATATACATATACGTTTCATAGGCCGATTCCGATTAATTCCAAAATTCACCTAAGTTTGTCTCATTTTATCATTTTTCAAAAGAATTCTACTTTTCAAAGCAAAACCAAGTTCAAGTTCAAGTAAGCCATCCAAAACATTTTTATAAATCATAGTTTCAGTAAACCACCTTAACCCCACCCTTTTCCTTGAGAAAAACAACTTTTGGAAAATTCATGTTCTTGAACCATTTTCAAAAGTTTGGATTCGATTTCACAAGACTAAGTTCAATCTAATTCATTTGATGTTTCCAACGGTTTTGAAATCTTAAATACATTTAAGTTTATCAAAAGAATCAATTTGGGCGGTCTGGATCGGCCCCGGAGTATCTAGAATGCCAAAATCATGATTTGTTGTACTGAGCAACTCGCTATAGCAAGTAGTCACTCGCTATAGCGAGTTTGATAGCACTGGGGAACCCAGATTTTGGGTTCCTTTCGAGAACTCACTCAATTTTCATCCAAAAATCCTCATTTTGATCCCCTTTGACCCAAATTCGACCCCAAAACTTGTGCATTTGTTTGTAAACATCAAAAGGCATTTAAAACAACAACAAACATGGAACATAACACCAATTCACCTCAAATTCATCACCAAGTTAATTTTCCACCAAAACCCACAATTTTCTCAATTTTCATTCAAACTTCATAAACAAACACACCAACTCAAACCCCATCAACATACAAACATAAACAAACATTTATGAAGTGAATTCAAGCATATTTCAACAACAATCACTCACTCATTCATGATTTACACTCAATTAATCAAAAATTATCAAAACAACTTATTGATGAGTGTCGCGGAGCTGGTGGAAGAAACTGTGAATAATGTTGGTGGAAAAGACTCAAAAGTAAAGTAATGGAATGGATAGACAGGGGCGCCACACTCTTTCTAATCCAAGAAAGAACAATAAGCCGGTGGATGCGAGGATCGCCACAAGAAAATGATTTCTTGATAAGATCAAGGATGGTTCAATCTAGAACCACAAGAGACAAAACTCTCAATACACATATGTGTAAAATTCTATAAAATTCGACTCCCTTTATTCATTAAAGCAACCCCCTATATATAGGAAAGGCTAAACTGATTACAAAAGACTCATAACTCAATATATTTATGCCTCATAAAGAAAATAAAATAAACTGCCTTTTATGCCTCCCAAACATTATTAAGACCCGACAAATATGCAAGGAAGACTTTTTAATTCCCAAATGAATTCACTAGTAATTCCCTAATGAATTCACTTTATGTTTATAATGATCTTCCAATAATCCTTAATGAATAAATCATTTTTATTTTTTATATGTTTCTTTCCACATGCTTAATGCGTTTTTGATCTCATCATTCTCCCCCTCTTCAAAAGGATTTGTCCTCAAATCCAAACCTGCATAACATGGAAGTGGGTGAAGTTGAAAACTTTTTTCATGTGATTCTTGGACAAACTCAAATTTCCATGGCTCATAATTTTTTTCAATTTGATGAGGAAATTCTTCTTCATTCACTTGGATGCCTTGATGACTTAAAGAAGAAAGGTTAGGTGATTGAAAAATATTAAAATAATCCCAACAATTAACCACACATACCAACTTTGATGAAGGTACTAGTGTAATAGTAGGCCTAAATTTTGCAAAATTTTCCTTTCTCTTTTCCTTTTTCTCCTCATTTTCCTCTACTTCCTTTGTCTCATCACTTTCCTTCTCACACTCATTCTCATGAGTTTCCTTTACAATGAGACCCTCTATTTTTTCAACATTTCTTTTGCTCTCTCTATAATCATTTTGAATTTGAAGGAGTTTTTCTTCAATTGTTTTAAAAATAGCAGCAATCTCTCTTTCAATTCTTTGCATCCTTTCTTCTTTTCTTACTATCCTTTTCAAGATTTGATCTAGACCGACCTTATCATGTGCAAGAGTGATTTTACAATTTTTAAATGAAAATGTGTATGTGTTGTTATGTTGGTCAAGCTTTGCTCGCCGTTGTTGCTGTCATGGAAGCCCAAGTAACAAATCTCTCGTTTTTGAAGGCACCACATCACATAGAACCTCATCTTCATATTCTCCAATCGTGAATGGCACTCTCACTTGTTTGGTCACCAAAACATCAACCATGTCTTTAAATTCTGGATCCTCAAGACTATAAAGAATATATGGCTCTGGATGCTCAAGAACCGGAAGTCCCCACTTTTCCACCATGGTTGTACTTGCCATGTTGATCCAATATTTTCTATCAATATACAAGCCACAAACTTTGTCGTTCACAAGACATCTTGTAAAGAATTGTTTGGCTTCCATGATGGACCACTAAGAAAATAATTAAAATTTGACAAACAAAAAAAACCTACCAATAAAAAACGAGTAAAAATTGGAACTTTCTTGATTTTTTTTCTTGGAATGTTCTTCTCTTTTTTTTTCTCACTTTTCTTTTCAAAATATTCGTTTCTCCTTCTCTTTTTCTTTTTTTTTCCTCACTTTTTTTTTTTGAGTTTTTTTAAAACAAAATAAAATAAAGAGGATACAATGAAAGAAAGAAAAATGATATATAACACCTGATTTGAACCTAAGCTCTGATTACCAAATGATGAGTGTCGCGGAGCCGTTGGAAGCAACTGCGAATAATGTTGGTGGAAAAGACTCAAAAATAAAGAAATGGAATGGATAGACAGGGCGTCACACTCTTTCTAATCCAAGAAAGAACGATAAGCCGGTGGATGCAAGGATCGCCACAAGAAATCCTTTTCTTGATAAGATCAAGGATGGTTCAATCCAGAACCACAAGAGACAAAACTCTCAATACACATATGTGTAAAATTCTATAAAATTCGACTTCCTTTATTCATGAAATCAACCCCCTATATATAGGAAAGGCTAAACTGATTACAAAAGACTCATAACTCAATACATTTATGCCTCATTAAGAAAATAAAATAAACTGTCTTTTATGCCTCCTAAACATTACTAAGACCTGACAAATATGCAAGGAAGACTTTTTAATTCCCAAATGAATTCACTATTAATTCCCTAATGAATTCACTTTATGTTCATAATGATCTTCCAATAATCCTTAATGAATAAATCATTTTTAGCGCATTTTTTATATGTTTCTTTCCACATGCTTAGTGCGTTTTTGATCTCATCACTTATCAACAACAACTATGAAGGTTAAGCTCTTAACACAACAATTTCTTGAAGTTTATCATACCCACAAATTCACTTGAATAAGGACCACAAATTTCATCATTCAAAATTCACAAAAACACTTAAACTCATAATTGAATATAAGAGATTATGACTTAATTGATGAAAGGGAAACCATCCCCCTTACCTCTTGTCTTCAAGAATCCTAACCTTGGTTTGACGTTAGCTCCTAGCTCTTCAACCTCAAGCTCCCTTCCTCTAGCTCATCTTCTCTCCTCTTGATCCACTTTCTCTCTACCTCTTATGTTTTTGTGAAATGAATAATGAAGGTTTAACCTAATTTTCACAAGAGTTATGCTTATATACCACCTTTTAATTGAGCTAGGTTCCTAATTGTCTTGCTGGGCTCAATATTCTTACCAACTAATTCACCAAAGTTACTACTCACTTAAACCGTCAAAACAATGAATAATTACCGTCTCTAAATAATTATCCTCAACTCACTAGTAACTTAGTAAAAATAATTATTCCCACTTAAAACACCAAAAATAACCCTCTTAATAAAATGACTAATTTACCCTTGCTCACCAAATGACCAAAATACCCATGGGTCTAAAAATGACTAATATACCCTTCTAGGCTAAAGATCCACTAATCCCAAATTAGATACACACAAAGGCAAATAATCACACACTAGCACATATAAACACACATAATAAATATTTAAAATTATTCTAGCGAAAACCAGGCTGTTACACTATCTCTCACTTCAAACTTATCAGAAGAAAAAAAAATACACTGAAAGAAATATATGTGATTTTAACAATATGATGTTTGGAGAGTTAGCAAAATGACTCTCCAAAAGAAAAACTCAGATCTAATTTTTATAGTCGCACATTTGAAAGGTAGCACAACCTTTGTAAAAAAAAAAAGAAGAACTAGTTATTTAATTTTATACTCGAGTGTTAGTCCTAAATTAGACTCAAAGGGCTTAAGTTGTGGGGATACCTTGAATATCTACTAGGGCAGTAGAACTTTACAACTCTAAGGAAGATTTTATTCTCCATTTGAATTTCTGAAGGCTCAAAGAATAAGTCTCTTTAGTTGTGTGTGAAAGATAATCTGTTAAAAAAAAAAGAGTAGAGAAATTTCATCCCTAAAAATTGAAACATGAAAATCATTTTGAGCCAAATTGTTTGACATTCAATTTTCTTGGCACAACACCAAATGAAAGAAAGCCCAATTTGGTTGTTTTCACTCCTTAGATTTTTCTAATATGGACCAAAGTATTAGGTTGGGCCAATATATACTCACACAACAAAAATTGATTAAAAAATATACCGCAAGCTAATTTATAAAGCAGTCTAAGTTATATATCCACTTTAAAGGAATTAAAAAAGGCACATACAAGTCTAATAAACTAGTATAATCAGTTGGTAAAGTGCCAAATTAAAGGAATTTAACATAAACCAAAGTATACGACATAAAATAGTTTAAAAATATCATGAAATAGATCAAGGTTTGAGAGCCTTGTCAAAATAATTATTCTCCATTGTTGCGCATTCCCTTCATATTATTTGACCTGAAATATACACAATAAAAATTATTGTCAAACATGAATTTTGGCAAGTCTATAAGATATTTTGTTATATCAATCAATAAGTTATAAAGTAAGATGATATTTTTTAGACAAAATTTTGTTGGCTAATGTTTTTAAAATTAAATTAGATTTTGAACTTACAAAACCTCAAAGTTATAGTTCAATTAATTAAACTGTTTGATTATGAATGGAACTGCAATCAAACTACTCAAGTAAGTGAACTGTAGGGACTATTGACTCAAAACTACACCTATTTAACCATTAGATTCAGTTTGACTTTTAAACATTAATATTTACTTCATAATAACATATCTGGTCATCTATTTAGTAAATTAACAATATTTTTTACTAGGTATTGGAAGGTTTTATAGAAACCAAAAGAACCTACGTATCTTTCTATTTACCACAATATGCAGTTCATTTTTTCTTTCGTGGAGTTGATCTTTTTCCTATGTCATCCTTTTTTCTTATTAGTTTTCTTCTTTACGTCATTGTTTCAATTGTACATGGTTAATAGAAAATTAAACATACATTCGTACAAGAAAAACAAGATAAATGGTATTATTAGTATTCTAATAGTTAGATTGTTAATATCTAAATTAAACCTAGAAGTTTATCTAGTTGCTTCAAAATATTACTACTAAAAAAATCAAATTATCGAAAAAAGTTGTAGACAATTTATTTTATCTTCAATTTAATTTGACTATTATACATTAAAACACCAAAATTAAAGACTACATTGTTTTTTTTTTTTTTATTTCTATTGATAATTCAACTTTTTGTTATAGTGTACTTTGATAAAAAATTTGTATACCTTGTATTTGCTGATTGTTGAGCCTATGAAAAGTCCTCACTCTTTGCCATACTATACAAAGCCTCACGTTGGGTCATGTATTCTATCCTCCCATCACCTTTGTACTGAACCTACATCCAAATAATTTCAATTAATAACTTATATATATTTACATATGAAGAGTATAATCAACATTTCAAACAGTTTTTGAAGATATATATATATATATATATATATATATATA
>Ga0099826_10001679_pt1 | contig 13578 bp, 7 predicted proteins | sample Mtrugardesep15_FD_76830 | JGI IMG/M metagenome (GOLD analysis project Ga0099826, IMG submission 76830) | Root nodule microbial communities of legume samples collected from California, USA - M. trunc garden sep15 | ecosystem: Host-associated > Plants > Roots > Nodule | place: USA: California... | reverse complement strand
TTACTCTGATGCATGCTATTCTTTTTAAAGAAATTTTTATTCTGGGAAAACGGGGTGTTACAAATAGTGATTCAAATTTTATTACCATAAATTATATGAGTAATATAGTATATATAAATTTTGATTTCTGTGAGTATTGGTTTGGGTGAATGGTATAATAGTTTATAGTTAGGGAAAATTATTCTAGTTAAGTCACTTCAAGAATTTATTCTAAAAATTGATTATAGTAATCGATTTCTAATTCCAATGATATTGATTATAATATTTTATTATATTGATTAAACTAATTTTAATGGTAATTTTATGAATTTTATTTTTAGAATTTATAGTAGAATAGAAAATATAAAAATAAAATAAAACAATGATAAGTTTTAGTGACAGCCACAAACGTAGGTAGAGGTCCATAATGTTTTTAAAATGGTCTTCTTAGAATTACCTACGTTTTGTTAGTAGGTAAAAGTGGAAAATATACAATGACAGCAGGATTTAGCTACAGAAATTTCCCCAAAATTTGTGGAATATATATTTAAGGGGCGCATGTTCGATTCCCCTCAAGTATGTTTTTTTAATAATATATAATAGAAATATAAAAAAAAAGATATATAGATTGGAGATGCCATGGTTCCATGGGTCTAAGAGAAGATCTGTCGATGAGCCCGGGCGAGTGCCTAGGCTCGCCGGGCAGTAAATCCGCCCATGCCCTTGGACCAATTCCCAATGGTATGAATGCGTACGGGTGCCTTCTTTTTATTTCTTCACATTTGGGAATGGGCAGTTTATGAAATAAAGAGAAATAATTGAAGACCAAAGTAAGTACCACAATATGCATTTAGATGTATCGTTAGGACTATTTAAAAGAAAATGTGAATAAACCAACATGAAAGGCAATATATAAAGGGAGAGATAAGTGAATAGCAGGTGATTTTTCTCCTCAACAAGTGAGAAAATATCTCTATGCTTAACACAAGGATAATCCCAATAGTGATAAAAGAATGAAATTTAGTGTTGAAATGCTTTATAGTGTTGAAAAGCTCAGCTTAAATTAAATTAGGTAGGTCCTTTCAGAGTTAAAGAAAAATTTATTGGAGGATCTTACAAATTAGAAAGTTGAAGGTAACCCGATTCCTAGAACATGGAATCTGGACAATCTTTGTTACCATTTTATAAACCTAAACTGCAAAATATGTAGATGCTCGCTCTTCGCTCCTCGGAGTTAATTTTTAATGAGGTACATCCTTTCATCAATTCCATTTTCTCATGTAAAGCTTAAATCATATCATTCTTCTTATACCCTCTGGCCTCTACTCTACCTTGAAAGCGTTTAAGAACATAACTATAATAAAAACATTGAGAAAATTCAATTTTGTACTGCCATAAGAATTATGTCAACTAAAGAACCACACGGCGGCCTCCCTAAAAGAATTATGTCAACTGGTTGGCATCGTACTTTGAATTTTAAAATTTTTCCGTAGCGGTGTATCAGTGTCATATTTTATCATGTATCTGGGCTTCATAGCCGGTGTTGATTTTGTTATTGAAATATTGGAAAATGTTTAATGGACATTGGACATCTAAACATTCCAATGATATCAAAAAGAAAGAAATAGATAAAGTTATTGTGCTAAATATGATATGGGTTAATTGTTTAAATTGATCATGTAATGTACAATATCTAAAAATAACACTATAAAAAAAATTACATCTCTTTTTGAGAAACCATATCTTATCTCTATAATTTGAGATTTTTCTTATTTTTAACACTATAATATAAGTATAGTAAAAAAAATGACTTAGATGTTGAATTTTTTTATGATTTTTTTCAGGTAAGTTTAAGACGTTAAAAAAATATGGTTTTACAGAAAAAAATAGATTTTCTTGACTAAGGACAAATTAATTATTAATTTTTAATCCTTGTGATTATGAATTTACTAAACAATTCATAATTAATTTTCTCTTGTTTAAAAACTCTAGAATTTCATGGTGAAAGTTTTTATGATGTTCTAACCATGTCTAAAAAATTAAGGAACAAAATTTAACTCGTGAATATACGTTTACTCGAAACAAAATTGCAATTTTGCATATTTTGGTTGAAAAATAAAAATAAATCAAAATGCTATTAAATTTTTCATACTCTTATGTATTTTTATAGAAGTTTATGCAAACCATCAACTAAAAATTTGACTTTTAGGTCAAGATTTCTGTTGTTTTATAGATGTTACACGACTATGAGGATAAATATTTTTAGGTTAATAAATATTTTTACTTGTCTGAACTAAAAATAAAAATATCGGCCATAAGATTTTGGAAGAAAAATATATTGTGTACATTTTACTGGGGTGAAATCACCTTGAGATAAAAATATGGCATGTGTATGCTTCTGGAAACTACTAGAACGGACTGTTTAGAAAGCCACGTGTTAGGTTTTTCTAGATGTTTCTATTTATGGTACGGTAAAAAATAAAAATGAATTAATTTGGATGTGTATAGAAAGAACTAGAAGTTTCAAAAGCAGAGTTTCATCCACACACATTTAAATACTTGAAACAAAAACCATTCTTCAACATTGCAAATCATTTCATCATCATCAAAATAGCTAGAAAAAATTGTGAGAATGGATTTCAGATTGATGGGTTTGGATGCTCCAGTGTTACACGCTTTGCACCAGATGATGGACCTTTCAGACGACAATGTGGAGAAATCATCATCACACAATGCTCCAACAAGATCCTACGTTAGAGACGCAAAGGCAATGGCTGCTACTCCAGCGGATGTGAAGGAGAATCCGAATTCATACGAGTTTGTGATCGACATGCCTGGGTTGAAATCTGGTGATATTAAGGTTCAAGTGGAAGATGATAATGTGCTTGTGATAAGTGGTGAAAGGAAGAGGGAAGAAGAGAAAGAAGGTGGTGCAAAGTATTTGAGAATGGAACGTAGGGTTGGGAAATTTATGAGGAAATTTGTGCTTCCTGAGAATGCTAACACTGATGCTGTTTCTGCTGTGTGTCAAGATGGGGTTCTGAGCGTTACTGTTCAGAAATTGCCTCCTCCTCAGCCTAAGAAGCCTAGGACCATTCAGGTTCAGATTGCTTGAATTCTTATATTAAACAACAATGTACTATGTGTGATGGTCTTCGGGGGGCAGAGGAGTACTAGGACTATGTTTTTCATGTTTTGTTTTGTTTTGGGGTTATTGTTATAATGTACTTGTTTTGATGCCGCGTAAGGATGGGTAGGTTGTTAAGCATCAAATTTGTAACTTTGATTTGAAATGCAATGTCGTTCTATTTCTATGCTTGTGTTGTTGTTAATGCTTCTTTTAATTGACTGTGTCACAAAGATCAATGATATGAAGTAGGAGACTTGCACTATCCTTTAAGGATTTTCCCGATGTACACTAAACTCTCCACATTTAATAGTTTTTGTATTAGATGTGAAGCTCAAAATTTTTATGAGTGTATCTTGCAATGCAAACTTGTGAGAATTGTCAAAGGTCTAAGGATCGAAATATGGTTCTGATACCATTTTAGAATTTGAGTAGTCTAATTCAAACCATTACAATACCAGATGATGTACCACTAATAAATACATTGTCATGTCTATATGCAACACAAGTGACTAATTTACATGTGTTTTGATTTATATACGTTTTTAACTTCCTTATAATAAAAATGTTCAAGAGAGGAGAGAACAATTAATTACATCAATAGTACAATCTAGTTGGTTTACACTATTATGTTCTTTTTATTACTCTAAGCTTGACACCATGCTTGAAGTTAAGAACTAAACCATATTCAAGTTCTACAGGTTTTTCCATGTTAAGTGAATGACGAAATATATATTTTCTATATAAATGAATCAAAGTAAGCTTGATCTCTTGCAAGGAAAATTTCTGTCCAATACATGCCCTTGGACCAATTCCAAATGGTATGAATGCATAAGGGTGCCTTCGTTTCATTTCTTCGCATTCTGGATCAAACCTCTCTGGTTTGAATTTTTCTGGCTCTGCATAGTTTCTTGAGTCTTTTGCTAGAACTCCAAGGGCTAACCACACCCATGTTCCCTGTTCACATAACACTACATCATTAATGGATTATAGCTGAGAATCTCTCCATGAAGAATATACCAAAACAAAGCCTTAGATAGACATATTTGAATTATTTCCGGTTAAGAAATCACACATTTGACTTATTTCTGCAATATGGACCGTCAAATTGAGATTGAAGAACATGTTTCGACTTTAGTAAATATGGTCCAAAATAAAAAGTCAAAAAGTAAACCATTTGATCTTGATTAGACAGTACATACCGAGAAGCCAAATCCAACAAAAACTAATATTATATGTACCCTCCGAAAAATTTCTCATGGGACTAGAGTTATTTACAAAAAGTAGTGTAAAAACTCAACTTAATTAGCCACAAGTTATCTTAACACTAGTTTTGTTAAAAAACAAAAATCCATGGACAAAGATATATTACCTTGGGAAGAAGGTAACCTCCTATTTCTACTTCATTTGATGTTTCTCTTGCAACCAATGGAGAGACCGTATAAATCCTCATTGCCTCTTTAATCACCTGCATAAATGAAAAGAAAAGAAAACTTAGAACTATTTTCTTGGCCCTTGCAATCAAATCAAAGTTCAAAACAAACTTAAATTTCTACAAGTTTCTTTCACTAACCTGATCAAGATAAGGAAAACTTTCATTGAGATCTTTTGCATTAGGTATCTTATCATGCGGACCAAATCCATCAATCTCTTGAAGCAATTTTTCCTCAACATTTGGATGACCAGCAACCAAATAAACAATAGATGACAATGTAAAAGATGTGGTAGCCGAGCCGGCAAGTAAGTGTTCGTAAGTAACGGCACTTACGTAGTCAAATGAAAACACATTCTCTGACACACTCTTCGATTCTCTTGCATTCAATATAAGCGACAAGAAATTCTTTGAAGTTCGTCTTTTATCTTCCATTCTTTTCTTAACAATATCATCAAGACGATCAGTTAAATTTTTATTTGTACATTCCATTTTCCAATCCATAGTGCCTGGTATTCTCTTCAAAATCTGCCTTATTGGCTCTTGAAGAATAGGAGCAATTAGGCCAATTATAATTGAGAAGGAACCAGACAAATCCATCTTAAGTTGTGTTGTGGAGTAAATGTGTTGATTGATGAAATTTGATACATCATCACTATTAGTATTTGATTGTTCTACATTGTTAATATTGTTCATTGATTCACAAATTGAATGAGGCTTAGAGAGACCAAAATTGACACCAAATGCTGCATCTCCAATAACATCAGTTGCTAGTCTTAGGGAAAGATTTGAAAAGATTATGTCTTCTTTCGAGGTGTCATCAAGATTTTGGGTTGCTGATTCTATAAATGATTGCATTTTAGGCACTAAGTTGGCTAAGTGTGATGGTTGGTATACTGATAATATAGTATTTCTCATTGTAGACCATTGCGAGTCCCTGTAATTTTAAATTAATTATGTTATTTTAACATCAAAATACAACAATACATAAGATAGATACTATATGCGTTTATCTCTATTTATTTATTTTAAATAATCTCTATTTATTACAATGTCATTTGATTTTTGTGTGTGTTTTTTTTTTGTGTCAAAAAAAAAATACACAGAAAAATCAAATGAGATTGAATTTGTCATCAGTGTGATTAATTTTTCATTTGAAATTACATGATCAATTTTTGTGTGTTGAAATTTTGTACATGAACCAGTGGTCTTTAGTAAATGGACAAAAGAGTCTTGTTCAACCATTGATTTAAATGAATTTTGCAGATCTCATTTTAATAATGATGTGATCACAAAAAGTTAATGCCATTCAACTTAGTGGCCAGGCTACCCCACCCTGGAATCCACATGAAAAATGCAATGTTGACTTATGAGAAAATGAAGTTGTACAAGCAAAGTACATGTATACTTATCTTGCAGTCTATTTTATATGGTGTGACAAAAATATATTATGAGGATATATACAACAATAATAAACATTTCATTTTCCCACTAAATAGTGTGGATCATATGAAAAAAACTACTCATGTGTGAGTCCAAAAAAAAAAAAACATGCATTCATGTAATACAAACCATTTACAAATCAAACTAATCTTAATTAACACATAAATTTGGTCATGTAAATTATTTGTTAATATCTTTGACTAACAAATTATGATACACTGACAAGAATAATTACCATTACATCTACCCTTAACTTATAAATTTGCATATATACCTGATGAAGAATAGACCTTTTTGGTGAAGAGGAGAAGCTGAGATAGGAGAAGGAATGCTTCTGTTTGGAATGTCTTTGAATTTTTTGATTCCCACTTCTTTACAAAGCTCTGCATCTGCTATGATTATAAGAGGTTGTCTTCCCATATGAAATCTGCTCCATTTAACAAATAGGAACAATATCATCGATAGTAATAAGGAGCTTGCTAACAAGTGCCCTATGTAAAAGAAACCTACAAAAAAAAATTTTATCTTGAAAATACAAGTTAAACACATGTAAAAGTCATAATTATACAATTTTCTATATAAAAGTTACTACTTTTGGATGTTGGAACAATGCATTAAGGAACTTGTTAGCATTTTCCTAATTGTAATAATGATTTGAATATTTGCCTTACATCAAAATTTTCTTTACAAATTGATTTTGGTTATCTCATTATTTTAAAAAACTGATTTTGTTAAAATATAAATAAAGATTAATATGTTTTAATTTAGAAAATATCTCAAATAAAATATTAACCCTAGTCTCAAACTTGCATGTGATAATAAATGCTAGCATCCAAATACACAAGTAGTATTTTTTTCCCAAGCAATATCCACTAGAACACTGACCCACCACACCACAAAATTCACAAGTCAAAACAGCAGCCATCATGACTAGGCTAAAGTTCATCCTCATCAAAAGGGTTTGAAGATTTTGCATATCATGTATTCAACTTGATCTTGATTCCAACCAGAGAACTAAAAGAAAAGGAGGAAGAAAACAAATAAAGTGATAAATTGTATGTATGCAAGTACAATATAGAAACCTGTAGATAGGGCCATATTGCTTGGCAAGGACTGAGAAAACGTCAGGTCCATACTTTGCTAGCAATGGAAGGTGTCCTACAAGAGGCAGAGATGGTGGGCCAGGAACTTTCCTTAACTTCCAAAATGGCCAATAGAGATAACCTACTAATCCTCCAATTAAAGCCACTAAGATGATTATTGTTGAAGCCAAAGGGACATGACTTGAGATTACACTAATAAACAACATTGTTATGTGTGCATATACTTCATATAGTAAGAGAGGAGGGGAGCTTTTTGTTGCTTGAAATAGAAGAATGAGTGGGGCTATATATATTGTCCCATTTCATGGATTGAAGTTTATATAAGGGGGAATGGGGGGACCATATTAGTTATAAGATCGTTAAATCAAGAGTGGAGTGGAGATGGTTTTTTGTTTAGTCTGTGCATGAATGATGATATAGACGAATTTGGTACCCAAACATATATTAACCCAATTTATTTTACACACATGCTAATTATGCACTTATGTAGTCGTCATTCTTTTTTCAATTGAAAAAGAAACCCATATATGCATGCGGAGAAATTGGTGCACAATCACCAGAATTGTGACGCACAAGCCTTTGTGCACTATGGCACATTGGCCCCTACTAGGAATAATCTAAAAATAAAAAATAAGCGGAGGGGATTTTAAATTCCCTCAACAAAAAAAAAATGGAGGGGATTTTAAATTTTTTATTTTGTTGAAGTCGTAGTACAAGTTGTCTCATTTTAATTTAATGATCGAATTTTGTTGACTGTAGTGACAGGTATATTTAGCTGCTGTGGTGAATTCTAGTTTATATGCATGATTTGCTTGAAAATGGTTGGACTTCATGAATTGTTTGGGTTGTCTATCGATGAACTAGACTTTTTTTTAAGAAAAAAGTTTAAAACGTTTCATTAATTAAAATGCGTTTGATACAATATGGTATTTTATACATAAGGCGTATACCCTTTCACAATTAACTCCTTTATCTCTAAGGCGCAACTGTGTAGGTAGAGTGTTACGGCACACACGCCAAATGAAATTCTTAACCTTTGACGAATCAAGTCTCAGGAACCTTGTGCCTTAGAATGATCAACATCAAATAATTCTTGCATACACATGCGATATGCACTACAAACAGAATACTCACCATTATTTTCCTTTGTCCAAACAAGCCTATCATAATGAACCGAGGGATACATAGGCGTATTGAAAACTTGATTCACAATATACGGATCAAAAATTGAATATAAGAAAGGAACATTCCAATCTTTAACCCCGGAAGAATACAATCTAAAACTTTGAGATTATGAATAGGTGTTGAGCCGTAATTTTGTAGAGTAAGGTGGGCATTACCAGCAATCCAGTTATTGTTCCATACCTGCGGAATAGATGATTTGTCATCTATTTTCCACCTACTCCCCGCCTTAAATATAAACTTGGCATTATAAATACTCCTCCAAACATAAATGTTGATGAGAGATAGAAAGAGTTAAAAGTCATGTTTTTATTTATGGATGATGTAAATGGGATAAGAGATAGAAAGAGCTGATATTAGACAACAATTTCTTACAATTGCTTTTGAATTAGCAACAACGAGTGCATCTAGCGCAAGAGTTAAACTTCCTTAACATGGCAAACCAAGATTTGAATTTCAGTTAGAAAAGGTGTACATTGAGTGTCTAACATACTTGAATAGGATTACCTCTGTTGGGGGAGTCTATGAGAACAAAAAAAAATGTTTTTGATTTGTTGATTATTGTATAAACTGACACTTGTTTTGGGTTCTTTTTAATTATGTTTTCATTGATATCCTAACATGAGAGTTAAATTATATTATGATTTAAATGAAAACTCTACGATTTGTGTGTTGATCACAATTTACATCGTGATCATCATAGTTATGCATTAATGAGGAATGCTCAATATCTCTTTCTTTAAATGTTGATACTATACATGTATATATACTTTTTAAAATTGTTGATGTATTTAAGTAACTCGTATCATATTTTAAATTTTTAAAATTTCACGCATTCGTATCGTATTATACTCGTACGGACTTCATATAAATCTCTTGATGAATATCTCCTTGTACCATGTTAGATTTCTAATTACACAACTTACTATTTTAAACATTTCACCCATACATACATGTCTTATGCTCGAGAATGTGTATACATACATAAAATATTTGTTAAACCTTGGACTAAATTTCAAGGACTTAAAACTCATATGGATTATTGCCATCCTAGAATGTTCGACCCTTAGAACTCGACCTATAATATGTATACTCGGTTCATTCTTCTTTGGTTTTGAATCAACTTTATAAAATGAGGAGGCTCCTAAGTAAAAGGAGATATGCCATTCATTCGACTTAAACACAAAGCATTTGACCTTAAGCATGGCCGACTATGGGCGGAGGTCACAAAAGTTCCATCACGGAACACTCCCCTTTTTTATTATTAAGATATGATGACGATGATGATGTCAAAATCAAATATTATTTACATTGGAGGTAGATTTTTCCAACAATTTTCCCTCAAAATCAAGGAGATATTGGCACATGGATTGGTGCATCTCTACCGACGCCAATAATTTGTTCCATTTCATATTATTTCACTTCCTTGCTTTTATGTTCACTCAATACTTGTTAATGACTTGGGAAAATGACATGAACGGGGCCAGTTCTTCCCATCCAATTTGCATTGACAATGATTCCACAACTTGCGTGCTTTGCTTTGGTGGAAGACACTAGTAATATTTTTTAAATGAACTAGAGTTTGCTTCCGTCCATTAATTTGTTAGAATGTTGAATCATCTTGGAAAACACAAAAAGAATGAACCGTTTATAGCATTTGAACTTTCTTTATCTTGGCATTTTTTCCTATTTTGATTTGTTGGCTAAAGCATTTGAACTTATAAACCACGTGAAAAAAGTTTAATTTGAATTTTGTCCCATTATTATTTTTGTATGATTTTTGTCTTTTATAAATTTTCGCTCAATTCAATCTTTCACTTTTTGAATTACTAGACTTCACATATTTGAGAATTCATAATAGCTTTGGAATTATTTTGAAGGTTTAAACATTTGAACAGGATGAGTAAAAGATATTAGAAAATAAAATTTGATAAACTTTGAAGGATTTTATATGATGTATGTATCAAGTTGGATTGACTAGAGGGTGAGGACTCTCTCCACACTTGAACAAGTAATCCCATATTCAAATTATAAATATACTAGTTATAAGTACGATCGTTCCTATCATGCCTGATGTTGTTTTAAGAAGGGCAATGTGTATGATGTATTTTTTAAAAATAATAGTCTGATCCCTTCTTCTGTGTTCAATTTTCTCTTTTATGTTGTCTCCCTTTGCTAACCGTCCTCAACTCCCTTCCTCTAGTGGGGAGGTAACTTCCCTCACCCTCTACTTGTATTCGTGGCGGTTTCTCGTACTCGCTCACGTGATATGGTGCACAGTCCTCCAAACACGAGGCTAAGTCATTTAGACGAAGTGATTGATACAATTGATTTCTTGCATAGCGCACTGGTAAATGATTGTTTATTCCCTTGATGAATCAATATAAAGTTTTTGTATGTAAGGTATGTCTACTTAAAAGATGATAATCACCTTTCTGCTTTCAAAACCTTTGAAGGAACTAACTAGTTTCTTTTTATGTTAATTTAGAATACTCCTTGTATTGAGCACAAACAAAAAGAAGTGAAAGTAGAAATGAATATATATATATAACTAAAGTAAAAAGTATTCAAACAAGTTATAATTAAAAAGTAGTTTATTTCATAACCTATTACACGTTCAAACAGTGTGTGCTTTTTTTTAGCAACATATATATTAATAGGTCCTATCAAATATATAGGAGTACAAGAGATACTCTAACTCCTGCAACAAACTTTGTCAAAACAAAAAAAACTCCTGCAACAAAGACTCAAATACATTGCAAACATCCTAATTAGAGTGCTTCCCCCTTCTACTTATGAACGACAACCAAGATACATGTTTAACATGCTCCAGCAACTTCACTTTATTAGCAATCTCACCTTTGAACATAATGTTTTTTCTCATGTTCCACAACCTCATATTGTATCGAGCCATATTAATTGTGTCACACATAGCATGGGATTAAGGAGTTATCTTTCTATTTGTGAAATTGAGAGATAAGGGGAAAAGAGAGAAAATATTTGAACGTATAATAGGTTATGAAATAAACTTTTTAAATGAGAAAAAAAAAGTTAAGATGGGAAAAAAAATTAAAATTCTACAATGATAAATGGTGCATTTTTTTTTGTACAAACCATGCATCCTCGAGCCGGTAGGACCCTTATGAGTGGTAAAAAATTTTGAGACGATGGATGGGAAAGTCTCGGTCAAAAGATTGAACACTACAATATTTTTATAGTTGGATTCGAACCAAAAATCTATGATTAAACCATAAGAGATCCCTTACCCTCATCTTCTTTGAGTATAGAGATTGTGCATTTGATAAGTGAAACATTGCACATGTTTTTAAAGTGTATTTCAAGATGGCATAGATTGATTAGGACACAATGTGAATATGAGATAAAATTGTCTAAAAATTGTTACAAAATAGTTGTACAAATGTCATTTATATGTTTTTTATTTTTTATTTTTCTTTTGGGTTGAGGTTGTAATAAAGTAATAGGAAAAAAACTGTCAAATTAAAAACAAGGGTTAAATATGTTTTTGGTCCCTATAAATATACCAACTTTTCGTTTTAGATCCTCTAAAATTTTCCTTCAACTTTTAGTCCCTATAAAATTTTCAATCACTACTTTTAGTCCATATTTTAAGTTAATTTTTGTATTTTTTAATGAAATTGTGCTGAAATGTGTAGAATATTGTAAAAACCTTTCCCAAAAAATATTAGAATTTTTTAACAAAACATAAATTAAATATGAATTTTTAACCGTAAAACATATAAAAATTCATATTTAATTCATGCTTTGTTAAAAAAAATTAATATTTTTTAGGAGAGATTCTTATAATATTATAAATTTTTCTGCAAAATTTTATTCAAAAATATGAATTCTAAATGAGTTTACTTTTAAGGAGGGGCCAAAAGTGAAGATGGACAATTTTTTAGGGACTAAAAGTCAAAGAAATTTTTTAGAGGGACTAAAACGAAAAGTTGACATATTTATAGGGACCAAAAACATATTTAACCTTAAAAACAATATCATTTTCTTGATTGGGCCTTTTTGGGCCGCGATATAATAAAAAGAAAAGAGAGTTTCTAATTTCACCCTTAATCTTTCTTGCGGGCCCTCTGAAAAACCAAAAATGTTCTACGATTTTTGGGTTCTATAACCCGAATGAGATTTTGTCATCCATTTTCAAAGTGTAACAAATTAGTCAGAGTCGTTTTAATCATGATTCAACCGTGGCTAGTTGCTTTTTTTGGGATTTTTATCGATTCAGATTATAGATTTCAAACAGAACAAGTAATTTGGATCGGTTTTAGTATTTAAACTCTATTTTTATATGCTTCAAACCCCTCTTGTGTAAAAAATTCATGAATAAAAGTGCAAATTTATTTTGACACGAGGGCTTCAAAGCATGTAAAATGGATGTTTGGTTTTTAAAATTCTAATGTTTAAAAGGCTTTAAGAAGAAACAACAACTAGCCACGATTAATTTTTTATTTTTGAAAATAGTGGTAAAACTTATTTCATATTCTAGAATCCAAAAATCCAGAGGCATTCTCAGGTTTTGAAAGGATGCACGAGAAGTATATAGGGTGCGATAAGAAATTCTCAAAAGAAGAACAAGTACAAGTCCACCGTTGGGATAAAAGGAATAACATTTCTTTTTAAGCCTCCCAAAATCTCCAAAGACCCCCTACAATGCTAAATTTGCCCTTCCATACAACATCTGGTAGATATATACCGAATTAGTTAGATAGATATATACCGGATAAGTTAGGAAGAAAATTGGAAACATATTTGGTTCTATAAAAGCTCAGCTAAAAACAAGTATAGTATACTCTTGTTGATGTGAAATTCTATCCTCCCAATAAATGAACTTGAAAATCAATTTAAGATTCAAGTTTAATTTTTAATTGCTCAAAAAAAAGTTTAATTTTTAATGGCATTCTTGGTTGATAGGTTTAACGCCATAAGTTGTACAAAAAATGTATAAAAATCGATAAACAAAGTAAAAATATAATAAAAAGAACGCACAAATGTAAAAATGCAAGAAACAAAAGTAAAAGAAAAAGATATTGAAGGAATAGTTGTGTTGATACATCCTTCAATCACAGTAAAATGTTTTATCTTATGTGGATGGATAATGTATTCATGAAGGTGTCTTTTAGCAACTCACACCTCAAGGTGTGATTTCTATTTTTTAGTTATAACTTTGCTAAAAGACACCTTCATAAAAATTAGTTAGTGTCTTTTAAAAAATGCTCATAGAATAACTTGCTAAAAGACATCTTCATAAAATATGTCTTCTAGCAAAACTCATATATATA
>Ga0099826_10001678_pt1 | contig 13581 bp, 27 predicted proteins | sample Mtrugardesep15_FD_76830 | JGI IMG/M metagenome (GOLD analysis project Ga0099826, IMG submission 76830) | Root nodule microbial communities of legume samples collected from California, USA - M. trunc garden sep15 | ecosystem: Host-associated > Plants > Roots > Nodule | place: USA: California... | reverse complement strand
CGACAACCCCGACTTCACGCCGGTCACCGAGATCGACTTCAAGCGCGACGACGTAGCCGCCTTCCGCCGCGAAGAGATCATCCACTTGGCCTGGCACGGCGACACCCCCGAGCAGATCCTCGCCCGCCTGGACAACGAGGTGTCCATCTCCACCGTCCGCCAGATCGTCCAGGACTGGCGCACCGGCCAGAAGCGGCAGCGGAAGGCATCGCAGGACACGGAGCTCGCCGCATGACCGCCGGCCGCTACTCCTGGATGGACGGCGCCCTCTGCGCCCAGGCCGACCCCGACCTGTGGACCAGCGCGATCGGCGGCGGCACCCGCACCCCGAAACGGATCTGCGGCAACTGCCCCGTCGCCCGCGAATGCGACGCCCACGCCACCGCCCTCCACATCTACGAGGGGCTCGCCATGAACGGCGTATGGGGCGGACGCAGCAAGAGGCAGCGAGACCAAGACCGGCGCGAACTCGGGGAGGCCGCATGAGCTGCCCGACGGGCGAGCGCCGCTACCGCGACCAGGTCGCCGCCCAATCCGCCCTCACCGTCCAGCAGCGGCGCAACCCCGACCGGCACGTTCGCGAATGCGGCAAGTGCGGGGGATGGCACGTCAACCGCACACCGCGGGACTGACCGGACACGACAACGGCCCCGCGAAGGCGGGGCCGGGAGACACGGGGAGGAGGAGAGATGAAGTCAGAGCACGCCGCTATTCAGAACCTCGAACAGGTTGGGGTCCTTGCGTTCGAGCAAGTCTGCGAACTCCTCGTCCCCGAGCAGGGACTTGAGCCGGTCGACGACTTCGTCGTGGAACGGGCGGACCTCGGCGTCGAGGCAGGCCCGCTTCCAGTGGTCCATGGAGATGAGCATGGCCTGCGGCTTCTCGCGTCGCGTGAGCGCTACGGGCTGGCCGAGGAGGCGCACCTTGGCGATGACCTCGGTCAGGTTGGCGCGCGCGTCGGACACGCCCATCTGCTCCACCTTGGACTGGCTCATGCGACCAGGATACACATAAGCCCTGTTGTAATCTCCGTCGCGTTGTACAATTCAAAGGCGAGCGAAAGCCCAGCACCACGGGACACGCCGCCCCCATGAGGGCTGCCTCAAAACAGCTGAACACCCCCAGAGACACCCCTCGGAGAGAAGAGACAGATGGGCTACGAGTTGCGCCGCTGGTTCGAGGACCGGCTACCGCAAGAGATCTCGTCCGGCGAGCGCGTCGTCGCCCTGGCCATCGCTGATCTCGCCTGGGACGACAGCCGAATCGGCTACGGACGGAAGTTCATGGAGAAGCTGCTACACAAGACCGGCTTCGAGAACGAGGCCCAGGTCGGCAAGGTGCTCGGCAAGCTCGCCGCGCGCGGCATCGAGCTGCGCGTGCCCATCAACGGCGCGGACGGCAAGCCGCTGCGGAACAGGCGCGGCCAGCTCGTCTACGCCCACCGCGGGCACCAGCGCACGTTCCGCATCCCCTTCGCGTCCGAGTTCCCCGGGCGGCCGGCGCCCTACTGGGACGACGAAGGAGAAAGGTCACCCGACAGGGAGACCAATGCCTGGTTCGACGGCGAAAGGTCCCCCGTTGGGGAGACCTTTGAGGCCGAAAGGTCACCCAGCAGGGAGGGCTTTGAGGGAGAAAGGTCACCCGCTAGGGAGTCAATGGTCACCCAGGCGGGTGACCCTATCCCCCTAACCACACCTACCTTCCCTCCCTCCGTCCCCGACCCCCGCGCACCGAAGCCGGCAGGGCGGGCAGCGAGCGAGAAGGATGACGAGGCGCTCACCGCCGCCGTCGACTTCCTGGTGAACCTTCCCGCGCCGTGGGCCATTGGCCGCGTCACCGCCAAGGCATACGCCCAGGAACTCCTCCCCGTCATGGCCGAACAGGGCTGGCGCCTCGACGAGCAGCTCGCCGAGAAACTCACCGAGAACCCTGGCGGCATCAACCGGCACCGGTCCGTTCTCCGCATCCGGATCAACGACCTGCCCAAGGCGCCACAGTCGGCCCCGGCCAAGCCCGGCTCGTCGCTGCCGCCTTGGTGCGGCGGCTGCGGAGACGGCAACCCCGCCGCCGAGTTCAACGCCAAGTTCCGCCTGGCCCCCGGCTCGAGCAAGCCGTGTCCCGACTGCCACCCCACTCAGCGCGCCGCAGACGCGGCCTGACCGAGGAACCCAGTGACCACTTACGCCGAAGAGCCGACCAGCTTCGACCGCACCCCGCCCATGGACATCGACGCCGAACAGGCCGTCCTCGGCAGCATGATGCTCGCCCGGAGCGCCACCCTCGACGTCATCGACGTTGTGGACGGCGTCAAGCACCCGTTCTACCGGCCCGCCCACGAAGCGATCTTCGACACCATGCTCGCCCTGTATGCCAACGGGCAGCCCATGGACCCGATCACGGTCGCCAACCAGCTGCAGCAGGCGGGCATCCTCGAGAAGGTCGGCGGCCGGGCTTACATCGCCAGCCTCGTCGGCTCCGTCCCCACAGCCGCGCACGCCGGGCACTATGCCGAAGTCCTCCGCAACAAGGCGCTCCTCCGTGCAGTCATCGACACCGGCACCCGGCTCGTGCAGATGGGCTACGAGGCGCAGGCCGACCACGACACCGCAGCCGAGATCGTCGACGCCGCCGCCTCCAACCTGCAAGAACTGACCGCCGCCGCGAAGGGCGGCAACGACTCCCGGGAATGGCTCCTCGACCGCGTAGTCGACGCCGTCATCGACGAGTACGACAACCCGCGCAACGACGTTCTGCCCCTGCCGTGGGCCCAACTCCAGTCCGTCGCCCCCATGGAGCCCGGCGACCTCGTCGTCATCGCAGGCCGCCCCGCCATGGGCAAGAGCCTCGTCCTCCTGGGCATCGGCCGGCACGTCGCCATCAAGCACCGCCGCGGAGTGCTGATCTCCTCGATGGAGATGTCCCACGTCCAGATGGGGCAGAGGCTCCTCTCCGCCGAAGCCCACGTACCCCTGCACCACCTGCGCGCCCACACTCTCGACCGGCAGCAGTACGCAGCCGTCGGGGCGGCCCGGCAGAGGATCCGCCGAGCCCCGCTCCGTATCGACGACACGCCCGCCGTACCAGTCTCGAAGTGGCGCCGCCGGCTGCGGCAGATGCAGGCGAAGGACGAACTGCCGGCAGCCCTGATCGTCGACTACCTGCAGATCGCGAAGGCGGAGACGAAGGCGCAGAACCGCGTCATCGAGGTCGACCAGATCGCCGTCGGCCTGAAGGCCCTCGCGCAGGAATTCAAGATCGTCGTGATCGCCGCCGCACAGCTCAACCGGGTCAGCGAACACCGCACCGACAAGACCCCGACCATGTCGGACCTCCGCGAATCCGGCGGCATCGAGAACAACGCCAACATCGTCATCCTCCTCCACCGCGACGACTACTACGAGCGCGAGTCCCCGCGGGCCGGCGAATTCGACTTCATCGTCTGCAAGAACCGCATGGGCCACAACTCAACCGTCACCGCCGGATGGCAAGGCCACTACGCCGAGATCGTCGACATGGGGGCGGAATGACCATCCAAGACGACTACGAAGGCCGGGACATCTTCGAGGCCCTCTCTGACGACCTTGAAACGGCGAAGCTGCGCCGCGAACGCCTCCACAGCGGCAACAGCCCCGAGCTCGGCGGCGACATGACCGTCGAGGCCCTGCCGACCGTGTACCGCGGCACCACGTTCAGGTCCGCCCTCGAGGCGTCCTGGGCGGCCACGCTCGACTCGCTCGGTGTCGTCTGGGAGTACGAGCCCGAGACGGTCACCTTGCCGTCCGGCGCCCGATACATCCCCGACTTCCGGCTGCCCGAGATAGGCACCTGGCTCGAGGTGAAGGGCACCGGTGTCCCCCGAGTCGAGAAGGCCTACGAGTTCGGGGAATCCCTCACCTGCGACTGCCCCCGCATCCGCGGCATCCGTCGCTGCTCCTGTCGCTGGCCGGGCGGTGAACTCGTCCTCATCGGCAACCCGCCCCGGCCCCTCGACCCGTGGTCCGACGGCTACGAGAACTGCAGCCCCTACGCCATGCACCGCCTCATGCGGCACCACACCGGCTTCGCCAGCTGGAAATCGACCCGCAACAGCCGCTGCTGGCTCACCCGCTGCACCGCGTGCCGCCGCGCCACCTGGTTCGACATGCCGCGCTGCCGCGCCTGCCGCGGCCCCCTCGCCGGATCAGTCGGATACCTCTCCGGCGACGCCGAGTTCCAGTTCATCCGCATCAGCGGAACCCGCATCGAAGACGAATCTCCGCTGGAGGAGTCATGACCGAGCTCAGCGTTGAAGACGTCGCCGCACTCCGCAAACAGGGCGACTTCCGCGCCTTCCTCTCGGCAGCAGCCGGCCGCCCCGCTCCCGAGCAGAAGCCCACTCTGTCCGCGGTCCCGACCCCCGGCTACCGGATCGCGCATGTGGGCGGCTGGCCGCTCGGCACCGCCGCGTCCGGCCCGACCCCGCCCGCCGACACCTGCACCTGCGCCCAATGCGGCGGCAATCCCGCCAGCCGCACCAGCCACCAGGAAGGAACCGCAGCATGAGTACCGACCAGCAGCGCCCCGCCATGACGATGCGCCAGATCCGCGAAGCCCTCGGCCACACCGTTCCGCCGCCCGGCGTCCCGGACCCGATCGTCCAGACCACCGGCTACCTGATCTCCTGCCTGCCCGAGGGTCACGACGAGCGCTGGACGTTCACGGTGCGCGTCTCGTACCGCGGCGAGGACATGTGGTCGGTGCAGTGCCGCAGCCAGTACGTCGACGCCGACGGGAAGCGCTCGCCCGGCTTCTGCTGGAGCCGCGGACCGCAAGAGCCCGCCACGCAGGCTGAGATGGACGAGTTCGACGCCGAGCAGGCCGAGTGGCTGAAGGCGTACCGCTTCGATCACGTGACGGCACTGCGGATCGCCAAGCGACTGGCGCCGACGCTCACGTACCGGGGCCGGTCGGTGGCCGACGTGCTCGCGGAGCGTGCCGCATGAAGCCGATCCCGTCCGACGCGGAGCTGCTGTTCGTCGAGAGCCTCGCCACCGGAACGGTGCACATCGCCGTCCGGTACAGCGTCCACCATCTCGACGAAAGCGCCGTGACCGAGACCGTCGACGGCGGCGGCGCATTCATCGCCCTGGCCGTGAGCCCGACGGTGACCCGCTGCGGTAAGCGGACCTTCCCTCAGTTCGAGCGCGATCACGAGAAGACCGCGCGCTTCCGGGACGAGCAGCTCTGCCGGGCCTGCTACCGAACCCTCGCCCCCGAGGACCAGGAGCGCGCCTTCGAGCACGCCCAGTCGGCCGACGAAGACGACGAGGAGTGGGCGGCGTGAGCTTCTACGTCTCCATCGTCTGCGAAGCCACCACCCCCGGCGCCGGCCGCTGTTGGACCGAGGACACGCCGCCCGGCGAGGCCCAGTCCGCGACCGGCCCGACCCCGCCCGCCGACACCTGCACCTGCCCGAAATGCGGCGGCAACCTCAACGCCCAACCCCACCAGCACGAGGAAGGAGAAGCCGCCTGATGACTGCATGCCCGAACCCGACGAAGGCCCGCTACGCGACCCAGGGCGCAGCCGAGACCGCCGCGGCCCGCACCGCCCTGCGCACCGGCCTCCCGATGCGCCCCTACGAATGCGCCTGCACCTGGTGGCACCTCACCAAAACCCCGGCCGAGATCATCCCCGAGCCGTCGGCGGCCAGCCAGGTTGCCATCGAACGCCTCAACTCGATCCCCGACATCGACTTCCGGGAGATCGTCGCCGCCGACGTCCGCAACAACGGCGACCGCGATGAGCGGGCCGCGCTCCGCCACCCCCGCAACCTGAAGCGCTGGCAGCGGCAACTCGGCGAACTCATCCGCGACATCGAGCAGCAGCTCCACGACCGGCGCGACGACAAATCCCTTGCCGGCGCCGACTGGCGCAAGCGTGGCATCGACCACCGCGAACAGCTCACCAAACGGATCACCGAATGCCGCCGGCGCCGCTCCGAAGTCCACGTCGAGATGACCCGCCGCCAGGACTCCCGCCGCCGCGACGCTGAGATGGCGGCGGCGATGGGCGCGACGGCGAAGGAGCTCCGTGTCCACGCTGGAGAGCTCGCCGTCGACCGGCTGATCAAAGCCCACCGGGACGAGTTCAACGGCTACCTCACCGAGGAGTACCGGGCGTTCGGCCTTGAGATCCCGGACCGGTTCCAGCAGTGGACCCGCCAGCCGGAGAGCGCCAACCCGGCCAGCATGACCGTCCACCGACCCCAGGAAGGAACCGCCGCGTGACCGCCTGGACCGATGCCGCCGCCTGCCGCACTGAGGACCCGGATCTGTTCCACCCCGACGGTTCCGCCGGGCTGCGGGTGATTGAGCAGGCGAAGGCGGTGTGCCGCCGCTGCCCGGTCGCCGACACGTGCCTGCAGGACGCCCTCGACAGCGGGCAGGGCGGCATCCGCGGGGGCCTGACGGAGGCGGAGCGGTCGTCGCTGCAGCGCGCCATCGCCCGCCGCCACCTCACCGCGGAAGCCGTCGCCGACCGCGTTGCAAAGGCCCGCAACGGACTGCCGGCGCCGAGGCCGCGCACCATCCGCCAGTACGCCGACCAGTACGCCGTGCGCGTGTTCGGTGGCCACCTCGACTGGGACGGCCCCCGGTGGCCGCAGATCGACGGCAAGCCGTACACGCCGGCGCAGATCGTGTTCGCCGCAGACCGCGGCCGTCACCCGCAAGGCCGGGTCGTGGCGAACTGCGCGTACAGCGGCTGCATCAAGCCCAGCCACGTCACCGACGACGCCGAACGGCGCACACCCGCAACCGCCCTCGCCGCGTGACCTGCTCAGGGACCGGCCGCCCCGAAAACCGCCACCCCGGGCCGCCGCCCCGGCAACACGACCGAAGCAACGCCACTCACCACAACGGGAGCATCCGTGACCAAACCGACAACCCGCGGACCCAGCCGAACCGAACTTTTCCTCGCCAAGGTCGACACCACCGGCGACTGCTGGCAGTGGACCGGCTCCACGGTCGCGTTCGGCTACGGGCAGTTCAACGACGGTCACACGATGGTCAAGGCCCACCGGTGGCTGTACGAACTCGCGGTTGGCCCCATCCCTGAAGGCCTCGTTCTCGACCACCTGTGCCGCAACCCGGGCTGCGTTCGCCCCAGCCACCTGGAGCCCGTCACCGACCAGATCAACATTCTCCGCGGTATCGGCCCCACCGCCGTGAACGCAGCCAAGACCCATTGCGCCAAAGGTCATTCCTTCGAAGGCGAGGATGCCGAGCGTCTCCCCAACGGTGCCCGTAAGTGCAGGACGTGCAACCGCGACAAGGCCCGCGACCTTATGCGGCAGAAGAGGGCAGCCAACGGCGGCCAGGGGACGTGTTCGGTGTGCGGTCTCGCGTACAGGCTTCGGCCGCGCGGGGGGTTGTGGCGCCACTACGGGATAACGGCGGCCGGCTTCTCGACCGGCGAGCCGTGCCCAGGTGTCGGCAAGCCGCCCGCCCCGTGACCACCCACACAGGACCGGCCGCCGCTGTTGGACCCAGCGGCGGCCGGCGCCCCCAGCCTCTCACCGACCACCAGGAGTTGACCATGAGCGACCCGACCCCCGAGCCCGTCCGCAAGAGCAGCCTGCCGTGCACGCCGTCTCCCGAGTGGGAGTTCCACACCTGGTTCCCGCACCCGGACGGTGGCGGCGACATGGTTCCCGGCGAGCGTCAGCGGGGAGTTGTGGTCCGCCGCTGCATCTCCTACGGCGACTGGGAGCCGGTCCGGCCGGAGCGGTGGGCTGACGAACCGGCAGGCGCCGCGTCTGCTGTTGTGGCTGTTGCCGCGCCGCCCACCGGACAGACCGCCCTCCGCGACCGCATCGCCGAGGCGCTGGCGGCCGTCGATGGGTGGACGTGGACTCCGGACTTCGACAGGACCCTGAGCCCCGTCTGGCAGGGCTACCTGAAGCGCGCGGATGCGGTGATGCCCGTGATGCCGTCGCCCGCCGACCGAGCCGCCGTCCTGCTGGAAGCAGCCGACCGGCTGTGGGCACTCGCGAACCGGACGACCGAGCGTGGCGCGGGCGTGCTGTGGGCTGCCGACCTGCTGCGCCGTCTGGCCGACGAGGCGCAGCAGCAGCCCGAGACGCCCGGCTGCCTCGACCCGATCGAGTGCAGCCACGAGGCGGCGCTCGGCCAGGCGCAGGAGCAGGTACGCCGCGTGCGGGACGTGTGCGATCGGCTGCGCCGGGCCTCCGTGCTCGCTGACGGAGAGCCGCACGGCGACCGAGAACGCGGCGTCGTCCAAGCCGTCACCCGGGTACTGGCCGCGCTCGACGAGCCTGCCGCACCCGCTGAGGAGGCCTGACATGACCGTCTACGTCGACGAGATCCGCGACTGGACCCTGATCGCCCGCGCTCGCGGGCTGCGGCACACACACTGGTGCCACCTCACCGCCGACACCGAAGAGGAGCTGCACGCGTTCGCCGCCCGACTTGGCCTGCGCCGCTCCTGGTTCCAGAAGAAGTCCGACCGGGACTACCGCTGGCACTACGACCTAGTGCCGTCGAAGCGGGCCCAGGCGGTGAGGCTCGGCGCCCAAGAGGTCGACCGGCGGTTCATCGGCCAGTTGATGATCCGTCGCCAGGAGGAGCGCGACGGCGTTGAACGCGGCGCGACAGTCGGCCCGCGCTGCGGGAACAACCCGAACGTCCGTCTCACGCCCGGGGATCAGCAGGCTGTCGACGAGTTCAGGGCCTACCTCGCCGCCCGCGCCGTTGTGTCTGCTGTCCCGCCGCAGCCCGAGGAGAAGCGCCGTGGCTGACTACACGTCCGAGACCGTGACCCGCACGATCCGCCGCTGGATCGTCCCCGCCGCCGAACCGTGGGGTGCAGCCGCCGCCGAGATCGGCAAGGCATGGGCGGTCGCTGAACGCGCGTACCGGCAACACCACGGACTCCGCGACGAAGAGCCCGTGCCTGACAACGCGCTGCGCTTCCACGTCCGCGACGAGGAGATCGTCATCGAGTTCGCCACCGAAGCGAGGGCGACGTGATTGCGCTCGCCGTAGTCGCCGCCCTGGCCGTGGGGTTCGCCCTCGGCCGGGCCCGCCTCGACCGCATCGTCGACTGGGCCGAGGACTGGACCACCCCCGGCTGGCGCACCTGGCGGTTCTGGCCCGCCGCTCCGGTCGTGCTCGCTGCGCTGGCCCTGGTGTGGATCGTGCACCCGCGCCGCACCCTGGCCAACGTCCGGTCGTGGCGGGCCGGGGAGCGGCTGCACCCGGCGCCTGTGCGTGATCCGGAGTGGGCGGCCAAGCGGACGGGGAGCACCCAGTGACGGACGTCCTGGTGTTCCTCGCGGTGACGGTCGCGGTCACCGCCGTGCTGTGCGGGCATCAGGGCCAGCCGTGGCCGCTCGCGGGGCTGTGGCGGGCCGTGAGCGCCTCTCTCGCCGCCTCGGGGGCGTTGAGGGCACTCCGCCCGCTCCCGGAGGCTCCAGGCGCCCCTGAGGGCCTCCTGGGCGCTCCGGTATCGACCGCGGCGCCCGCAGGAGGCCCGTCCAGCGTCACCAGTTGCCGTCAGGACGCCCCGCACGCGCCCGGCGCACCTTTTCCCGCCCCGGGCCCTGAAAGGGCCTCAGAAGCCCGCCTGCGCCAGCCAGTCGCCCCCTCGTGGGCCCGAAAGGACGCCGCCTGATGCCGCCACGCCTCGCCCCGGACCTCCCCGCCTCCCGCATCGTCGGCGCCCGCATCCACACCCTCCGCACCGCACGCGGCTGGACCCTCCGCGAAGTCGGCCGCCTCACCGCAGCCGCAGGCAAACCCATCGGCTACAGCACCATCGGCCGCATCGAAAGCAACCGCGACCCGAACCACCCCGCCGTCGCCGTCATCGTCGACGACCTCGTCACCCTCGCCGCCGTGTTCGGCCTACGCCCCGACCAACTCCTCACCGCCCCCGGCTGCTTCGTCTGCATGGACAAGCCGCCCACCGGCTTCGCCTGCCGCACCTGCGGCACCGAAGCCTGACCGCCTCTCGTGCCGGGCCCGCCCGCCCGGCACCCCACCACCGGAGACACCCGTGACCAGCAAGAAGACCGGCCGCCGCATCAGCGGAGACCCCCGCAAAACCGGCGGCAACATCGCCGGACCCGGCGGACCCCACGACCGCAACGCCGTGATCATCGATCCCACGGACGCCGTCCTCCTCGACAGCTCAGACGTCTGCCTCATCGAGGTACCCGGCCGTACCGCGCCCGCCCTCGCGATGCTCCTCGAAGGCCGCATCAACAAGACGTCGGACCGCGCCCGCAACCTCTACCTGATGAACGAGGACGGTGCCGCAGCGCTCGTCTCCGAACTCCTCGCGCTCGCCCACCGCATCGGACCCGAGTTCGGCGAACGCCTCATGGGCCGCGTCCGGCACCTACTCGACACCGACGCCTTCAACGGCGAGCAGGGAGACCAGGGATGACGATCGTCCGCACCCACACCCGAGTTCACGTCTACGTCGAGTTCGCGAACCCGTACCTCGTCTGCGAGCTATGCCGGAAGCCCGTCCCGAGCTGGCACAACAACGACAAGTGCAGCTGCGACGGGTCCTGCTGGAACATGCCCTGCGAACACCGCGCCGGGATCGTCGACACCTGCCCATCCTGGTCCCCGGTCGACGGCTGCACCTGCCGCGAAGTCCTCGGCTCCGTCGACCACGAACCGGCGCCCGCCCCGGAGCCGCAGCCGTGACCGCGCCCGCCGACTGCGACCCCACCTGGTCAGACGCCCCCCTCGACCACACGCCGACCGCGTTCACGCTCCGCCAGGACGAGATGCGCGACCTGCGAGCCCAAGGTGCCGGGGCGCGCGAACTGTGGACCGCCGACACCGTGCCCGTGATCGGCAACCTGCTGTGAAAAGCGAAGCCCGCTCTCTCAATGGAGGTACTCGATGGCACGCGTGAGTCAAATACACATCGGCGTCAAGTTCGGGAGACTGACGGTCATCGCGGAGCGCTCGAAGGAGCACTACTCGACCGTGCTGGTTCGGTGTGAGTGCGGTACGGAGAAGGTGGTCTACGTGCACCACCTGGGCGTGAATGTCACGTCTTGCGGGTGCGCCCGCCCCAAGGCCACGCCAACTCGGCACGGCAAGTCGAAGACCCCTGAGTACCGCGCCTGGGTCAGGCTGATCCAACGTTGCACCAATCCCAAAAACACCAGCTGGAAGAACTACGGCGGCCGAGGGATCACAGTGGATCCAAGCTTCCGGAACAGCTTTGAGGCATTCCTTCGAGAAGTCGGGCCCCGGCCGAGCTCGAAGCACTCCCTCGACCGGATCGACAACGAGCGCGGATATGAGCCCGGAAACCTGCGATGGGCGACGCCGGTAGTACAGGTCGCCAATCGCAGGATCAGTTACCGCTGCAAGAAAGGTCACGCAAAAGAGGGTGACAACCTTTTCACGGGCGACGGGAGGAGGCGCTGCCGGGAATGCCTCCTTGAATATCATCGCAACTACCAGAAACGGAAGCGGGATAAGGCGCGCGCCCAGGGGGAAGCCTCGTGACCGCTTCGCCCCCGCCTCGACTGCGGGTCACCGCATGGACGTTCACCGTCCTCCGCCGCTGCTACACGGGCGAAAAGCCCTGGGACGTCCTCCAGCGCGCCATGCGCATGCTCGCCCAAGCCGACGGCCACCTCACCCCTGATGGACGCATCAAGCACGGACGGCCAGCAGGGAGGCGGACGTGACCCGTCGCCCCAACGGGCATGCGGTGAAGCCCAACGAACGCGAACGCCTGCAACGCCAGACCGTCATCGACGCCCTCCTGCTGCGCGCCCTGAGCGGCGAGTTGACCATCCCCGAGGCGGCCACCCTCGCCGAAGCGTGGCGGGCCGAACGGGTCGTCGAGGAGAAAACCCGCCGCCGGCTCGGCGACACCACCCGGGCATTGACCCGGCACCGGGCCGCCGCCGACGCCGAGATCCGGCAGCTCGAAGACCGCATCGCCGAACTCACCGACAGTCACGACCAGGAGCGTGCCGCATGACCGAGCCTCAGCCCCTCTCCGACGTCCAAGGCCGCTGCCCCGCCTGCGGTGGCAGCTCGCTCTTCCTCGCCGACGGCGGCTACATCACCTGCCGCCGCCTCGACTGCCCGCAGCCCGACGCCGCCACCGAAGTGATCGCCGACTTCTGGCAGGCCCGCCAGCACGCCGGGTTCACGTTCTGTGAGCAGAACGTCGGGCACGTCACCATGGTCGAGTTCGCCAAGAAGATCACCGAGAAGCGCACGGCACTCGCCCAACGCGACGAAGCAGCGGACTACGCCCACGGGCAGAAGCGGCGCGCCGAGACGGCCGAGGCCGCCCTCGCCCGCGTCCACCACGTCGCCGACCTCATCGCGGCCGGCGCACCCTGGACGGCCAACCACGGCAACCTTGCCCAACGCATCCGGGACGCCGCCAACGTCACCCAGCCCCAGGAGCAGCCGTGAAAACACTCGTCGTCTACGCCTGGTGCTTCTCTCACGGCACGCTCCACCGCTTCAAGCCCCGCGAAACGCCCTGGTGCACCGCCACATGGGTCCACCTCGACGCCTACAGCGAAGACACCGCCCTCGCCATCAAACAGCGGGCCTGGGGCAACGCCCGCTTCCTCCATGAACTCAGCCCCGACCAGCAGGTTGCGATCATCGGGCTCGCCGCAGGCCGCGAACCGCGAGCCGACGACGGGCCCAGCGTCGCCGAAGCCGCCGCCAACGACCGGCGCTGGCCGCTGGAGAAGGCGGGCGAGTGACCACACGGAAGGCCCCGCACCCATCCCGGGTGCGGGCCCTCTTTGCGTGCGGAGAGTGACGGCTTCCTGGCCTGCCTGCCTGCTCGCGGTCAAGCGAAGCGCTCTCACGCGCGAAACACGGCGAGCAAGCCAGGGGGCTTGCCCTCTTCGAGGGAGCAGATTTTCTAGCCAGCCATCTTTCAGGTAACCGTCTTTAGTAAGACCTCCCAGTTTTGAGCCCCCGGATCGTCCGGCGTCTCAATTCTCCGAACTCTCAGATTCCTGAGGTCGGCGCAAGCTGCTGAGCAGCAACAGCAGGCCCTCCGGAGTGTCACTCACCGCAGTCGTCATGACCCACCGGCCGCGGTCGCCCTTCGCCCGCACCTGCTGCACCAGGCCGGCGGCCCGAAGCTCCTTCATGCCCTCCCTTATGGCGTGTTCGCCCTCACCCTTGCCGCCAGCGGACTTGTGGAGGTAGGCGAGGCGCTCGCTGGTCATCCCGCTTCCGTCCGGCTGCGACAGCAGCGTCAGGAGCAGGCCCTTGGCCTTGAGGCTCAGCGTGTAGTTCTGCGAGACGTCGCGGTTGCCGATCGGCGTCCAGCCCGTCTTCGGCTTGGAGCGGTACGTCCTCAACTGGCCACCACCTGGTGGCGACATGGCGGCGGCATGGGTATCGTCATGGGCAGTGCTCGACTTTCTGCTGATGGTCTGGCATGACGTTGCTCGGCTTTCTCGCGAGGGCCGGACGGCAGGTGATGGCAGCGGGGGTGGTAGCCCGCTCTATGCGAAAAGCGGCCGGACGGAATGAGCCCCGTCCGGCCGCTTCTTTT
>Ga0099826_10001677_pt1 | contig 13587 bp, 9 predicted proteins | sample Mtrugardesep15_FD_76830 | JGI IMG/M metagenome (GOLD analysis project Ga0099826, IMG submission 76830) | Root nodule microbial communities of legume samples collected from California, USA - M. trunc garden sep15 | ecosystem: Host-associated > Plants > Roots > Nodule | place: USA: California... | reverse complement strand
TTCCCAATACTTGATAATGATGTTAGTCGGTTGGAGTTTGTTTGATTTGTATATGGTATATTTGCTCTTGTTTTCATTTGCAGTCGTACCAAAGGTGATGTAAGTTGGTCCAGTCAGTAAAGATTCAACTCAAGTCCCACTAGACCTAAGTTTGAATCCTGCTACCGATGTGATGACTGCATTGGGGTTTCTCTGCCCCGGCAAGCCTCCAGGACCTAACTTGCCTACATTTTTTGTTATATAATTTAGTACCATGGTGGAGTTAATGTCAAGAGCAATGACCTTTAAATTTAGGATAAATAATTTCTTAATTTATAAAGCATATACAGTATGTTGGATCCCACATGCATAGCACATAGGAAAGTTTCACAGCACAGACACAATTATGTTAATTGAATTGAAATTTGAATTTTATGCAGGCCGGTAAATCCTATATGGCCTTAAAAGTGTTTGATGAAATGTTAAGCCAAAAGTGCAAACCTAATATTTGCATATATACGGCTCTAATGAATGCATTTGCAAGAGAGGGATTATGTGAGAAAGCAGAAGAAATATTTGAGCAGATGCAAGAAGCTGGACTTGAACCTGATGTATATACTTATAATGCCCTTATGGAAGCTTACAGGTTGTTATATACGACCGTATAAATGCCTTCTTGATTGATTAATGTATTATCCCTCTGATATATTGGTTTATAAATCTAGAGGAAAAAAAAATCATAATTTCTCTTCCCGGAACAGTCGTGCAGGCTTTCCTTATGGAGCAGCAGAAATTTTTTCGCTAATGCAGCACATGGGATGTGAACCAGATAGAGCCTCTTATAACATCTTAGTAGATGCATATGGGAAAGCAGGTTTTCAAGATGGTAATGGTCTTCCCTGGAATGTTATCATTTTCTTTGTTTATCAACATAAGCCATGTTTGGATAAACAACTTAACAAATTCAGATTAATTAGTGATATAAAATCATTGATAGAACAAACAGGCTAAGGTTAAATATTTGGGGTTTTTTTTTTTTTGACAAAAAGATTTGGTATAGTTTTTATTATTCGTATGTCAATCCCTTAACCATAAACCCGTGCGACGCACGGGTCAACAATCTAGTTTATAGAATAGGTGGTTATCATATAATTGCTTATGTATAAGCTATTTCTACAAAAAATTATTAAATGAAGTCAAACGGTTTTTATATAAGCTATCTTAGAGAGTTTATGGAAATATGCCTAAAACAGATTACATACATGTCATTAGTTGGTCTGACACATGTTTTCTTTCTCTTCCTTTTGAATGAAACAGATGCTGAAGCTGTTTTTGAAAATATGAAAAGAGTTGGAATAACACCAACAATGAAATCCCACATGGTACTTTTGTCTGCCTATTCCAAAATGGGAAATGTGACCAAATGTGAAGACATTCTTAACCAAATGTGTAAATCAGGCCTAAAACTAGACACTTTTGTTCTCAACAGCATGCTCAACTTGTATGGAAGGTTAGGCCAATTTGGAAAAATGGAAGAAGTTTTAACAGTGATGGAAAAAGGATCATATGTAGTTGATATTAGTACATTTAACATCTTGATACATAGGTATGGACAAGCAGGATTTATTGAGAAGATGGAAGAACTCTTTCAGTTACTTCTTACCAAAGGTTTAAAACCTGATGTGGTTACTTGGACTAGTCGTATTGGAGCTTACTCTAAAAAAAAGCTTTACCTAAAGTGCTTAGAAATATTTGAAGAAATGATTGATGCTGGTTGTTATCCAGATGGAGGAACAGCTAAGGTACTTCTAGCAGCATGTTCTAATGAAGATCAGATTGAGCAGGTTACTAGTGTGATTAGAACAATGCACAAGGATATGAAGACTGTTTTGCCAGTAGCATAAGTTTTTGTTTTTTTTGTTGCTAGTAGTAGTATAAGTTTTTGAACTTCGAGATTATAATAGAAAAATATAATAGATCTATAAAATTTATAAATGAAATTTAAATATTTGATAATTCATTTTATAATAAGATGCAAAAGAGACTTTGATGGAAGGAGAATACTGCAAATTGGTTGTATACAAAATAAATATTTGTGGGTTCAATTACTGTACAATAAATGACATATTTCCCAAAAGAAATTGAAGTAGGATCAGTTAATAGAATTTAGACAAGTTTTGTTTTTCTTTTTTATGATAAGCATGATTTAGACAATTTAATTTAGAATTTGTGGGGTTTTAAAGTAATGAAATGCATAAATAAGACATATAACATACATGGATATAGTTACATTCAACTGCAAAAAAAAAAATTATGGTGTGTAAACAAGGGTCTAATTTTTTTTTTGAAGGGAAGGGTCTAATTGTTTCGTGAAATCTTCTATTTTCACTTTTAATTACAAATCATATTTTCAATGTGTTTCATATTTTTAAAGATTTGTATATGAAATAATGAAGAAAAAACGGTTTCACAGTTTTGTGTCCAACTTTTTAAAAGAACAATGCTTTTTACTTTGCAAAGAATCTCAAAAGCATCTCGAATAATAACCAATCACTTGTCATAGGGTAGTGTTTTGCGTGACAAGTTTAGAAGGCTATTTGACTTAGCAGATAACAAGTTTATGTGGCTGAGATGTGTAATTTAAGGTGGGATGTAGGAGGAGATGGGTGGAAGCGGCTGAGATGCGTACTTTAAGGTGGAAGAGTGCAGTCTCTTGTTGTTTATAACATTCTTTTACATAATGGTGTGCATGACAAATAGAAATGGAAGTTAGATCTGGACAAAGGTTACTTAGTTTGTCGTGTTTATAATTTGTTGGTCACAGATATGTCAAGGGATTGATCATTCATCTATGATATTGTTTGGTTAAAAGTGGTACCGTTGAAGATTTATTTGTTTGCATGATGATTGCTTCAAAACAAGTAATTCGTTAAAGATAATTGGATTCGTCGTGGATGCATTCAAGTTAATTCAGGTTTTTGTACGATTGGGTGTGGAAGAAAAATTTGGATAACCTTTTTTGGGGGTGTGACTTGTTTGGAACTTTGGACGCATATGACCTCTTATTCGCCAATGGTTGGGTATTTGTTCAGGCGACAAGATGCATATAGTTGATCATTTTCAATATTTTGTTCATTTAAAAAGGCGATTCTAGGAAGAGTCATTATTTAACAAATTTGTTTCATCTGAGTTGGTTGGTTAGATTTGAGTGTTAAGGAAGGAATGAAAACAATGATTTTTGATTGGTCACCTGAGTTGGTTGGAAGAGTCGTTATTTGTGTTGTGACAAATTTGTGAGCCGCTCATTCACAACAAATTGAAAAAAAAAAATTAATTGTATTGTTGAAAATGACACTATATTGTAAGAACAAAGGAAGTACGTACAAGGTCCTTAAACTATTTCTCCAACCAAGTATTAACCATTCCATTTAATTCGTCATATCAATATAGTCTCTAAAGCATTGTAAAAATAACAATTTAATCGCTTAACACTCAAAATATTGTCGTTAAATACATCAATCAATCTTCCAACCTTAGTGTCGCCCCCTCTCTGAATTCTTGATTTTCTAATCGTTGAACAAATCAAGTTTTTAAACTGTTTCCCTAGTTTATCAAAGTTTATCGATGGAGAAATAGTTTAGGAAACTTTAATATGTTCTAATAGTTTAGAGACCAATTTAAAGAGTGTTGTGTGTTAGTTTAAGAATCAAATTGATTGTTTATTCTAAAGAAGGGTTCATCTTGTCACGATTACTAGCTTTTCATGGTGCACATGTAAAACAATGTTGCACTATATACAAGTTTTTTCCACCATTAGATAAATAAGTTTCATTGTATCACACTTAATCCTTTATCAATCCAATAATAAAAATAAATTTGTGTGTGCTCCGTCTTTGCACTATAGAAGTAGTCTTCAAACATTTGGTAGCAGCACCTTAATACTATTTCTTTCGTTTCATAATATATGTCGTATTTTTTCATTGTCCACCATTCATATTACTTACTTTGACCATACTTTTTAGGTTAAATTACATCAGGGGTCCTTTAAGCTTTACATTTGTAACAAATTGATCCTTTAAGTTATTTTTGTAACATAACAGTTCTTTAAGTTGACAAATAGTTTCGACATAGCCTTCCATCAAAGAAACATTAAAAACTGATGAGGGTAGCTTGCCTTAACAGCTTTCCACGTTAAGTCTCTGAAAACCTTACCTGAAAACAGCCATATAATGTTAGATTTTACAACCTTATCATGTTCACATTCTCTTTCCTTCACTGCCTAAAACTAAAATCCACATATTTGGATACTTTTAATAGTTTCTGTTCAGTCATATACATTCAGTCATAATACTCCTCTGTACTGTGTATTTATTTTACAAACAAGCATTCAGTCCTAATACTTTTAAAGTTATTATATAAAGTTACACATACCTGCAAAATATTTGCTCAACATTAGGAAGCAAGTCTTCCATTGCCGGTAGTAAACCCTACACTGTTGACATCAAAACAATCATTAATCATTAACAATTCATACATGTTTAACGTTTCTTTGACGGAAGGCTATGTCGAAACCATTTGTCAATTTAAAAGACTGATATGTTACAAAAATAACTTAAAAGACTAACTTGTTATAAACATGAAACTTAAAGGACCCCTGATATAATTTGGCCTACTTTTTAACTAATATATAAACACAAATGTTAGTATATAAGATGTTGTTTGATTTTTCTCAACAAATATTTTTAAAATATTAAATTTTTATAATTTTTTACTTTAAATAATTAAATATATTAATGGTCAAAGTTGTGCATTGACATATGTGAAGTGGTGTATTTTGAAATGGATGAAATATTTGACTGTGAAAATACATAAATGCTTGCACTCGAAAAATGGTTATGCAATAAATGGTAAATTGAAGTCTTCTCTCAAACACCTCCGTAATTTTAAAATATATTTCCTCCGTTGCTAATTATAAGTAAATTTGATTTTTTAGATTCATTCAATTAATAATGTATATAATTTATATTATGTATCACATACATCATTAATTAAATGAACTAAAAAATTAAATTTATTTATAATTGACGGTACTAATTTAATTTAATTATTATAGCTTTCTCTGTTTCGGCTTGTGAGTTCAAATAAAAAAGAACCATATTTTAGTCTACTTCTGTGCACTCCAATCCAACCAACCAAGTCTCCAAGCACCAACTCTGAATTCAGTGTAGTCTGAAATGTATGTATTTATTATTATTATAAAGAATAAATTAGTTGTACCACGAGTAACACCTTTATATGTCTCTCAATCATTTGTTTAATTGATTTGTGCCCACGGTGCCCTCGTGTTGCACGGGCAAACTCACATCGTTATACAATTCAACTTAATCCCATGATAAAACCAAATAAAAGAATTCAATTCATGTCCCCAATCAACTAGTACTATTTTATTTCGTACATATGTGAAGTTACCATAAATAATAGAAATTCAAACACATAATGGATGAGCCGTAGAAAAAAAAAATGGAATTATCTTCTTAATGAAGAAATGCCATCTGAAACAAAAGGCACAAATTTTTATTTCTTGGATTACAATTTGTTGAGGGATCTTAATTTAAATTCTTCTTCAAATTCCTAACGATAAAAATTATATACTGGTCCCTAAAATTAGTGAAACAAAGGAGAATAATGCATACTAAGAGATAAGACTTAAGTCGTTGATGAACTTATATTACGATAAATAGTTTGAAAAAACTGAGTTCGCTTCTTAATAGAAATAATTTTGAAATACGCTTTATTTATCTTTCAACCAAACTTTAAATTATTATATTTCGTTTCTTTATAAACAAAAGAGTTAACAAAAAAAAAAAACATTCTCCTAGATTTTAGATCTCGTAGTTTTTAGTTTTTTTTTTTGTGATCATTGTCCTCTTTTTGTAACAAAAAAGTTTAATTTATACATATAAAATTAATGTATATTTTTTATTTTGTCGAGAAATCACAGTTAATCAGATGAATGAGTTTAAAATTAATTATAATAGACTCAAATTTTTTAACAATGCAACGATTATAATTGATTAATACCATAAAACATTTATGTACCAACAATATATACAAATGAGATCGTATCAAATCATGTAATAAAATATTACTAAATGCATGCGTAAATTACATGCAACTAAATTCTTAATATTGGAAAACTAATTTACTCATTTGGGTTGATACAGTTGACTTAGAATATTAGAGTAAGCGTTTCCGTAAGTTTAACTCAATTAACAAAGATATTGCATCATATGTACATGGATAGGGGGGTTCGAACCTTGGACATTGCATAATACATGAGTTTCAATCATTGGACTACTTGACAAAAAAAAAAAAGTTAGAGTGTGCTCTCTTAAAATCACATATGCGAATATGTCAATTTCGATGGGCCTAATCAAAGTTTTTTCTAAAAACAATAAAATTAATTATAATTCTATATATATATATATATATATATATATATAGAGAGAGAGAGAGAGAGAGAGAGAGATAGATAGAATTGAATTTTCATACATTGAACTAGTGAGTACATTCAACACATTTGATAGAAACATTGCATAATATATACATAGATCATGGGTTCGAACATTGGACTCCCAACTTCTCCGGTTGATAAAGACATTGCATAATACATGAGTTTCAATCACTAAACTGCTCGAAGAAAAAAAAAAGAATATTAAGGTGTGGTCTCTTAAAATCACATATGTGAATGTGACAATTTTGATGGCTTTCTTCTAAAAATAGTAAAATTAATTAGAATTGAATTTTCATACATTGAACTATTGAACTAGGGAGTACATTCAACATATTTGATAGAAACATTGCATAGTATATACAAAGTTGATACAATTGACTTAGAATATCAGAGTGAGTGTTCCCGTAAACTCAACTCAGTTGATAGAAACATTGCATAATATATACAAGGTCATGAGTTCAAACCCAAGACTCCCAACTTCTCAAGTTAATAAGGACATTGTATAATGCATAAGTTCCAATCACTAAACTACTTAAAAAAAAAAATTAGGGCGTGGTCTCTTAAAATCACATATGTGAATCTGACAATTTTGATGACCTTCTTCTAAAAATAGTAAAATTAATTAGAATTGAATTTTCATACATTGAACTAGTGAGTACATTCAACACATTTGATAGAAACATTGCATAGTATATACAAAGTTGATACAGTTGACTTAAAATATTAGAGTGAGTGTTCCCGTAAATTCAACTCAGTTGGTCATGAGTTTAAACTCTAGACTCCCAACTTCTCCGGTTGATAAGGACATCACAATCACTAAACTACTTTAAAAAAAATAATATTAAGGCGTGGTCTCTTGAAATCACATATGTGAATCTGAAAATTTTAATGACCTTCTTCTAAAAATAATAAAATTAATTAGAATTGAATTTTCATACATTGAATTGAACACATCCAGCACATGGTATTGAATATGATAGTGTTGCATGGTGATTTAATAGAGTAGGAGGTGGTCCGTCCGTGAGGGAAAACAAAACAAGGAAAGAGGTTGGTGGATGATGAGAGAATCCAAATCAAAATGAATAAATAATAAATGCAGCCGATACAATATTAGGGACCGAAATATTATGATAGAGACGCTCTTATAATATTAATTTATTGAATTAATCTCCATTACCAATATAAATACGCTTCTTCTTTCTTCTTCTTCTTCTCAATTCAACTCAATTAGATCTGTTACTTAATTTCATTCTTGGAAATGGCGGGTGATAGTTGGGTACTGCTGGTTACAGCTCAGACACCAACGAACATTGCTGTGATCAAGTATTGGGGAAAAAGAGATGAAACCCTAATCTTACCTGTTAATGATAGTATCAGTGTTACTCTTGATCCCGCTCATCTTTGCACCACAACTACCGTTTCTGTTAGTCCTTCCTTTCAACAAGATCGTATGTGGCTCAATGGCAAGGTTATTTTTCTTCCTTTTCCCTCTTTTTCTGTTTAAACTGAACTACTATATATCTTTTTACTTTTTTTTTTAACTTCTTTTTTCCAATTGTTAATTAGCATTTTTATATGTATTTGTTGGATTAATTGGAAATCAATACAATTTGCCGTCAGTGTCAGTGTTAGTGTCGTGTCTGGTGTCCTTGTATGTGTATGTGCTTCATAGCTACCTATATGTTGTGTCTACCACTTGCTTGTTTTCGAGTATTTCTTGAATTCATTGGAAATTCATCCGTCATACATCTGACACGACACAGACACATGTGGTTGCAAATTACTTCAGTTTTTTCAAATTACGGCATGTCAGTGTTAGTGTCGTCTGTCTGTCTGGTGTCCGTGTATGTGTCTGTGCTGTGCTTCATATCTAGTTGTGTCTACTACTTGTTTGTTTATTATCACACTTTTTATATGTATTTGTTGGATTGATTGGAAATTAATACTATATGCTGTCTGTGTTAGTATGGTGTCTGTTGTCCGTGTATGTCGTGTCTGCTACTTGCTTGTTTATTCTCACACTTTTTATCACACTTATGTTGTGTCTGCTACTTGTCCGTGTATGTTGTGTCTGCGCTTTTATTATCACACTTCTGTCATTCTTTCACTTTCAATTTTTAATTGGTGGAATTTGGTTTTGTCGGTTAGCGTAGGAGATTTCTCTTTCCGGGGGAAGATTCCAGAGCTGTTTAAGGGAGATCCGTGCTCGCGCGCGTGATGTTGAAGATAATAAAAAGGGTATTAAGATCACCAAGGAGGATTGGAGCAAATTGTACGTACATATTGCTTCCTACAACAACTTCCCCACTGCAGCTGGATTGGCTTCATCGGCCGCAGGTTTCGCTTGTCTTGGTAATACACTTATAGCAATTTTTTTTTCTCTTTCATCCAATTGTTATGAGTATGCCCTCAAATTGGATTTCGTTACTGGTTATTGGTCAATACTTGTGTAGTCTTTCACCAGTTCTCAAAATGCAAAACCCTTTGTACATTCAATATCACATAAGTTGTCAGTTTATCATAAGTTTGAGCATAATGTGAGCTGCATTGCATGGGTTAATGCACCAAATCTGATTGTCATTGATTAGCTGCTTTAGCATGTTTAAAATCTAAATCAAACAGGTCATGGATTAGTTTTAAAGTTGCATGTTACAAGAAATAGGTTTGAGGATCTTGGAATTGTTCGAAGTAGGCCCAATCCTATTATGGCGTATCAGCCAGACCAAGACAGAATGATAAGATGAAAATTAGAGGGAAGGGAAGAGAACAACATTCAACTCTGTTATCTCATTATCCCAAACTCAGGAAATTGATTTCAACAATTTTCCCTATGAATATTTTGGTTATTCTAGAGCAAATATGGAAAGGACATTCATATATAAACTTTGACCAGGTATACAAAATAACGGGTAGTGACGATAGATTTCTAATGGATATTGAACTTGGATAATAAAGGGGGAGCCTTGGTGCAAAGGTAAAGTTGCTGTCATGGGACCGAAAGGTCACGGGTTCAAGTCCTAAAAACAGCTTCTTGTGTAAAAAACAGGGTAAGACTGCGTACAATACACCAACTGGCGGGACCCCTTCCCAAACCCTGAATATGCGGGAGCTTTAGTGCACCGGCTGCCCTTTTTATTGGACTCGGATAATAATTGGCCTCAATTGTGTTGTATGGTATTTGTTGGATCCTGATTAGCTGCAGTCACTGCAGTTAGACAAATCTGATTCATTCAAATGATCCAACACTCATAAAAAGACAACTAATTATCACTTTTAAAAATTGCCACAACATAGTTGAACTAATAAATGTTATTGGACCCACATTTTCCCCTGACCTTCTTCACCCTTCTCACTGTTGTGGATTCGATTGTAGTGCAACCTGAGAAACGCCACTGTCAATATTCTCTCTTTTTATTGCTGTCATCGTCTTCTCTCTTTCTATCTCCGCCATCATCAATCTTCTCTCTCTCTCTCTCTCTCCCCGCCGTCATCAGTCTGTATCATTGTTGGCGTTGGCTGTGGACACCGGATTTTGTTGCAGAAAAAATTGAAGTAGCTTCCAAAGCTTCCGCCATAATCGAGGGACTAAGTATTGAGTTATTAATTTGTTGTCAAAAAAAAAAGTATTGAGTTATTAATAAGTAGTCAATGAAAGAAATATTGCTATAAATTAATTAATTACCAATTCAATACTCCGCCATGTAGAACTTTTTCCTGGACAGACAGATTTATTCAGTGTTGCATGTTTATTGTCTTATGGTTTGGATTCATAGAGGACCTTTTTCTTTATTCAATAATCTTTAGGAATATTGCTTCAAACTTTATGTTCTTTAAGGTGTTATACACAAATATTCAATTTTATTTTTCCTTTCTGTCTAATGCAATTTCAACCTAATTTCCATGCTGTTTTAGTTACAGTAGCATGGTTCTTAGTTACTAATAATTTTATATTAGGGATTTATACTAGTCATCGTATTTCATAATAGCTTCTGTATGTCTTCTGTTTTGCAGTTTATTCCCTGGGGAAGCTAATGAATGTCAAAGAAGATGAAAGCCAGCTGTCTGCTATTGCAAGGTCTTTTTTTCTTTATGACTTTAAATTTGCAAGGTATTATGGCTTGGTTTGGGCACTTGTATTTTGATAATATATTTTAACGATTCCAAATATTGTTACTATATACAGGCAAGGATCAGGTAGTGCTTGTCGCAGCTTATTTGGGGGATTTGTGAAGTGGCAAATGGGAAAAGTAAGTATTTTATTTAAATCTCTGTTTTATAGGTATTATATCATCTGAAAATCCATTGTGATTTCTATTCTTTTGATATTTATAGGAGGAGAATGGAAGTGATAGTCTTGCGGTTCAACTTGCTGATGAAAAGCATTGGGATGAACTTGTTATTGTTATTGCCGTGGTATGTCATATTTTGTCTTTATTTAATTGAATGGATGAACGGATTAGTTTTCTGTTCAGCTTTGACTTTTAATATATTTAAGTATTAAATGGTATGTTGTGGTCAGTTTTATGTGAAGGTCATATATTCTGGTTTCTAGTTTCCCATTTCTCTCTCAAGCTCTTTTTTAGTTGGTTTAATTTGCCTTGTTATTCTCTAATAGGCGAGGATAATGTTTGTTCTATATGACTTGCCTTTGATTTGAATTTGATTCTCTCACTGAAAGTGCTGTTTGAACACTTCATAACAGCTTAACTACTTCACTATTTTTTGACTGCATTTGAATCATATCAATAGCTTACAATCTTTTCTCTTTAGTATTCAAGTCACCTACATACATCTATTATACAAAAATACTAATTTGGCAATATCGTGGTAGAAGTTCAGCATTTTGCTTCCTAATGTGTTAAATGTTGAAGAAAAGGCTTGTCTCTCAATTACTGTCATTGCCAATTTTCAACTCTGTTTTGATTGCCGCTTATCCACTTACATTACATCGCCATAGCTCTCACTGACATCTTGCTACTTATGCCTCAGACAGGCGAAAGTTTATGCTTTAAGTTGTAGAATGTGCTGATGGCCTAATGGCAGCTGTGCTAGATTTTCCACATAATTTTTTTTTTATTTGCCTAAGTAGTAGTATCTTTTATCTCGTAAATGAGATGATTCCATTTTATCTAAGCACTATGGCTCTGCATTATCATATTATCTCATGTCATGCTTTGCTCAATATTCCCATCTCATTATTTATTTCTAGGTTAGCGCTCGGCAAAAGGAAACTAGCAGCACCTCAGGAATGCGTGAGACTGTTGAAACAAGTTTGCTTTTACAGCATAGAGCAAAGGTAGCACACCTCTTTCCTTCGTACAATTTTTGTATCAACCATGTTAGATGGATATTTCTTTGTATAAAAGTAGAGACCTTCCTAATGCATATGACTGAAGAATTAGATTGAGAACCCCCTCTCCCCCTTTTCCTAAAACCTGTTCATTATGCGCTTTTAATACTAACACCTCTCTACTTTCAAGCATCTTACTATTGTTAATGGTGGAATTTATTTTCCATTTTTTTTCTTCTCAAATAGTAAGTGTGAATTTAAACATGATTGTTAATTACAAATGTTCAAAAGTTATGTGCTTTTCGTTGTCTTTGTTATATAAACAACTATGCCATGGTAATTTAAATTTGATTAATTTTTATTCATGTCTTTTTCTCATTTGAACCACAATAGGAAGTAGTGCCAAAGAGGATACTGCAAATGGAAGAAGCCATTAGAAACCGTGATTTTGCATCTTTTTCACAACTCACCTGTATCGATAGCAACCAGTTTCATGCAGTCTGCCTGGATACAAGTCCTCCTATATTTTACATGAATGATACATCCCATAGGTAGGTTCTGATAATTGACAGTTATTTTTTACTATCATGTTTTTTTTATAAGATCGCAAGGGTAGCACATTTCTGCTCTAATTTATTATCAACTATTCTATTTCACATCAGGATAATCAGCATTGTTGAAAAGTGGAACCGTTCAGAAGAAGCTCCCCAGGTTTGAATTAATTTCTTAGTCATATATGTCTCTTATGCAAAAGGTTTATTCCTAGGGTCAAATTTGTCAATTTTCTGGTTACCAATCACTGAATACTCTAAAATTAAAAGAAACTTCCTATGGTGTTTTATAATAACCGATTGTTTATTCAAAATCTTTCTTACTAAGGTCAAGTTCAGCCTTTTACATCAGGAGTAATTCATTAGTTCCTTTTGGATATCAGGGTAACTCAATGGATTATTAGTTGCATGCTTATTATATTTGGGGCTTAGGGCCTAATTTAACTCAAAAAATCTTTATGGTGAGGATAGCCCAAGCCTTATAAGATCCTAGGCCATATCCCTTGTCGATGTGGGACTCTGAAGATTAGTTACTTATTTGGAAAACAAATTAAAGGAGGACATATGATCTCCAGTTCTGTGAACATTGATTGCTTCTTGCTGAATTGAATGCCAGTAATGTCTTCAATCAAGTGAAGGGAGCCACCTGATGTGATGAAGTACATGTATTGAGCAATCTTTGCAGACTGATTTAAACTAATCTCTTTGTTCCTCTCATATTATCAAGTATTTCATTAAAGTATTAAACCTTTAGTCCATAATTGGAGTTTCCTATGCCCCTGAAAATGCATATAATATCCACATGAATGATGTATATACACACGGTTTGTTTGGTTGTACATAAACAAACTAACGCCTACAAATTCGTAGGTTTCTATTTAAATACTAACGTCTAGTTTTGACGTGCAGGTAGCTTATACGTTTGATGCAGGGCCAAATGCGGTTCTAATTGCACGTAATAGGAAAGCTGCTACCCTTTTGATTCAGAAGTTACTTTACTACTTCCCTCCAAATTCAGATGACCTCAACAGGTGCTTTTTAAGTTTTGGTAGTTTCATGCATACTATTCTAAGATTTTTGTCAATCTCTTGAATTTCTTAGTTACCTGCAAAACTCTCTTCCCTCCAGTTACATTATTGGTGACAAATCAATTGCAAAAGATGCTGGGATCAATGGAATAGAGGACATAGAAGCTTTGCCACCGCCTCCAGAAACTAAAGATAATATTCCATCACAAAAGAACAAGGGGGATG
>Ga0099826_10001676_pt1 | contig 13589 bp, 4 predicted proteins | sample Mtrugardesep15_FD_76830 | JGI IMG/M metagenome (GOLD analysis project Ga0099826, IMG submission 76830) | Root nodule microbial communities of legume samples collected from California, USA - M. trunc garden sep15 | ecosystem: Host-associated > Plants > Roots > Nodule | place: USA: California... | reverse complement strand
TATTAAGCACTTTTGATTACTTGTTTTACAAGTTATTTGAGGAAAAGCCATGAAATAGTAAGAAAATGCCTCATTATGCTTTTTATGTCTTACTTAACCCATTTTGTGCAGAAAAGAAGTGATCAAGACTTGAACAAATGAAAGAAACATAACAAGGAGCAAAAACAACAATCTGTCGCCCTGGCCACAATCTGTCGCCCTAGCGGGAAATGACAAACAAAACCTATGTTTTTCTGGCTAAATGTCGCTCTGGCCACAACTGTTCTGCCTGGCGAAGAAAGGCGGTTTGAGGCAAGTGGATGATGACGTGGCAGAAACCCACTAGCAAAGAAAGGTGTTGTAGCCATAGCGACATATGGCCTGCCTGGCGAGATGTGCAATTTATACAGCAAGTATAAAAGCCCATTTCCTTCGTTTCAGACAGGATATTATTACATTTTTAGAGAGAGAATAGGGCGAAAATACACTATTTTCATACAGAAAGAGTGTTTGAATGTTAATTCATCAAGATTCTTTGAGAAATCAAGTTCTTGGCATGGATTCTCAACTTTCCTTCCATTTTTATAATGTTCACATGACAATGATGAACTAAATCTCCTTAGTTGGGATTAGAAGTACTTGTTTAAGGTTAGAATGTAATCTTTTGATCTTGTAATTTATGATTCTAGCAATTTACATGATATTGAAGTTATTCTTGCAATTTATTTCCTATCTTTGATTTACTTGTTATTGAAAAGTACTTTTAAATCTAGGTTTAGAATATTCATCTATCAAAACAATGATTCTAGACATAGGATCGATGTTTTGATAGTCACACAAAGTATCGGAACTTAAAGCTTTCGGATCGTTTAATAGATTGAGAAATCGTCGATTAAATGATACGATCGACTATTGAATTGTTTAATAGTTTGGGAAATCAACGATTAAACAATACAATTGATCTCACCAGATTGTCTGGACATGAATGATCTTGTTGAGCGATACGTGATAATATCGGTAAAACGCTAGAATCCATATATGTGATTATTAGGTTATGTTTGACGCTTGATCAAGGAACTCTAATTCCAACGTTTTTACACCTTATTACTCTCAACTTTTAAACTTTGAAAATTAGTTTTTATAGCTACAAACAACCAAACTCAATCTTTTAACTTAGAATGATATTTGGTGTCGAACGGTCCGTGATATCGTACTAGTCCCTGAGGAGACGATATATAAATACTTACTTTTGATCGTGGCAAAAATACTACATCATTCCTGCTAACATCAGAAGAACTCCAAGTTTCCCTTGGCTGCCTCCTATGCCATTTTCCGTGCTTTTATCTTCCATGAGAGACATTGTTCCTTCCCATATTATGTTTCTTATCGACGCCCAATATGTGCTGTTGATGGTACACAAATGATGTCCAATTTATGCCTATGTCTTAAATAGTAAAATATCGCTAATGTATCATGTCGTGCTTGTGCAGTCAAATAAGATTTCATGTGGTGATTTCGTGTCGAAGTTGAGGTCAGTTGTTGGAAACAAACTATTGAAATCTGCAATATATAATGTTGTATCCACGGTACTGATTTTTTTTTCTCTAGAAGTTTATTTGGTTTACTATATGTTTTCATCTTTTCTCATTAAATATGATATGCTTAACTTTTGGATTTTGTAATCATATGATCTATCTCTTGCAATTCGATTTTACCTCCTAATGTTTTGTTGGATTTTTGCATAGACCACCAGGTTGTGGATCAAATGTCTTAAACGTTAAGCAAGAGTGAGGCTTTAAAACGAGGAGGTGGATATCTTTCGCTTGGAGTTAACTATTGTCAACATGGAGTACTGATATTGTTTTCTTCTAGGAGATTTTTTTTAATTTTATTTTATCATCTAATTTCCAGTTTCTATCTGGAATTGTAGCACTTGTTTGATTTTGGAACTTATAGTGGTTTATTTTAAAATGTCTAGTGATCATATGTACTCAAACCCGTTTTTAAGATGTTGGTGCCTTAAGACAAACCTAAAATTTGGGCCCTAACTAACAAGCAATTTAAAAAAATTGAATTCCTAAAGTGTAAATGTCATTTACTTAAAGATAATACTTTTTATTACGTTAAATAATCTAATAAAAACATCAGACATCATACAAAAAGCAATACCTATGAGAATATCCAACTCCTCATACAAAACAATTACTACAAGAATTTCTAGATCCAAAAGTCACTAACAATTGTTTCTATATCACTAGATCCAAAAGTCACTAACAATTGTTTCTACATCAATATGTTCTATTATATCTTTCTCGATACATAAAATGGCTATAACATATAACTTCTTTTGTGACATTGACGATCTCAAGTAGTTTTTGAACAATTTTAACTTTGAAAAAAAAAATTCTTTTTATGCAGCAGTCACTGACATAGCTATGAGAATTCCATAAGCAATTGAAATATTTAAATAAAAAATTTCGGCTTTGACAAACTCAAGAATTTAATATTTTCTATAGAAAAATAAGAATATGATAAATGCCTAGAAAAACCGTCTATAGGAAATGTAAATTCAATTTCCCAATACTCCCTTTTTTTAATTAAAATGTGTCAGATTTTAGTATCAAGAATACCCCATTTCTATAATCATAGATATCTATAGGAGAGATGAATTGGTCATCGATGCCTACATCATCATTTGAGACATAAGAACATCATCATGGTCATTTGTGGGATTGTCATTATTTTCATGTTTATTAAATTGTTCAAGATTATCTTCCCATGGTCAATCCATCACTATTTGAAGACAATTATGCTCCTTTACACACAAATATATCAATTGTTCCCTTTTGTGATTCTATTAATTCTGACACTTTTTTCATTTTTTTCCATCTTTTTTTCACTACCAGATGCATGTTTTCTTTGAAAAACTATACAATAATATAATAAAACTAAACAAATAGAGTAATAACACCTTTCGACAAAGCTCGGTCAATCAACCTCAAATGATTCGATCTTAAAAAATTGTGCCTGCAAGATGCCTAACAAAATTATAAAATAAATTAATTTCAAATATTCGAATAAGAACTCATTTTAAAATAAAATAGGTGCTAAAAACAAAGAGGTTGTTATTATTGTTTTTAATTTTTATAGTTACGTAATTATTATTATTATTTAATAAAACAAACAATAGAATGGAATAGTAAAAAAAGTTAGAATTTCAAAACCTTAATCAGAAGAAACTGTGATGAAGAAGAGAACGCAACTAAATGTGTGATGTTGTGGTGATACTTATGATCGTTGACTATTAGGGTTTAGAAAACTTCAACGGGGTGATATTGATGATGAAATAGTAAAATATTAGAATTTAGGTATATTGTGTTTAGTTTAATGGAACTCTAATATTTTTGGGGCCTAAGTTGGATTTATTTTTTTAAGCCCTTGGGCCGCCCTTCTGATAACTAAATAATTTATAGTATTCTTAATAATGTTTTTTTTAATGAAGTTATATTTTTATTTAAGTTTTATTTGCATTTTAGTAATTTATTCTTCTTTTTTTAATAAATAGGTAAAACAAGAGATATTTGGAGCATTGGGCTTAACAAGTCTCATCAACAAGGAAACCATGAGAATATGGAGCTTTGTTGGTGAGGCACTCTTTATTGCTAGAGATAGGGTAAATGATGCAAAAGAAAATATTTCATCCTTAGGCATGCGTTTCTAAGGCAAATTAAAGAAAGAAATAAGATTTGGATTAATTGTTGCAATGATGAACTTCGATGATTTCGATGCACTTTTCATCGTTGCATATTTCCAAAACAAAATCAAAATATTTTCCATTCATCATATAAAAATCGAAAAACATTTATTTACTTGCATACTTAGGAGAGAAAAGACTACCTTGAGATTCACAAGTCCTTGCAGGGTTAATATTTGATTACGATGATCAAAACCGTGCACATACGATGATATCATGTTTATGGCACAGTTTTCAGGAATTTGTTGGAAATCGAGGTAATATTTGTCTTCTTCTTTTATTGTTAAATTTTGAAGCCACTTGTTTTATTTCTTATACTTTGCTTCTTAAAAAAAATATTTTTTTTTTTTGTTTTTTAACTTAAAGACAAATAACTCGAAGTCTTGAGACCATTGTTCAACCAATACTCGAGATCAAGAGAGTTCTTCATCAAAGGATTACACAACCCATCATTTCGGATCCACATTAAAGAATTGTGCGACCCATGTTGGATGCTAATAATTTTGAACTTATGTTATCGATATTACATAAGATACAATAAAACCAATCTACGGTGTCTCTACAAACGACCCAAACTTTCATATTTCTATTTTCTTAGAATATTGTCACTTTTAAAATGTCAAATGTCACAAGCGATGTCATACGCCTAAGACTCTTCCTATTTTCCTTCTCTGTAATGACTCTAGACATTAATACATGGATCACAAACAGATGACGAAAATACTATCAAGAAATCTCATGCAGAAAAAGGCACCAACTAGCATTTCCTCAAGTGAATCATGATTCATCTATTCTTGTATAAGAGTATTTCTAAGCAGAATATGGATGGAATCCTAAAGCCCATTCTTTGAGCAAGCCATGATCGGTCTGGTAAGTTAATGGAAATAAACTAAATACAACTTATGGAGATGTGATAAGCGATTATTATCATTCTTCCAAACAGTCTTGAAGGGCTTATATGAGTCAGTATATGTGCATAAATAAACCAATCGAAAGAGGCCCTTAATACTCTGTGGAGATCAACGCCTTAAAAATATATGATTTGAATACAAAAAGTAGCAATTTGCTTAGGGGTGAAGCAACTGGTCCATGAAAGTTTCTAGCATAATCAAGATAATAGTTGAAAACTGTTCATTCAAAAACAAACTTTTCAAATTTTTATCTTCCGGCAAAAAAATTATGCTACGAGTGCATTCATAATAGGGTACATCATAAAACATTACAAAATGGAATCTGACATGAAATACCTGTATTCATAAAAACAAGCACTCCACTCATATGCATTTGAAATTGTCTTCCATTACTTGTTATAACACATCTGCAACGGAACCGGAAGCCACTCACTCGTAAAAAAAAAAGGGTTAATATATGTTTACCCCTATAATATCAGTGGTTTCTGGTTTATTCCTCTGTAAAAACAAATTGTTTAGATTTCAATCCTATAATTTGAAGATTATTTGGTTTTTGAAAAAACTAAATTAATTAACCCATCTAAATTGACACTAGAGAGAATCAAACCTGAGACCTCAAGGAAGAGCACACTTCCAGGTCTCAAAAGAGCAATGCTATTGCCGAATATGAAATCAACGCTTACTTAAATCTAGCAATCTTTCAAATATTGCTTACCATAGTGTAATAAGAGTAAAATTCTCATTAGATTTGAAGAATGAAGTAAAAGGCTTTATATATACAAAGGGAAATGTACTACTCTCTAGTTACTTGTACTACAAGTAACCCGTGTTTCCTCACTATTAGATTAGTTTTGCTCATGGTTAATATACATGTACTTGGACAAAGTTATTAATGTGGTCTTGCTTAAAAAATATTAAATTAAAGTGTGGTTGTGAAATCATTGATGTTCTCTTGAATTTGTTTCATTGTCAAGCAAAAATGATGCAATTAATGTGGTGCTAGTTATATTTAAAATGTAAGCCATATAGTATCATAATCTTGTAATTGTTCCCAAAGTGATAAAATGATTTCATGAATGTGATGGAAAGAAAATATCACTTTAGAAAACACATATGATCAAACAATTACATTTGTAAATAAAAAATTCCTGTAAGAAATGTGAAAAAAAAAGTTGGTTTAAACTATAGAATCAGTTTACTTGTTCCTATTTATCAACTTTATTCACAAAGAAACTTTCAGGCAATGTTTAGAAAATGCAAAATAAAAATCACTTTTAAAATACCAATTAATATAAACCTTATAACAAGAAGAGAATAACTAATACATTGAATATTCAACTGTTTTTGTTCTCATACATTTTCTACTTTAAAAGACATCCAAAAACATATTCCTTTTCTATAATGTAGAGACTATAGTGAGTGATAGCTAATCCATTGCAGAATTAACGGCTGGAAGGAATAGAATTACTTTTCTATAATGAGAAATTTCTTATAGCAATGAAGTAAACAAAAATATTTGAATTAACAACTTCAAGTATAAGACTTGGAATGCTGAAAATTATAAGTAACTTGTTGAACAAGTAAAGTAAGATTAAGCCGATGGTCGATTTTTAAGGAAGCAAAGAGAAATCGTTGCTCAAAGAAAAGAAACTGATTTTAAGGAAGGTGTTGATTGAATTTTGAGATTTGAGGATAGTGTTTGTGTATCCAATGTTCCAGATTTAAATAAGATGTATCAATATTTGAAGATGTTTGGTGGCTTTGAAATGAAGAAAATAACCGAGTTTGTGTATTCTTGTTTGACTTGCAAGAAATCAAATATCGAGCATCAAATACCACCGAGAATGTCACAACAGTTAAATGTACCTTTCTAGTAGTGGTGCAACACTGCTATGAATTTCATGTCAGGTTCACCAAGAATGTGAATATGAAATATTCATAGTTAGCTCAGCTATATATCAAGGAAATCGTCTGACAACATAGCATACCATCGAGTATTTTATTAGATATAGACTCTAGATTTACGTCTCAATTTTGGAAAAGTCTTTAACAAGATGTAGGAAGACATTTGAATATGATTCGGCTTTTCGACCTTGTATTGATGGTCAATACGAAATGACTATACAGACGTTCGAAGATCAACAAAGAGTTGTGTTTTGGAAAGGAAAGGCATCTGGGAAAGATTTTATGGACCTATGTATGGAAGAAAGAGTAGAACTCCACTCTCTTGGTGTGAATTTGAAGATAGTATTGTGCTTCGACCAGAGATAATACAAGATACAACGGAAAAAATCAAAATGATTCAAGAAAAGATGAAACCTTCTCATAGAAGACACAAGTTGTCATGACAAAATATCTAAGGATTTACCTAAAGGTTTTAATTTAAAAAATTTAGAAAATAGAAGGATGAAAATTGAGGAATTAAAAATAGGGGGACCAAAATCCAAAAATTAATGAAATAGGGCGATCAAAATTGAAATAAAGTCCTGTTTATTTTAAGAGTCACGTCTAAAAGGAAGTTGGTAGAATATCAGACCACTTATGTTTTTTTTAGAAGTTTGAGTTGTGGCCTATCAAATCGCTTTACCGCCAATTTTTTTGAATTAGCACAAAATGTTTTAGAAAGTATGTGCATGACATGAGGGTGTTGCTACTTATGAGAACAACCCCGAAAAAATTAATTCCAATAACACCCACAATACAACATTCGCATTTCTTAACCAATCTCAAAAACTTCAATCAAACCTAACCTTAAAGAACAAATCTTCTAAATCCAATTTGTCTCAAAAAACAAATCTTCAAGAACAATTTCAGTCAAACTCACACCACAACATTCTCATTTCTTTACCAATCTAAAGCTTCGATTCTTTTAGACCCAATGAACAACAATTTCAAAACAACAACACTATCTCAAATCAATGAACAGTGATTTCTTAACCAAACTCCAATCATTTTTCTTTTTCTATTATATTTTTTTTCTTCAGATTTGAAAACAAAACAAAAAAAAAAAAAAAACCTCTTCGATTTTTGAAGAATTTAGTTGTATCTATTCAAAATTGAGCTTAGACCCATCCATTTTTCATCAAAAACACCAATAATCGGATTAGTCGGTCCTTGGATTGGATACCGAGTTTTAAAAAAAAATCTGAAATAGAAACAATGTGCGGGATATCGAAAAAAATTTCTCACTGTCTCTCTCACGAGCCGAATGCTTCAAACCCCACCTCTCTCAAATTTAATTTTGATTAGGGCGGGAGAAGAGAAAAATTAGATTCACAACGCAACACAACTTGTCCCTAATCTTGTTGAATATAAACGAAACCTATAAACAAGATTGAAACAAGAAAGTAAGAAGCATGAATAGTGGAAATGGAAAGGTTCAAGAGGTGACATAGTTTGCGCATGAGAAATTCACTTCCCTCTTAACAACGATAACAACTGGTCTCTGGCTTTTTGTCACATCATCCAAAAAACATAACGTGGTCATTCATAATGCACTATTGCTTACCATAGACATGTAAGATCAAATAGATAAAACGGTTAAGATTTAAACATTAATGAGGTTTAAGGCAGACCACCTATAATGTTCTTCCATCAAAGAAATTTGGGGTTAACCCCTTAGCAGAAGGGACCGAATTGTATAACCGAAATGAATTTAAAGGATTCAAAGAGACTAAAAAATTAATTATGGGAACGAAAAGATACAAAAAAGAACGAAAAGAACAATTTAGCCAATTTTAATTCAAGTTGCAAAAATAGTTAAAGAACGAAAAGAACAATTTAAACAATTTTAATTCAAGTGTCTAAAAGTTGTCACAAAATAGTTGTTCATATATCATTTCTCAATTTTTAAAACAATTGACTTGAGTGCCTTCTCATAATACTATTTTTCCCCACAAAAGGAAGGTGTTTTTTGTTGGACTGGAAATGAAAGTTGTTGCAGAGAAGGACAACATTCAATGAATTCATAAACTTAAGTCGCTACGTTCTTTGACCATATTTTGTTACTAATATATAAAAACAAGTTTTTGTGTATAAAATGTTTTTCGATTTGCTTCAATATATATTTTTAAAATATTAATTTTTTAAAATTTTTTATTATAGATAATTAAATATATTAATAATCAAAGTTGTGTATTGACATTTGTAAAGTGATCAACAACTACATGTACTTAAAAATAGAGAAAGTACTGAACAAATTTTTTAAAATGGTCTACATATGTTATGTTCTTCCCTTATATATTTTTTTAAAAATCTCGAACAGAAGCACTCATTTTTTTTTCTCCCATCGTTATCCCTCAACCCCAATAAGACCTAATCTAAACTTACATTAAAAAATCCACTCCTTACACGTAACGGATGCAAATGTATATTGTAAAGAAAAACATAATTCAATGTTGCAACTACAGCTCAAATTCATCGCAACTATAAAACTCATCATAATTTCCCACTGGACATATTAAATTAAAGAGTGGTACTAGATGATCATTTTTAAATTGGAGAAGATGTTAATTGATGTATTTTTATAAACAACACTATTCATTTTCTTGTAAAAAATTGCGTGCATGGCTAATGCTAACAATTCACAACTAACATGCACATCCAAATCAATCTCTTTTGTCAAGTGAACGTGGACCAAGTTGAGGATGATGTGCACATCACAGTTATACATACATACATACATACATACATATATATATATATATTCAAATCAACCTTGTCCAGTTATGGTTACGAACATGCTACAACTTGTCTTTTTTACTTTTATTTTATGGAGCAACAACCTTGTCTTTATGACAACTAGTAGCATAACACATTTTATATAGATTTTTATATAATAGAAAATGGGCAAGTATCTAAGTCGTAAAAGATAAGAAATATTGTGTACTTGGAAGAACAAGAGACCTTCGAGAACTAACAATGGGTGTGGAGCTAAAAGAGCACTTATAATTTATAAACAATGGTTCGTGTGTAAGGTAGGAAATATTTTAAGGTTAAAAGAGCACTTATAAATGAATTTATAATTATCTTATTTTAAAGAAATTAATGAGACTCAAATCCAAACTCTTTACATTCAATCAGCAATTTTGACAAAAATAAATAAAACCTCAGTAGTTAGAGATGAAAAAAATCCACACCGACGAATATAAGTGGATAAAATCCACCACATATACAAGGTGAGTAGTTAACAAATACCACATGTAAAATATATCTTTAAATATATGAATTATTCATTTAAAAAAGATCTGTGTTGACACAAGACTGACACATATATCGTAGTATCAATGTCTATGACAATCATTCACATCCCCCACATCCCTAATAGTAGCAGAGTACCTTTTCACAAAAAGAAGTTGTTGAAAAGTACACCATTCAATGTATTGGTAAAACTAAAGTACTAAACAATATATTTTCTTAATAGGTCTCCATGTGGAGCCTTTTTTATGTTTGACTCAATATTTGAAAGCCACTTGTTACATGCCCCCATGCAAATGTATATTCTACAGAAGAAAATAAATAAGAAAATAAAAACAACTATGCTTGACATAAAAAAATAGAAACACAAATGAATATTGCAACCATAGCTCAAATTCATGATGACAAAAGACATAAAATAATATTGCAACTAAAGAAAAACACGTCATAATTTTCTATTGGGCTTCCCCTAAGTAAAAAAATCCATTTGGTATATATTTAAGAGTGGTACGAGATCATTTTTAATGCCATATATAATTTTTCACAAAATATATAGTAGTATAGTCCAAGTTCCTTCTCATAATGCCATATTTATTTCACAAAAAAGGACGTTGTTGATGAGAAGTACTCAAATCCAATGTATATTGGTATGACTTGAGTATATTTGTTAGATGGGTTCACGTGTGTTACGTTTTAATGTCTCACTCGATTGAAAAGCCACTCGTTATATGTAACCAATTCAGATGTATATTCTAAACAAAAACACAAATGCTTAACCAAAAAGATAAAAGAAGAACATAAATGAATATTGCAAATATATAGCTCAAATAGTCAAATTCATGACGAAAAAAGACATTAAATAATATTGCAACTATATAGCTCCTCTAAAAAAACTGTGCTTAAAGAAAAACACTTGTCATAATTTCAAATTGGGGATATTAATTTGAAGGGTGGTACAAGGTCATTTTTAAATTGGAGAAGATCTTGATTGATGTATTTCTATGAACAACCAATATTCCTTCGTAAAGTGAACGTGGACCAAGTTGGGATGGTGTATTGTTGGCCTTACTTTAAAGGCTGGTTCAAGAGCAAGGCTATTTAAGCCCTTCAACAAAAATACGTTTTTTTATTAATTTTTATTGACAAAGGAAAGAGTATATTTCTAACATTTCTCTAATTAATATAACTTACAAATCAATCCCTGATAAAGGAAAGAATTAAAATAAAATTAAAATATGGAATTGGAGAAATGAATGGTAAAAGAACGCGTCACACTCATTTCCAATCCCAGAAGCAATGCTAAGTTATGAAAAAACGCCACAATGGTAAGAAAGTCATTGATAAGATTCGATAAACTTGGTTCAGTACAGAACCAAAAAAGAGACAAAGCTCTCACAACACACAAAGTGTATTTTTATCAAAATTCTACATATCCTTTATTTCATCAAACAAATTACAATTTATAGACTTGTTACTAAGTTTCTCAATGATGCCTAATTAATTAAAATAAATGGCGTATTAGCCTTACAAATAATTTTTGAGTGTTGACTATATGATTTCAAAACCATATATTCAACCAATAAAAACCAATGAATAGCCAAAATAAATTTGACTTTAAAGTCTTGTCATGAAGTGCATGTGTTGGTTTCTTCAAATTTCCATAACTGAAGGATATTGTGCAATTAGATGATAAATGTTGTTCTCAGGCATTCAATAGCCATATGATTCTTCTAATTCATTCTATCACTAGGTATTTAATCCGTGCTTGTACGGGTTGGATTATAATTTGTATTTGAGAAAATAAAAATTGTGATAAGTATAATCACATATATTTTATTGATTTATAATATGTCAATTTATATTAATAGGAGTATTCCTTAAAACATATGAGAATTTGTATTGATTTATATCGTAGATTTGTGTAAATATTTGAAGGACAATTTGTATATATTTAAATTGTAAATTTGTGTAAATATTTTAAAGAAAAATATTATAGTTGTTGGTGGATCTTATAATATCTAATAAGTTGAAAACATATATCATAGTATATCTTAATAATGCAATCATATTAATCTCATTCATGCTTGATGTGAATATTACTCATAAGAAAGGTTGCAATAAGTTCAAGTTAGGATACGATTAATCTTTGGTGGTTTTGTATTTTTCATCTTTTAACCATGTTCTTTGGACTTTCCTATCAAACTTTTTATTCTGACATTTATTGATCCAAATTATTTTAGTCAACGGTTTGGTTTACCTTCTTGTCACTTTGCTTAATTTATTATTTTTTTATTTAATCATATATAGATATTATTTAATAATAAAGGGTGATATTTTTTTTGCAACCTATGCTTAATTACATTAATATTAGTGATTATTTTAAGGAATAAGAGTGGAAATTTTTTCTAAGAGTTGCACATCATCACGGTTCTAGCTTAAGAAAATATTCAAGCTTTCAAAATTCTAAAGACACATTTCAAAATAAAATATGTTTTAAAGATCATAGATACATGTTCAACCTAAGACACGAATTTAAATGAATGCTTTTTAGTAACTGTTCAATAAAAAACAATAGCAAATAATCAAATTAACATATATTGTTTGAAAAATATATGTTAAAAAAATGAATAACATTGTCAGCAAATAATATTGGTTATAGCAAATAATCAAACTAATATGTTTGAAATGCACAATAGCAAATAATCAAATTAACAAAGTATATTAATGTAGGACCAATATATTATAGCATTAGTATCATCTGAAAATATACTTTTGAGATTTAAAAAAACTTCAATTTATTTAAGTTTGACTTAAAAAAATGGTAAGCTATTACCAAAAAAAAAAAATGGTAAGCTTTACCAAACTAAGTTCCTCAAAACAAAAATCAACATAACTTGTGATAATTGAGAAAACTTCAATTTATCTCAGCTTGAGATGAAATTTCATGCAATATAGAACCTTCTCCAATATTACGTAATCAAACAAAAAATATATTTATAAATGTTAATCATAATTCCTAAAAAAATGTTATCATGAGTTAGATAACAAACAAACCTAACTAAAATATGTTCTATGAAAATATAAGATGACCAAACACACAAATCAATGTATAAAAGTATTTCAAAAGAAACTAAATTTGAGGATACAACTTTCATGTAAAGATCATGAACAAACTAATTCCAAAAAGAGATTAATTAGAATAGACTGACAGTGTAAAACGACTTTACACGGTCAACCAATTAAAATCACCCAATTAGACACATCAAAGTTTTTGTTTTTTTTAAAGAATCATCATAAATGTTAAAAATAGAAGAAAAAAAAAATCAAACAAAATCTTTTCTTATAATAGCCTTCTTTCCACGTTATTTAATTTAGGCACAACTGTTTTCGATATGCATTATGATCAACACCATACACGCCCTTTGGATTGACCGCATTTCCCAAGCAAAATATCTCTTCATGAGAAAACCAAACAAAATCATCAAAAAATTCATCAACAAACACAAATAAACCCGTTTTTATTTCTGTCATTAATTTGGTACCAAAAGATCATCCCAACAACCAGAGACTAAACAAATTACATTTAATCATTTGTCAAAAAATGAAGAAAGAAACAAATTGAAAAAAATAAATAAGTTATCTGGATTCAGAGGGAGAGAAAAGAAGAAGAGATGAAAAAGAATGAGGATAGAGTGAAAACGGAAGGGAGGCAACAACATTAAACTAAGAAACATGATAAAAGGCATTTA
>Ga0099826_10001675_pt1 | contig 13590 bp, 9 predicted proteins | sample Mtrugardesep15_FD_76830 | JGI IMG/M metagenome (GOLD analysis project Ga0099826, IMG submission 76830) | Root nodule microbial communities of legume samples collected from California, USA - M. trunc garden sep15 | ecosystem: Host-associated > Plants > Roots > Nodule | place: USA: California... | reverse complement strand
TGATGATTTGTTGTTGTTGTTTATGTTGATAAATTCTCTTACTTAAATTATTGTTTATTAGTCTTACTAATGATGAATAGATGTTGTTATGTGTTGTTAAATTCTTTTAAAAATTATATGCTTATTATTATTGAATGTGAATTCTCACCCCTTCTGCTTGAAAATGTTGCTCTTCGTATGAGTAACTTGCATGTGATCAAGATTAACAGTTGATTGTTGTTGTGAGTGACTACCTCTCACTGTGTCCATTTGTGATTTCTAAGAAAAGTAGCATTCCGTTTAAGTTGTGAATACTCTGATTATTTTTAATAAATTTTTATGTTGGGAAAACGGGGTGTTACAATCTAGTCAACAATCAGCACAAATCATCCAAGAGGAACAAATCATCCAGTGAATCTAAACAACAATGTATTGAACATTTGAGGAGCAGGTTTCAAGCTAAACCCCACCACAAGGCTTGTCCTTATCGGCTGAAAGAGTGAACCAAAAAATGTTTCTGTATTCAAATAAGAGGTGTCTTTCTTTCAGATCTACAAAGTTCTTTGGAATGGCACCTGCATCACTATTAACCAAAAAACTTGTTCAAACTCAATCTTTAAAATTTTTATGAAATAGTATTATAATTAAATAATACTCCACTTACACGGCTGAAAAATCTCATTTGAGTACTTCAAAATCATTCTTCAGAGTTGTGAAAAGCCTGTCACGAGTTCCTATTATCTCTACATTAAAATGCATGATACGCATGGAAAGAGCAAAGTTAAATATTGCAACAGAACGGGAATAATAGAAATGAAATATACTCCCAAGGGGACAAAACCATCCCATCTCAAACCAGTACATAACCAAATTCTCATAGCAAATTCTAAATCACGTTAAGCCCAAACTTCATAAATATATAATATGCATTAGTTCGTGAACAAGTTACACAGTTCTCCCATGTTAAAATTATATAGCAAATATTCACTTTTGAACCGGGAAAAGATTTTTTTTACTTGATAAAAGGTTGACATGAAAATTAGCCCCATACCGCTTAGATAACTCAGTAATCTTTCCATTCACCTTGCCCAACTTCTTCATAGTTGCTTTGATATGTTTCAACCTTCGAAGCTTCTCAAGTTTGTTACTTCCATAATGGCCAGGTTGAGAGTTTGACTTGCACTATCCAAAACTTCCTGTGCAACATTGACAGCATCATACCCATCAATAGCATCAGACCCTGGAAATCCAGCAGCAGCTTCAGCTGCTTCTAGGGAAGGCCCTAGCAGCAAAACGATAGTGACTATGCGCACGTGATGCCATGTGTTGTGCACACGCAACCTGAAAATGCAAAAATAATGAAACAAAAACTTAATTAAGTCAAAATACCTAAAACATTAAATAATTATCTCTACCTCATTAATACTTTACAGTAATAAAACAACTACTAGAGTGTAATAAAAACATATTATAAACAAAATAATGTGAGCTCGTATTGCACAGAATGTTCTGAAAGCAACCTGAAAATGCAAAGAAATGATAACAAAACACCTAAAACATTATAAATAGCTATATCTATCTCATTAATACCATACGGTAATAAAACAACTACTAGAGTGTAATAAAAACACATTATAAACAAAATAATGTGAGCTCGTATTGCACAAAATGTTCTGAAAGCAACCTGAAAATGCAAAAAAATGAAAACAAAACACCTAAAACATTATAAATAGCTATCTCTATCTCATTAATACTATACGGTAATAAAACAATTACTAGAGTGTAATAAAAACACATTATAAACAAAATAATGTGAGCTCCTATTGCACAGAATGTTCTGAAAGCAACCTGAAAATGCAAAAAAATAAAAACAAAACACCTAAAACATTATAAATAGCTATCTCTATCTCATTAATACTATACGGTAATAAAACAACTACTAGAGTGTAATAAAAACACATTATAAACAAAATAATGTGAGCTCGTATTGCACAAAATAATGATGTAGAGAACTTGGTTGTGAGGCGTTCGAGGCATATTAGAGCTGGCATGCGGAAATTGAGGAAGTTGTATCGATGGATTTTCAAGTTGTCCAAGCGGAGCTGACTTTCAGGTCAATTACTTAAAAGGTAAAAATATTTTTGCCCTGAAAGCATAACCATAGTGGTTTCTTGCACATGCTGCCCTGTGTTCTGCAACCGCAACCTAAAAAAAACACAGTAAATAAGTAGCATTATGAAAGCATGCAAAATGTTGTAAACAAAAACACCTAAAATATCAAATCAATAACCTAATTCAGTGAAAAACTATACATTATTGCTATCTCTACTATATAGTAATACCAATAAAACTATATTTATCTCATTAATACTCAAATCTTTGTTTGCATTATTTATTTAATGTTAGACAGAATATGAATTCTGAAAGCATGCAAAATGCTGTAAACAAAAACACCTAACAAATCAAATCAATAACCTAATTCAGTGAAAAAACGAAACTGATCAAATTTCATCGGAACAAATCTGAACACATTCGTAACGTTCTTCACCGAAACTCGTCAGAATTAAATCAAACTTCAAGAAAGCACTTAATCGAATTTCAATGGAACACATTCGTAACGTTTCGAACTTCACCAAAAAAAATTCTAAACATTTAACACCGATTACAAACATGAAAACAAAGAAGATCCGAACTTCAACGGAACACATTCATAACATTCGTAACGTTTCGAAATTCAACGAAACTCAAAAAAACGAAACTCGTCGGAATTAAATCAAACTTCAAGAAAACACTTAATCGAACTTCAACTGAACACGTTCGTAACGTTTCGAACTTCAGCGAAACTCAAAAAAACAAAACTCGTCAGAATTAAATCAAACTTCAAGAAAGCAATTAATCGGACTTCAACGGAAACATTCGTACCGTTTCGAGCTTCACCGAAACTCAAGAAAACGAAACTCGTCGGAATTAAATCAAACTTCAAGAAAACACTTAATCGAACTTCAACTGAACACGTTCGTAACGTTTCGAACTTCAGCAAAACTCTAAAAAACGAAACTCGTCAGAATTAAATCAAACTTCAAGAAAGCATTTAATCAGACTTCAACGGAAACATTCGTAACGTTTCGAACTTCAGCGAAACTCAAAAAACCAAAACTCATCGGAATAAAACCAAACTTTACCGAAACAAAGTTTTAAACATTTAACACCGATTACAACAAATTAACACCGAATATTACATGAAAACGAAAAAGATCCGATAGGATCCTTCGCTTTCTTCAATTGCATCGGTTAAAAAAGATAATTGATAATGTAGAAAGAAATATACCTGATTGTTACGATTGATCCAAGCAGCGCCATCGCCATTGTTGATATCCATGAAGTGGAGAGAGAGAGAGTGAGAGGAGAGAGAGTAAGTGGAGAGAGAGCTTTTCAGGAACGTTAACCGAATCAATAGAATCAATATCAATAGTCTCGCGCATGAGACTATTCCGGGTTGGTTCTTTCATTATTCTTCGGGTCCGGGTTATGAATGATAAATGGGCTTTTATCAGGCCCATTTGCATAAAGTACCCAAAAAATAAAATGGAAAGGGATAAGAAGGTAAAACTTATTTTTTTTTAAAGAATGTAAAACTTTTTTTTGAAAGGTAAAACTTATTTTTTTTAAAGGTAAAACTTTTTTTAAAAGAAGGTAAAACTTAGTTAAATTGGTTACGTGTTCACTTTCTCTCTCAACTAATTTAGTGTTCACTTATCAAGCAAAAAATCGAAGAATCGAAGAATTTAAACAAAAATTACGAATTTTACAGATCTACCAACTTAGATCTGTAAAATTGGAACTAAAAAAACTTATGAATTTTCCACCAATCTAGAAACAGATCTGTAAAACTTTTAAAAAAGCTTTTTTAATGTAAAATCGTTGATTTGCATTGAAAAATGCACATCTAACAAATAAGAATTAAAAAAGAGATGAATAGATGAGAGATTTTTGAGGAGGGACAAGGGTCTATCATTGTTGTTGATTTATGACGTGCGGTTGGGAATAGATAGATGAGAGATTTGTGAAGAGGAAAAAAGATTATTATGGTTGTTGGATTTGTGAAGAGGGATAAGGGTCTATCATGGTTGTTGGATTTGTGAAGAGGGAGAAGAAAGAAACACGCGAGGGTGACGTGAGGAATGAAAACAATTGTGAATTTTTTCACAATTACGAATTTTACAGATCTAGCTAGAAACAGATCTGGAAAGGCTTTTAAAAAGAGATGAATAGATGAGAGATTTGTGAAGAGGGACAAGGGTCTATCATGGTTGTTGATTTGTGACGTGAGGTTGGGAATAGATGAGAGATTTGTGAAGAGGAAAAAGGATTATCATGTTGTTGGATTTGTGAAGAGGGAGAAGAGTCTATCGTGGTTGTTAGATTTGTGAAGTGGGAGAAGAAAGAAACACGACGAGGGTGATAGGTTGGGAATAGTGAGAGATTTGTGAAGAGAGAGAAAGGTCTATCATGGTTGTTAGATTTGTGAAGAGGGAGAAGAGAGAAAAGAAACACAACGAGGGGTTAGATATGCGAATGAAAGTATTTAAAGGCAACACAACCTCAACAACACAAACTAGGGTTAGATATGTTGACCCGACAACAAAGTACAATATGGATGTCTCTTGAGTCCATCCCATTAATTTTTTTTGTCCAATTTTTATTTTTAACTTTTATTTTTTCTAATATCATTTAGTCTTGACTATTACTTTTTACACGGTACTTAATTCTCACGCATCCTTCTTTTTTTCTCTTCAAAAATACCCTGATTCATATTATATAATTTGACTAAAATTCATATGAGTTTTTTAATTATATAATCTAAAAATGTCTTATACCATAATCTAATTAAACTTTAGTTTATTTTATACTAATGTGTTTACCTGTGCGTCACACGGAGAACATGAATGGTAGAACCATATATGACATGTATTATTTATAAAATATGTTTCTTAATAAAAAAAAATTGCTTTGCGTAAAAAATATGACATTGTACACAAATATACATTTATCAGCACAAGTATCATACAAACTATTCATTCATAAGCACAAGAAGAAAAAAACACATATTACCTCGAGTGAGGTCATGTAACCACAAACGACTTTAATCTTTGTGTTAGGGGTAAGAGAAAGCTGATCGTACAGGGAAGCAAGTGTAATCTCGCGTAAAAATTAAAGTCATTGGTGGTTACATGACCTAACTTAAGGTAATATTTTTTTTTCTTCTGCTGGTAAATGTATATCTGTTTGTATGATACTTGTGCTGATAAATGCATATTTGTAAGGATGAGTTTTGGCGCACTTCCGGAAGATCGTTTCGAGGAGGCTTTGTTCGGAGTACGACCATACTCGCCCGCATGTGGAGAGATGGACACCCTCCAGGGGCTATTCGGATGCTGGACACTACAGAGGCCTCATTGATTTGATGGAGAATGCTAATGTCACCTGGAGGTCGTACGAGGATCGGCGAGACCTCACACCTTTTAAGGACATATGCTGGTACTTCGAATGGATCATTGCCGACAAAGAAACGAGGTGTCAGAGCGGGTTCTGAAGCAGTATTGTTATACCCAAAACATTCCCATACCTCTTACGCCGATTGAGGATCTTTGGCCAGAAGATGTGGTTATGACCTTTCAGAATTTTGTTGTCCATGTCCTTAGCCAGGCGGAGAGGGGTGGGGTGGCCCCAAAGGAAAAATTGTGGAAGTATGTGAGGGGGTATATCAAATGGTTTTACCGTGTATCCCATCCTGTGTTTTCCGAGCCTGCACCGTTGTTAAGTACACAGCTCATGTCCCTCCTTACGAGGAGGTTATTGTTGAGCAACAATGGGCCAGAAAAATTTCAGACCCACTTCAGATCATCGACAACATCAGAGCCATTGTGGATAGTGTTATGTCGCCTCCTGATGTGTTTTCACATCCTCTCTTTGTCGGCATTATGGAGGGCATACGATCAGAGTATAACATGATGCAGAAGAAGTCGGTTCCGCAGAGGTGGACTATGAGCCATGGTTCATAGGAGTATGGTCTTATTTTATGACATTTGTATATTTTTAGTTATTTTATGACATTTTGTCATATATTAATGTAATATATTTACACTTGCGTTTTTTATGATGTAATATGTGTACAATATGGTCATTAATCTTTTTGGTCTCGTTTATTTTTTATTTTTTTTTGCTTACATCATTTAGTTTTGACTATTATTTTTCCCACCTTACTTATTTTACACACACCATATTTTTTTCAAAAATACTCCTAGTTCATATTATATAATCCGAATAAGATTCTCAAGAATTTTTGGATTATATAATCCAAAAATGTCTTTTTACCATAATTTAATTAAACTTTAATTTATTTTGTATTAATATGTTTACTCGTGCATCACACGGGAAACATGAATGGTAGAATCATATATGACATGAAATACTTATAAAATATGTTTCTTGCAAAAATATGCTTGCTCTGCGAAAAAAATATGACATTGTACACATAAAATTTAAATAAAAAATTAAAGTCTCGTTCACATGGTTCCTTGTTTTGACATATATGTCTTCCACCATCATCAAATAGCGTAAATTCTATCCTTTGCTCATCTTCAATTGAAGGAAAGTTGTTCTTAGAATGAGTATTAAGCACCTTTGACATCACATTGTCTTATTGGTAGTATAAAAATCGTGGACTTCGGCACTTGTACTTGAAATTTCCATTGTTAATAACCATTCAAAGAAAACAAAGCCTCCTTAAATAAACGAAGACTTTCGGTCCCTGAGAACAAATAAATCAAATCGTGAAGTCATTAACACCTTGGAATAATAGGTAATAATTAAATTCAATAAAAGATATTGATCATACCTGATTAGAAGGTAGCTGTCGGTGCTTGGTTGAATGTGGTGGTTCACGGTAGTAGATTGTACTTCCGGTGAGCGTTGGACTGAATGGGGGGTGTGTACCTGTAGATACTCCGACGCTTAAGTCAGCAGAGTTCATAATGAGGGTTCAAGAGTAAGAGAGATTCTACCTTAGAGACTGCGAAGAGCCTCCTAATTATAGAGGTGGGTGAATGCAGAGCCGTTGTAATGGAACACATGTGTCTGGCAGTTACGAAATCAACAGAAGTGTAACCGTCAGTGAGATATTCGCAGGAACGTGGGAAAAAGAGACGTTACTGTTCGTTTGAACATGTCTCAATTGCTCCGAGCACCCCCCGCGCAGAGAGGGGGTGTGTTGCCAGTAAATTGTCAAATGTATCATTTGAGTTTTGTTTGTAATGGGGCCTAAGCAGTTAAGCTCAGGTCTTTGACCGGTCCAGAAGAGATATCATAACTAAACTAAACAATACAATTAATAAAAAACTTATGATTTAATGTTTCTGTTTTATATAGAATTTAATAACAATTATTTGGTTCCATAACAAATTAAATTTAAGTCCAAACATTAGCCCTTATGTCAATGAAAACAATTTATTCCATTCTAAACAAAAGTGGAGTTCACTTATAGTTAATGTTCCACATCATTAAAAATCTCTATATTTCAACAGTATCATATACTTCTGATGCATAAGTTGAAATTTAACTTTCTATAACTATATGGACAAATAAGAATTCTTAATTCTATATTGACTCTTTCAAAAATTAACATTTTTTTCTCATTCTTAAGAACAATTCTTAATTTTGTACTAATTCAAAAACTCCTCTTTGAAGATTATGTTCTTCATAAGAACATTTAACAGCATAATAAAATGCATATGCTAAAGAAATTCTAATTACAGAAAATAATCAAAATAAATGTATTATGATTTAAAAACATATTTAATCAGGTCTTTAATTAACTATGCTCCCACTGTTTTATTCGAAACAAATAACCTTCAACATTTGATTCGGAAAATCTCAATGAAAGATTTTCTAGTGGATTGAAATCCACAATTCACTTTGTTTTAAGTCAGCGGGGGCTGATCCCCTAAAACTCAGCTATTTAAAAAGGAACTCCTTCTAATTGTATATGATACAACTTTCAAATCATTTGGATGAGTAACTTCTTACTCTAATCTATCATATAAATGTTTCCAAATATTGCTTCTTAATATGTTTTAAACTTATTAAAAAAATTTAATTAAGTTAAACCCAAATAATAATAGTCAGGTAAATGAAATTACCTTACCGCAACTTACTAGTATTGAGAATGCACTCCGCGGAGGCGAACCCACACTAATCAAGACTGGTCTCTAAGGGTGTTATCCCTTGGAAAACATAATACATGATTTGGTCCCTTAACTTATTTTTGGTTTTTAATCTGGTCCCCTAATTATAAAGTGTCTCAATTTGGTCCCATAAATCTTATGCTGTTTACCATCTTGGTCCTATCCGTTTGTTTTTTAATGTCTAATATTTTTGATATTATTTCGACCATCCGATTGCAGGTCCATTATATACTACACTGAACAACCAACACCTGATTTTTTTCAATTTCTTCATCTTCTTCATACCACCACTTCTTCATACAATATATCGACAAAAAAAAATTCAACATTTAACCAAAAATAAAATCCACATTCAACACAACAATTAAAAGATTCATTTACAACATAACCCAAAATAGTAAAATCAGTGAGAATTGAAAGATGTAAAAAATAAAAAAGATGTAACTACAACATGTGAGAATTGAGAGTCCATTATTTTCCTTCTTCCAATGGAAACAAATTCCATTCCAAACGGAAACAACATCGCCGCTGGAGCCCAAATCAGAGTCATCGCCGCCGAAAGTGGTGCCGCTGCCGCCTGAAATTGTTGCTGTTAGCGGTGGTGGTGATGTGGTTGATGAATCTGCATCCATGAAAGCTAAGCATGATGCTCTTCAGAGAAAAGGTGTTGCTGCTATGATTGTTGCTGAGGAGTATGCTAGGAGGCTTGAATCTAGCGATGTTGTTGTGAGTTTTGTTCAATTATGATTTTGGATTGGAACCATAGTTATGTGAAATTTTGATGTATGATTTGTGGAATTTTGATGAAGGGAGGTTGAGAAGTAGCGAAGATTGAATCAGGATCTGATATCTTCCTATTGAAGAGATTGATTTTGGATAAATCTGGAAGTGCTAATGTGTCGATTGGTGGTTGTTGTGGTAATAGGTAGGTTGAGATTAAGGGATGAAGATTGGGACAACCTACCATGGAGATTAGGGTTGTTGGTCGTGTTATGAACACAAAACCTGAACACTTCTTTTTTCTCTTTTAATTTTAATTCATGATGACGACGATGATGAAATAGAGCAAAAAAGGGTTGAAATTGATTTGCTATCGTTGTTGATTTATCGTTGTTGCTGTTGTTGTTGATGTGTTGATGATGATTATAGATTTTGGAGAAATTCTTTTTTTTTTTTAATTCATGATAAGGAATTTGCAAAGGGTTGAATGTGGATTCTGGATTTTTTTTTCAGGTTAAGATTGATGAAGATGAGAAAAGAAGATGAAGAAAAGTGAAACAAATACAGTGTTAGTGGCTCACACTAAAATAAAATAGACCCTACATGATCCAACAATCATCTTTTAAAGAAAAAATCAAAAGGTTAAAATTTAAAAATTTAATAAGGTCTATGGTGGACCACCTTTAAACATGGTTCACCTTAAACATTTGATGTCAAAAACTAACAGAGAGGACCAAAACAGTAAATGACAAAAGACACAAGGGACCAATTTGAGACAATTAATAGTTAGGGGACCAAAGTGAAAACCAAAAATAGGTTAAGGGACCAAATGATGTATTAAGCCTTTAACTTAATATTATATTTGAAGGATTTTAATTAAGTTGATCTCTCCGACGTGTGTATCTCTTATACACACCATTGCCCTCTTAAGGAAGCCAAAAATAACATGATTGCATTGGTTTTAACAACATTTTGACTTTTAAAAAGTTAAATTTATCACTTTTATCATTTTTCAATACTATATTTATATTTTTATCCTCCTATCCAATGCCCCAAGGCAATGGTTAACATTCTCTCTATATAAAATATGAGAAATGTTAATTTGTGCCCTTAGGGCACAAGGTAAGGATCTTAAAATAGAATTTAAAAATAAATACTGCATTGAAAATATAAGTTTTGAAGGTTTTAAGATAATGAATGCACAATTTCCAAAATTAAGTTTATACATTTAGTTTCTTAACAAGTCCCGTAAAATATTTAAGTTTTAGTTAAATTGGACACGTGTTAGATTTTGAAGCGTGAGATTGATCTGACGGACACAAACAGCTGAAAGTTCACCCTGGCTTTGGCGCGTTAGCTAGAGAATCCGATTCCGAGCCCACAACCCAAGTTCAACAATCAGTTATTCCGTCTTTCTCGCGGTATTAGGGTCTGCAAATTTCCCTTCTACCCTTCAACCCCTTCTTTTCTCACCTCCGTTAACACCTTCATCTTCACTCTCACAATCAGGTACACATTTTCTATCTCTCCAAAGTTCTTACACTCTTTTTGCCGCCATAATCTCTCTGAACACTCACACTTTTTTCATTTCAGTGAAACGTAAAACAAACACTATCACACAAAACTTCGTTATGGATTTCGACGACCTAGATGCACCGGTAAAACCTCGAGTCTCGCGGTTCGCACCAAAATCATCAAAATTCAAACCTAAAAAGGAAGAACCATCACTCGTTCCCAAATCCGAACCACCGCCACTTGCTTCTGCCAAAACAGAACCACAGGAAATTGATTTAACCTCGCCGACTCCGGTGAAGCCTGAACCTAATGCCCCTGTTAAAATTGACGCTGAATCGAAGATTGTTGGTAAAGATGATTCCAGAAATGTTGATGTGGAAATGACTGAGGCGGTTGATGATTCAAGAGAAGTTAATCCTATGGATGAAGATGATGAAGATGATACAGTTGTTCGTGAAATTGATGTGTATTTTTCGCCTTCTATTGATAATGACACTAAGGTTTGCAACTGCTCTGCTCTTGAGTGTTTATAAACCACTGACACAAACACTGATACGGTAGTAATTTCAGAAAATGAAATTATTGAAAGCAATCATATATGTGTGTCAGATACTGGTAGTAATTTGAGAAAATGACATTATTGAATGTAATCATTAGTGTGTCGACACGGACATTGACACGTTGATACTGGTAGTAATTTGAGAATATGACATTATTGAATGTAATAAGACGCGTGTTGGACACGGGACACTTACACTGACACCTTGATGTAGTAATTTGAGAAAATGACATTATTGAATGCAATCAGACATGTGTTGGACACAGACACCGACACATCGATACTGTTAGTGTTTGAGAAAATAGCATTATTGAATGTAATCATACGTGTGTCGGACACCGGACACAGACACTGAAACGTCCATACTGGTAGTAATTTGAGAAACTGACACTATTGAATGCAATCAGATTAGTGTGTTGGACACCAGACACACCTTTGACTAGAAGTGTCAGTGATTCACTAGTGTTGGATAATGGATTCTACATTTTACTGTGGTAGTCTAATTTTTGTTTTTTTTTTTGTTTGTTGTTTTTAGTTGTATGTCATGCAATATCCTTTGAGACCTTCTTGGCGGCCTTATGATCTTGATGAACAATGCGAAGAGGTGTGCTTATTGTTTTTCTTTTTCTTTTTCCTTTTAGGAAATTACGGGTGATTCTATTGACTAACTATTGTGTGTTTTGATTCTGTAGGTTAGGTTGAAACCTGGGACTTCAGAAGTAGAGGTTGATTTATCTATTGATTTGGAGTCATATAATGTAGAAAAAGCCACTGCGGATAAATTGAAATATACAAAGCAGGTATTTTCATTATATCTTATTACAATCTTTGATTGAATGATGCTATAAAAGTTACCGTACCCATTGCCACCAAGATGTGTTGTATGTTTTAATAAGTAAATAATTAACATGTTAATTGTTAAATATTTGACAAAGAAGGCTCCATGATTCATTGGAACTGAAATTAGTAATAGCTGTGTATTTCTTTTTTGTATTTTGATGAGAGGGATTGCAAGCATCTTGTTGATTACTCGATTATTTAGAATCAATAACTGTAGACTCAGTAGAATATATCAATGCTCCATGATGATATATGCTTCCTTGAAATAGGTTAGGGTGGTTACATTTGCTAGCTTTGGTAATAATATGATATAGGATGTAGCACCTGAGAAAGAAGAAGACAGCTGAAATCTTGAATTACTGATTATGATTATTTTATCTTTTTAAATTTATATTAATTAGGATTTGCCGATTAGGTTGACTCTATCTCTTTTAACTTAACATGCATAACATAATCCTTATCTGTGAAAGTTTGATTAAGATATCTTCATTATTTGTAGCCTTTGAAAAGGTAGTTTGGTACTGGAATAAACAAGCAAACAATCATTTTTTAGGAAAAATCTTTGTTTCTCTAGGACTCTCATGGGTAACTCTACTTGTCACTTTCACCTTAGATCGAATAACACCACATCTAGCTCCGTGATTGATCCCACACAATGGTTTATAATAGAATATTTAATAATTAAAAGGAGGGATCCAAGTTCAGAATTGGCATAAATTATTTAAAATATTCGATGCACTTAAATTTTCAACAAGTTGACACTTATGTTAGTGTAGTGTGTCATCGTTTACTTTCTGCTTCTGAGCATAGGTTTATGATGATGTTTTCTTTACCTATATTTTGTTGTTGCGGTTCAGTTGTAGAATTTGATGTGTATCGTGAGTTTGATTGGATTTACAATGAAATTTTAGGTCTTGTGGAAAGCTTGCTTCACTCACTTGCAGAATATATGCCTGCTTTTAAAAATGTGAAAAGCTTCCATGTCAGATTACTAATGCACCGCAATCAACATATGCACATGAAACTCTGTCAAATCTTTATGACCTTGAATCAATGATACAACTGTGCTAATTTTACAGACCACTATGCATTGTTTGAACTTTGATTCATGTCGTTAATACTTAATACCATCTAGAGGGGTAATGATTGGTTGCACATTTGCACTGTTGCTGTATTCTTTATTTCTAATTTTTCATTATATTTTCTAAATATAACCCTTCTCTTAGTTCATCGAATCGCTGGACATACTTTTGATATATATGTCAAAGTTGAATATAATTGTGTGCTTTGTTTGGGAAGTTGTCTCAGAAAGGTATTATATACTGTAACTTACGAATTTGCTATCATATTTTTAATTCTCCCCAGACTCTGTCAACTACGTGGAAGCCGCCTCCTGCAAATGGCTGTGCTGTTGGGCTTCTTATGGGAGATAAGGTACTTGCGTCTCATTCTATTCTGCAATGTCTTCTGAGGAAGATTTAAATACAATCATGCCTTGAAATTAACTTCCTCCAGAGATGTAGTTTGTTTAGGATTTTTAATTTCACGATTTAGGTTTTTGATTAGGGATTATTGTATTGTTACTCTGGTATTTAGATATTTTGGTATAACTTGGATTATCTTTTTCAAGCTTTAGATCAGGAATATGTATTAGGTTGTTTAGCTTTATTGGGCCTGTTAATAGGCCTTCAGTGTTAAAGTTCAGAGGCTTTTGATGATTGATATACAATTATC
>Ga0099826_10001674_pt1 | contig 13592 bp, 7 predicted proteins | sample Mtrugardesep15_FD_76830 | JGI IMG/M metagenome (GOLD analysis project Ga0099826, IMG submission 76830) | Root nodule microbial communities of legume samples collected from California, USA - M. trunc garden sep15 | ecosystem: Host-associated > Plants > Roots > Nodule | place: USA: California... | reverse complement strand
CTTTGTATTTACCCTTTCCTTTGTTACTTTCTTATTGTGAATCCCCATTTGATGGCTAATATATATAAGTAACTAGTTATTTCATAAGAACAACTATTGTTTCCTAATTGGAAAAAGTATAGTGACTATGTACCAAATAATATATATATTCAATAGAAAAAGAATACCTAATAATAAAATAAAAATAACAGCAACAACAATACAATACCAATGAAAAAAATTATGATTATTTTTAGTGATCTTGTTTGAGTGGGTAATTTACGTCAATGTTTGTTTGGCTCTTTTGAGCGATCTTTTGATGTATTTTGTTTTGCTTTAGAATCATGATCATCTTTGGATGAACTTTGAACAACTTATTTGCGGTCTATAACACAAGCACAACACTTATCATCATAGGTGCTATGTATCAGTTAAATTATTTTGGCCTAAGTTATAAGTTGTTTTCATAAGTTATCTTTGAAAACTAGTGAAAATAAGTTGTTTTATGAAGTTCTTCTATGCATTCTCACAGAACATAAGCGAGTAGATAAACTCAAATAAGAAAATCAAACAAATTGTTTGATTTGACAAATGGATGAAGGAGACAATGTGAACACGTGTTGTTGCGTATCTTATGCATTTTATCACAATGAGAACTATAAGTTGGAGTTGTAATTGATCACAATGAGCCTTGTTCTACATGGGAATGTCACCAAAACCAGTTGTCAAAGCCTTTGATCTTGAAGACAAGCTCGATCTGAAAGGGTTGAGAATGATAGACTTGCAAATAAAAGTTGGATTTGTTGAAGAGCATGGTTACATGATGCACTTACACCATGCATTGGAGGAATCTAATCCAATTTGTTTAAGGGTTGAGGGACACATAATTTGATTACCTTGAGAACTTGAATAGTAATGAAGAGGGAAATCTTTTTATGTTAATTACAAAGTTTGGAATGACACTTAAATACCATCTTGGATAATGTTGTTTTCCATCACATACTTTGCAACAATACCATCCTGACCTTTAAATTTTGAATTAAACCAATGGGATGGTATTTTATATCTTAAATATACATATAATTTCGTATACAAATTTATTAGACAAATTAAATAAAAGGAAATGGACTAGCTAGTAAGATTTAAACTTTTGCTATTGTAGCAACATTGTTGAATCCTAAAGATGATTTAAGGTTGATGTTGCTTCAAAAGTAAACAACGCCGATAATGTAAAAAACAAGTGACTTTAAAGTGAAAGATTTGAAATTTAAAAGATTGAAAGATAAATGATAAGAAAATGTAAATTGTCGAAGTTAAAATGACTTGAAAAATAAAATGCGAACAAGGTAAAAGAATTTAAAGACAACTCTTATATGTTAAATTGCTGGAAATTTAAAATACTTTGAATCAAAATGACAATAATTTCAAAGAAATTTAAAAGACGGTGGAAGGTATAATAGGAGTTCTGAAAAGCTTGTGTTTATCACTTGTTAAGAGTATGCTTCATAAACTAAGTATTTGACCATTAGTTCTTCATGAAAACTGTTATATATAGAGAGAGAGGAAAGTAACTAGGTAACTGCCACTTCCAAAAAAATGCATGTTTAGCAACAATCATGGCAGTTATCTTGTTGAGCTAGTCTTAGCAGCATGTTATTGTGATTTTTTTATATATATTTTTCTAAAATCCACAACTTCATTTTATGGCACCTACACATTAGTCTCTGCATTGTTTTTTAAAAATTGGGGAAGAGGAATTTTTTTTATTAATTGAGGTTTACAAGGCTAAGAAGCTCTCGGAAGATAACTAAAGTTTAACCAAAAATTATTCCAACAAAAAATTGAATTCTCAAACAATTCATTCTTAGGTAAAATTATTCTATCTCTTTCATCTTTGATGACTTTTTCTGTAACGTTGTGCTTTTATCAATGAATAATTATTTATTTACTCTAAAAAAAAACACCATGTAATAAATGATGAACAATGCATATGCATTCGTGAAAATTGTGTCAACATTTTTCTTTCAGATATGGCAAACTCTTGACCCATTTAATTATAGATTGAGATCCACTCCCCAAGAAAATCTTCAACAAATGGATGGTTAAGGTTCTATTCCACCTTTAGTCGTTCATTCATGATATATTTCATCAAGCTCAATGGTAAAGAGGAATGTAAAACTTGTGAAAATAATTATTTACTATAATTCATATGGCTACACTAATTCAAACATGTCCTATATTTACAACAAGAGAAAAAGTTGTATAGTGTAGAATTCTCTGCAGCTATCCATGGCATAATTTGCATGGTGACTCAGGAGTTAAGTTTGGTCACAAATTTGCTATTCAAATTGTGAAAAGTTCCCAAGATTCTTTTAAAAATAAATAAATGAAATCTATCTTTTTTTGCTGCGGCGATTGAATATGCAAACTTAAACTCATTCCTGAATCTTGATTATTGCACACACCGCGTCAATAGCCTTCTATCTCGTACAGTACCCTCGTAAACAAAAAGTAGGATGAAGATAATGCCATCGCCTAAGGCCCTCAAAACCCTGCATGCCCTTGAAGATATATACAGACACTGAAATAGCCTCTAGAATGAGAACTTTCAGCAGTTATATCGTCCTTGCGCCGAGCTCACACAGACAACTATTGTCAGCAAAGTCTAAAAGACTGAATCCAATCCAAGCTTAGACAAGACAGTAGATCAGTATCAGTTGAAGAAATATGGTGACTCTAAAACTTCATTCAAATCTAAGTCTCCGCGTTCAGGTAAGGGTGGAAATTCCAAAGATGGGAACGACTCTTGAAAGCTCTCCAATAGCTGTTCACAAGTTAAACAAACAAGAGATCAAACAATAATGTAAATGAATTAAAAACAGAATAAAGTACAAAATTCAAATTCAAATTCAAATTCAATAATTTAAATAAATTAAGACGTATTATTAACCAATAATAACTGTGAATCTTGTAACATACAGTAGCATGGTTTTCTCTTCTTTTTCTTTTGGCATGAATGTACTTTTGATCTCTATTTTTTACTGATTCACAATTTTAGTCCCATATATTTTTTAACTCGGAAATATAGTTTCGCAGTTTTCATAATTTCAAACATTTTCCCCACCACTGAATTAGGGGTAGCACTTGTGTGACATAGAATTGGGTGACATTGGTGACATTGGCCAATCACAATGTCACAATCCATGTGAAGGAGAGAGAAAAAAGCCACATGTGACATTGTGGTTGGTCAATGTCACCAATGTCACCAATTTTATGTCACCCAAGTGTTATCCCTGAATTAGAGAGTTATTTATTTTTGCTAATGTGGCAAGTGTAATGATGAGGTGGGTAACTAAGTGATGTAATACATACTGTGTTCGGGAAGTGTAATTAAATTTTCTCTTTTTAAGCAATGCAGAATGAGGAGATGAAATCTCATAAAACAATCTGCTGTTAATTACAGACAAAATTTACACTTACGAAATTAATTTCACCTCAAGTAAACTATACTTAGGAACAAGATAGCATTGGATATAAAAAATGAGCATTTAAACCACATACGTTTTCAAGAATTGGAGTCTCATAGAGTTCTACAAACTTCTCTCTCAGTATTCTGTTCATATTATCAACATCACACGCGTGCGTCCAATATGAATCATGGACCCCTACAAGCATATAAATCAATTATTAATCATCACCAGCATTTCAAATATAATAGATCAAATACGAATGGAACCATGAGCTTAATAGGCTTTAATACCAAAACCAAGGAAATAACCTAAGAAGGAAATACCTGCAAAACTCAAGCCTGCCTTTTTGCAGGCAATCGCGGTCATCATCATATGAGAACCATCAAGCGAGTGAACAAAATTTGGCGGAAATGCAGTTCTCTGCCGCTTGACCATGACCTGTAATATTTGATAATAAAATTTTAAATTTAGATCTGGAAAATGAAAAATAAATCAAAATACCAAAATTTTCTCCAAAATTAACTATGATATAACTGTTTGCAAACCATTCATATGAATATATGAAATAAACAGAGTAAATATTCATAATAATAAACTAAAACTCTATCGAAATGTTTGGTCTGCAAAAGCCTGTCATTCAAGATAATCAGAGAAAAAGCTCATGCATGATATGAGATGACCATAGGTAGCTCAGATTCTATGCTTGAGTATGTGAAGCCCAACGGAATCATAAATCCCCAAGCATGAAATTTTATGTTTTTAATTCAATAGTAACCTTATGCGGTAATTATTTTCTATAAATATCCTCCTAAGTCTTCCTTTATTACCCTCAAACAAGTCGATAAATATTGTTATAAATTACCTTGTCAGTTTCTCGTTTCAATGTTAACATCTGAAGTGAAGTTTTGACCTGCAACACATAATAATAAAAGCTTAATAACCTATAGACAGCCTAGAAATCATGAGAACTTGAAAGATGTACTGGTGATGTAGTTCCAGGAAAATTATGTTGCACTCACAATATGTCTTCCTTGATAACGGTAAGGTTGCACCACAGGAAGTCCAAGAGGAGTGGTCCAACACACTGGTTGATTTTCAGATGCAATCACCTGTTCCAATTGTCTTGGTCATAATCATATCATAACACAATTAAACAAATCCCCCTCCCTCGAGAGATTAGCATTTTATATTTTTCATTTCCATGTTAAGTGTGACAATATGCACTGTCTATTGTAGACATGTCAGTAAAAGGAGTAATGTAACATACTTTTGCACAGTCACCAAGCCAGTTCATGATACTTCGTGCACCTTCAAACATCTCCTGTAAGGCGGTTAAGGTCACCTGAGAAGGAAATAAAGATGATACAAATGTTACATGCTTAACAAGGAGAAGGTATATTTAAAACACCACCATTTTAACCCTCTAACCTTTGCAGCATAACAAGCAGCACCAAAGAGCTCTGAATCATCTGCAATAGCATCTCTTTCTTTCAACCTTCTCTTTATCTGTTCCCGTGCTCCAATGTATGTGACACCGTAAACTGATGTCATCACCGTCTGCTTAACCAATTTTCTATCCACCTAGACAAAGTTCAATCAGCTCAAAATCACTTTTGAGATGAGGAATGAATACGAAAAAGAAAAAAAACATCAACTAGAATTGGTCAGGGAATAAATGATTTTCATTTGGGTTTATGATTTAATTTTTAATCTATTCTTTCTAACAGCTATAAGTTCCAATGTCTCCGTGTAAAAATATGAACCATATCACACCAAAGGAAGGGTAGATAACCTGATTAACCAAAATCTTTGCATGATGAGCTTCAGAAAAAATTTCCGGATCTTTCTGAGCATCGATTTTCATGATTTCTAATACCCTGCATAAAATTGTTTTATTATGATGAGGTGTTTTATAGAAGATATCCCTCACAATTCAAATCAAAAGAGATCAGGAAGAAAAGAAACCAAAAGAAGAGCTATTGAAAATTAGAATGACTACAAATAAATAATAAACCGAAGAACAGATCAGGAAAAACAATTGCTCCAAAAACCTCCTTAACTTTTTGATAAAACGAATTATAGTGGAAAGAAAAACAAATACATATTACGAGCACAATAAAATATCCTCCTTAGCAACAAATGAACAAAGTGGTCAAACGCTTCTTACATTTATTTATCTTTCAACAGGTGTAACACTCACAACCTAATGCAAGAAAGTCTTCATGCTGTCTATAACCACTAAAAGCAACCAGTAGTTAAAAGAGTTGTTATTTTGACACAAAGTTGACACCAAATTATTATTTTGACACAAAATTGACAGTAATTTTTTACATAAATTAGATGATTAATGCAGTTTAAATATATGGTTAATTACGTTCACTAGTTGGTTAATGAATATAACAAGGTGTGGTTGCAACTCATTAAACCATCAACTAAACACAATTAACCACGGTTTGTGTGTCATTAACCACAATTTTTCAAGTGTATATTGAAACACACCGTTGTTACTGAATATCATGTGTATATTTGAACGCCTTAAAAATCATCTATATTTGAACACAAATTTGGATAGATAAGGATTTTGAATAGCTAACAAGGTGTCACAACTCATTAAACCATCAACTAAACACAATTAACCACGATTGTGACTAGAGAATTATCTAGTGTGAAAGGAGAGTGCTCCTCGTATGCAAAATTATCATCTTCATTGTAAATAACTAATGCACTCTAAAACAATATAAGTACTTAGAAGCATCTACAAGGTGATCTAAAGAAAAATCAACATATTGATCAGACATCTTAAACAAATGTGTCTTAATTATAAATTGTGTTTAAAAGCTTAATCCTTTTACATACATCAAGGTCTGTAGAATATTCCAAAATAAAGCTAGGCAAGAAATCAAAAACCAAATCATCATATTAGATATAAGGGGAACAAATTTGGACAAGAGACTGTTAACTAAGCCAAGAAAGGAGAAATAGGGAGAGGTAAATTATGACAATATGCAAAACACTAAGTGTGATTGGTTGAGCAGAAATAAGGAAGAGAAAAGGGTGAGAGGTGTTGGGGAGAGACAGGGAATCTCCATTGATTGATCCAGAAGAGAAATATGTCAGAAAGAAAGAAAAAAAATCTGTGGGATACACACATTTTTGTTTTCTCTCCAAAGATGGGAACAAAGAACCTAGAAAGGGATTGTTTGTCCCTGGTGCTGGGCAGAGAGTGGATATTAATGAGGATAATTTTGTCCGTTAAAAATTATGCGATTTCTCTCTTCTCTATTTATTTCCCCTTCCTTATTTCGAAACACAAACAATCTACCCTATTTCTGCGTTCTTTCTCTCTTATCACACTCTTCCCGTTTTCTCTCTTTATATCATATTATCACAATCAATCAAACCATAAAAGCTCATTATTGTTATCTTAACTATAAACTATGTATAATATATGTAACAATATACACAAATACTCACCTAGCTGCTATACCCGAGTAAACATCAGCTGGCTTCTCTCCTGCAACTAGATTGACAGCAGCAGCCCCCAACTGAATGAAACAAATAAATAAATGACAAAATTATTAAATAAAAATCTCCCATCCGCCATATGTTTTGTTCAAAAATGGAATAGAAGGCATAAGATAGGGACCAGAAACATCATAGGAGATGAAGATACCAAGGGAACACAAAGCATTTATTTTTTAAAATATTAAGAGTTCTCACAGAACACATGATACTCGAATATTTACACTAACAAATCGATACATGACAACAGAAGTGCATGTTTCAGCCATTGATCCACATTTGACGAGACGTCTGGGACCATGTCCAAAAGCTTAAGATGTTGGGCAAAACACATGAATATTGTAATGTGATTACTCAAACCAAAATCATTTTCCACAACCATCAAAATCTGAAGGTCCATTCATAGTTGTTCTAGGTTTCTGGTTTTTATTTGAAAAGTTAAATTTGAAAACAAAACTTGTTCGATAAAATGAGGTTAAATTGATTTTTTCCGTAATTTAAAATAGTTGTCACTTATAATCTCAACCACAAAAATAAGTTTTATAATTTTTATTAATTTAATGCTAACACGTCACCACCGTTGGCTGCTGGCCACCACTACGAACATTACCACTGACGGAACCATTGCATCAAGCACTTGGGTCACCAACAGGCACCACTTCGGTCATCTCTGGCAGCCTTCTACCACTGCCATCACACTCCAACTGCTGCGGCCACAATGGAGATAGTGATATTCGCAAGTTTGGGACAGAGGCTCACAATGTCATTTGCAAGTTTGTGATGTCAAAAGTAATATTTTTCATTATTTTTTCAGACTTGATTATTTTTGTGTAAATATTTTTATATTTTGTGAAGCCAGAACAGAAGCTCGACTGAAAATAGATTTAGATTTTGAAAATTTCAAAACATAAAACCAAAAATCACCGCATCCCCAACATCCCAACAGGGCCTTAAAGACAGCTAGATTCAGAAGTGGTATTCATCCCCTTACTTGATCTCCAATACCTAGGACTAAATTAAATAACTTGAAACTCAAAAAATGGAAAAGGAAACATGGAAATCTAATTGATAAAGCCATTTACCTTGTCTCTTCCTAAAGCAGCATAATGTTGTAAGCCATTGCAGGAGCCATCCTATGACAAAAAATTATAGTAGTACAAATAGTGATTAGTTAATAAATATGATCATAACATGAACTTGACAATGGCATTGGTTTTTTACATCAGACAACAAAGAATCAGTAGGAATAGATTACACTGGCCACTTTTACACAAAGCATTAAGTGCGTGACCCGTGAAGAAAAATGCCATCGTAACACTGAGACCTATTTATTTTATAATAATATATTATAAACGGGAGAAAGATAAGGATAGCCAAGAGCACGAGACTCTCAATATTGTGGGCCTGGTGAGAGTGTATATTATGTCTCTGTGTGTGTGTGCGTGTGTGTGTGTGGTATATGTTTCAGCAGAAGTAATCCATTAGTAGTTTCACCTCAATTCATAACCTCAAAAACAAAATTAATCCAAGCAAAATTATGACCACATTAGCATATTTTGATGCGTCAAAGTTCATTCACAACGTGAAAATACCTGATGTACTGGAATATGTGATATAAATGACTCCGGCGTAGAAATTTTTAAGGCTTCGGTTAGAGTCATGCATGCAGCTAAGAACTGGAACGGGTCTTCTGCATTTAACCACCACCGTCTCCCTTCCATAGGTTGTTCAGCAGAATCAAATATCTCATCAAGATGATTTTCAACGAAAGTTATGCGACCTTCATTTGATAGTTTATCAACACCACCACCATATAGATTTGCCAAGTGTATCTTCAGCCAGTGCAAACCAGATTTTCCAAGAGGACGTCCATCTGCAAATTCCAATATCCCTCGGCATACATCTGAACCAAGATGATTTAAGTGTGGATGCATGGGATATGCACGGCCCCGAAAATCAAGGTTATGTGGGTAGTAAAAACACTCTTCATCCTTCATTTTACGTGCTACCTGCAACCATAGATATCAATGAGTGAGTAGCTCGACAAAAAATACTAACTACAAGTTAATACACATGAATATCAAGAAAGCATACAGCAAGTTTAAGTTCTGTGTCACAACGTAGTGAATATCTCTCCCTGTTCTCTTTCTTCACAGATTTGACCTTCCATTTCCATTTCTTTATCTCTGCTTCATCATCAGTTTCTAGCTCCTCAGGAATTTCAACCTACAATAGAAAATTGAGCACCATTTCAAACCAATCAACCATAAGTTTCTTGAAACACAAAATGCAAAATTAATGATACCTAAATCTTGAATATTTACACATAAACAAGTAAATAAGCTAACAACCAACAATAAATTATTAATAAAAACAAAACAAGAAAAGGGCAATTGTATATCTGAGCTTACATCATTGCGGTCCACCAAACCAGCAAGTCGGCCTCCACCAGCCCATATCCTATCCACAACACTGAGCACCTTGTTATTTACCCTCCATTTTGTATTCCCGAGAGTATCCAGAGCCTAATCAAGAGTTTTAGATGTACACTCGTTATAAAAAAATCACTATTTAGACAAAAACATATGAAAAGAATATAATATAATATAACACGGCCCAAAATGCATGACATCCATAATAAATTCAGACCTCAAATACAGGCTCTAATTGCTTTCTAGGGACTTTCTTAACAGCCTCTCGTTGTTGCTTGACTCCATGAGTACGCATGACATAGGAGGGTAAGAACAAGTATCCACCTCTGTCAAAACTGTGAAAGTGCGTCATAGGGAAAATTGAGAATCAGCACCGCGTTAGCCATTCATTCAAAAGAAGTAAAACAGTAATATAGATATGCATTTTGTAAACATTGAATTGTATGATTGATTGTTGATAGTGTATGAAGAAAATTCTTTTCATATTTTGAATTGTATGATTGATTGTTGATAGTGTATGAAGAAAATCCTTTTCATATTTTGAAGCCAATTGCAAAAGGCAGTAGTTTACTTTGTTAATACTACAGTTAGGTCGAAGAAACTAACTGTAGAAGAAACACAAGTATGATGGGCGAGATAAAGCAAGACAGTCTAATGGCAGTGCTGATCAGAGATAAAAACGCAGTTGAAACCACAGATGAAGCAATACCACAAAACAAAGAAGCTAAGAACAAAACTGTATCTGTTAGGCTATATAACTTAGGTTAATTAGTGTGGTTAAGAGTTAGCTAGTAATTTGATAAGTTTGTTAGGTGGTTGTTAAGAGTTGTTATTTTCGTCTCAATTGGTAGAGGGAAAGATAGCTTTGAATAATTAAATCTAGTGACTAGACAATGCTCTAGTGTGAAAGGAAAGTGCTCATTTGGGGTAGCTTTGAGTGCAAGGAAATCGTCTTCATTGCAAACCTTTTGTATCTTCTCTTTCAATCTTATATTATGGCGTTTAACTGATATTAACAGAAAGATATTTAAAGAACTTTTCTTTTCACAATTTTGTTGATCAATATTTATTCTAGTTAGAAACATTCTCTTGTTTGTTTAATTCTAACCAGTTTTGGGAATTCCTTTCATATATCATAAGGTTCCTAACAGTATCCCATGGTATATCTAGGGCTATGTCATTAAACAGTGTCCGATCAACGACTCGATTAGCCTATCAAGTCGGTAGATTAATGATCAACCCCATGGTTCACTAGTTGAACTGCATGCACTATTTTTTTTATTAATTTCTATATATATACACACACACACACAGCATACACAAACCATTTTTTGGCAATGCTTTTAACAATTTGGACATTGTTTCAGTACAGTTGTATATTTTTGGGTTAAGCCCAAGCCCAGATATTCATAAGCTTAAATGCATCTTCCTTCTCTTACATTACTTTGTTATCTTCTTTTCTCCAGCACTAGATCATTGCTTTTTCTTCATTTCTTTTTCTTCGCTTTTTATCTTTCCTTTTTCTTGTTTCTTCCTCTTTTTTCTGCCTATTGTTTAACTGTTCACAGTTTTTTACTGATGTATTCTTTAATCTCTACTGGTGACTGCCTCTGTGAGCAGTCGCTGAGTTCATCAGTGAATCGGGTTGCGGAGTTGCACCGACTCAAACTGATTCAAAGTCAGTTTTGTGATGTTCTGCAACCCGATTAATAGCATGGATGATCCGATTACATGGATGACCAGTCCAGTTTTATAACACTAATCTATTGGCAAGAAGATTCCTTAAAGATAAGTTCATTCATCTAAAACCAAACCAAACACACAAAAAAAAGCCTATTAAAGGATGTAATGTTCTAATTTTTTTCCCATGATCATATTGGTTGATTATATTAAACCACCTAGCCCTAATGTATAAAAAAGGTTAAATAAAATTCAAATCATTCGTAATCATAAAAGTGATAAGCTTAGTTAGCAAGATAGCAGTCAAAGGTGTTAAGTTATCATACCCTGTCCAGTTGACCGGTGGAACAACCATAGGCATATAAGGAATGACCATACTTTTTGCCTGTTAAAAAAGAATAAAAGAAATCAATATTTTGTAGAACCCAAAAATAGAAGATGTGACTTTTAACATAAATATAAAATCAGTGCAGGACGCAATGCAATCATATATGTTCATATCTGATTGAAATTGATGAAATAAACAATACACATAATGGTGCTTTTAATACCCATCAAGATAAGCTAATAACCCTATGAAAAATTGGTGACGTTCAATCAAAGATATGGAGAAAGACCAAGGAGAGAACAGGAGGAATTTACTCAATGCCAACCCTCAAGACCAACCAACTCCAACATGGTATATGTGATTTTCCACTAATCAACTACTAGGATCCTAATAGATAACCACTAACCACAATGTGGGTTAAAATAAGAAAAGTATATTTAAAAAGAAGAAACGAGCTTTTGATGTGCCCAGTCCATGAGAAAAACCAATAAACTCAAGGACTAGCAATCTAAACTTAATCCTACCCTCCTTAAGCACAATAAACTGTTCAGGTCCGTTTCATTTACAAATTAACGAGACTAAACAACACTGAGGTGATTCCATGTTTGATTCAAAAAATTATCATAGAACAACACAAAACATGGAACGAAGAACACAACACAAAAACGCAAAACTTTGCTACTCAACAAACCGTGAGATAAAAGTTGTCCCACGGACAAAGCACTTAATAGAAACAAAATACTCAATTTTATTTCCTACCTTAATATCTATGTTTTTTTTCCCTAATTCCACCCTCTGTTGTCAAAAGCAGCCGTGCCCGTGCCAGCCGCTATAGCGGAGTGGAAAAAACAGAATCACCGCAGCAAGCCGCTTCGGTGCGGAGCGAAAGTGAAAAGCAGCCGCACCGATTGCTATTTAACAGTGCTTTGCGGCATGAACTCGGGCCAAAGCGGCCGCTACATCATTTTACATGGTCAAATGATCAAAATGCATTTTAGATCATTTATATTGAACTCGGGTCAAATACTACTAAAGATATGGTTCATTTATATTAATACTAAAAATCAATTAAGTATCTTTAATTTTCTTTTATCGCAAAAAAAACTTTAAATTTTTACTAATATTGAATATATGTTTTTTTTCATACTTTTTTAGTCCTTAGTTGATAATATATTTTATAGTACTAGTGACCGCGTCACTATGATAGCGCCTGCTTTGCTCCGCATTTCCACTCCAACTTTTGGGTTGGCAGCACCGTGATCCCACATTAACAACTATGATTCCACCCCCCACCCCCCCCTCTCTGTACTGTGTTTAACATATAATTATTACACATAATATAAAATAATATTATATGATTTGGCTAAACCTCTCATGATTTGTTATGCATAAGCATATAATATCAATGGTTGATATTACTCACTTTACTCTCTAAAGTGAACTGCTCTAAAAATGCTCACTTTAGAGGAAACATATCCAATATTATATATATTTTCCATAGTATTATATATTATAGAAGGTGCTGAATCAAATTTTACATTATTATACATGTGCTCCCTATTTTATTTTATTTCTGTAATGACAAATGTTAGTAAATTAGTTGTTAGAAATGTTAGTATGGAGAGCTGAGCCTACAACCCCCTATCTCTCCAACCATGTCCCCCTCCATGAAACCACTTTATCACTCCACTTGTGCCATCTATTGTCCACCAAACAATATACCTGACAAAGAGTAGTGTTGTCACCCAAGTTTTTGTCCTATGTTATTATGCTTCATTCTGAATCAAACGCATTGTGGTGGATGACCGATGGCAGAATATGGTTGAAGGCCGAAAATCCACTATATTAACACACCATGGCAGGCATCCCTTCACAAATTGCCTATGGAAGTTGTCGAAAATTCGCCATGCCATGGCGGCGCCATGGCCACCATTTAACAACACTGAACAAACAGACCCTTCAGTCAAAAAAATAATAGTAGAGACAATGACAACCACAGCATAACGCTGGAGATATCTGATTTATGGGTTAAGCAAGGGCCACATTTGTGGGCTTGAAGATAAAGGTCAATTTTTGAATATATGAGCATTATGCTCCAACCAAATAAACTGCATCTCCTATCTTCATCTTCTAGATCCTATGATTCTTCAAGTCCATGATCACCATTAATACATTTTAAAG
>Ga0099826_10001673_pt1 | contig 13596 bp, 5 predicted proteins | sample Mtrugardesep15_FD_76830 | JGI IMG/M metagenome (GOLD analysis project Ga0099826, IMG submission 76830) | Root nodule microbial communities of legume samples collected from California, USA - M. trunc garden sep15 | ecosystem: Host-associated > Plants > Roots > Nodule | place: USA: California... | reverse complement strand
GGTTGGGCTTGGTCTCTCAACCAGTTCCGATCATTCCGTTGGAACTTAACCGCTTCTGCTGCTAGACCCAACCCTCAGGGATCTTACCATTATGGTAAGATCAACATTACCCGCACCATCAAGCTTGTTAACTCTGTTAGCAATGTTAATGGTAAACTTCGTTATGCTATTAACGGTGTTTCCCATGTTGATCCTGAAACTCCTGTGAAGCTTGCTGAGTACTACGGTGTTGCTGATAAGGTGTTCAAGTACAACATCATCTCCGATGAACCCCCAACCGATCTTAGGGCCATCACCATCGCACCTAATGTCATGCAAACCACTTTCCGTACCTTCATTGAGATCATCTTTGAGAACCCCGGAAAGGTCCTCCAATCTTACAATTTGGGTGGTTACTCTTTCTTCGCCGTCGCTGGTGAGCCAGGAACATGGACCCCAGAGAAGAGGAAGGGCTACAACCTTTTGGATGCCATCAGCAGACACACAATTCAGGTGTTCCCTAAATCATGGGCTGCAATCATGTTGACATTCGACAATGCTGGTATGTGGAACTTGAGGTCAGAGCACGCAGAGCACCGTTACTTGGGACAACAACTCTATATCAGTGTTGAATCAGAAGAAAAGTCTACCAGGGATGAGTACAACCTTCCTGAGACTCAGCTTGTTTGCGGCATCGTCAAGGATATGCCAAGGCCTCCACCACAATATGTTTAGAGTGTTGTTTGAAATTTCTCATTTCTCTCTATGTCATGAGCTTCATGTGATTATTAGCACTAAGTCATAGAGATTCATTATCTAGTATGTATCTAATGGTTGATATATATAATCAACCCTCTACTATGTTTAATTATTCAATTTTCCCATTGATTAATATTAATATTTATATTTTTCGTACTGTTTCTCTTTATGTGCATGTTTGACACTTTGATAATTTGAAAATGAAGACAAAAATGCGAGTACTAATCAAATAATGTGTTAACTAGAATATGTTCCATTAACTTAACCATTCAATTTACATAATTAACAAGAACAAATTACTGGATATTTTTTAAGATTGAGATTATTTTATTTTAGTTTTGAATTGGCGAATTTTATTTAAAAGTCACTCCCTGTAACAAGATGTACCAAAGAGGGCTGGAAGAAATATACAAAGGCCACAATCCAATAGGTTTCTGCAAAACATCTGAGCTGAGCATCAACAAAAAGCTACAGACAAGAACAAAAATCAACACTGCCTACTAACTGAATTTCAAGCACCAAAGCACAAAATCGCAGGCATCAAACACTAACAAATAGTAACTATTTGTGTTTAGGACAATGTGAAACTGAGATACAAATGAGAAACAAGTTTATGAAAAATACTCGAAAATAATGTTGTTTGTTGTGCAAGCTTATCTCTCATTTTAAAGCTCGAAGCAGTGATCCAATTATTGAAAATGAAGACACACATGTGTTAAACCCGCAACTCAAACTTCAACATGATCCAATATAGTGAACAAATGTCGAATTACATTTTTACCATGGCAAATATGTGAAAAATATCCAATTCTCTTCTCTTTTCTCTTTAGTAGATGTTCTTCTAACCGAAGTACTCTCTCATTTTAATCATAATGTGATTCCTCTTGACTTAAATAAATGATCAAACACTTATATTTGAATCGACATTTCTTTAGATAATATACGAGCGCAAAAATATAACAATTAAAATGCAAATAATAGTTCTAAAAAAAATCAATGGATTATACTAATGAAGAACTACATTTTTAGTTGTGGATTATTTAACTAGTTCAAAAAAAGGCAAGTGCTGAAATGTTGAACAAATATACTCTAAATTTGTATGAAAATAAAGGTACATATCAAAACAACAAAGACGCACACCGCATTACAGTCCTAACAGTGTTTTGGTGCAGCAGAGAGTTCTGCTTTGCTGCTATGCTGCTAATTTTCTGGTTTTGGTGGTGTTTTGGTGCAGTAGAAAGTTCTGCTTTGCTGCTATTTTTGTTTGTTTGAGTCCTAGGGTTTTCATGGTTGTTTTAAGGTTCATGTATTTGTAGGTTAGCAACATGTTTTTGGTCTGTATGGCTACTCTTTGGCAGGCAATTTTGGGATTATCTTTGTATGCCTTGCCATTGGTGTATGACTTTGTATGGTGTATTGTCCCCTATATTAATTAGCATGTATTATACTACTTTCCATGTATCAGTTACATAATTATTTCTATATCTTTATGTGAATTACTAGTACACCTCCTGTTCACAAGTTCGAAGGGGACATGACAAATCAATTTTACAACACAATTGTTTATAAAATTCACTTAAAGATTGATTTTCTGACATCTTTAGTTACATGTTCTCCAAAATAATGGTTTAGAAACATTAACCTTTTGCTTTTGGAGCATTTTAATGGCAGAACAGAACTAATAGACAGGTCCTTGGCCGAGACTATGAAGCCAAAGACAGTACTTGGACAACACGAGTCCAACTCGACATTTCTGACATCATCGTCGGCTCTTCTTGTCAACAAGTGATCCGTCACACTGATCAAACATCCCTGACTTCACTATCGGTTTAGGTTCTTTTGTTTTTAAGTATTTTATGTCGAACACAATTAATTCGGTATATTGCTCGCAAGTTGAATGATTTTACAGGACTCTTCGTATCAATTGAATTCAAATATTATTCATAGACAAGTGAGGCTAGCACCAAAGCTAGATCTCTCTCTGTACCTGTATGCCATATTATTATCCATTATAAATTGATAAAACATATGAGGTTTGGCTGCTGCACGAATCACAGGTCGAGAAATGCTTCTACGCACCAATCCGACAAAAACCAACATCATTGTCAGTTCAGCTCACATATTTCACAAAGCATACGAAGTTGCAAAATGTGTAGAGCATTTCACAATTAAGTGAAGCGGAGTCACTACTCTTTACTTCTCAATATCTGTGATAAACTTGATATCTTATTTGTTTGCAATGAAATCAGTATTTGCAGGCTGACAAACAAGAAAAGGCATTGAAACTACAAGTTTCGATCCCCACACGTTTGATCATGCTATACACCTATAGGATCAAACTTGATATTAAGAGTCCCACATCGGATAGGTGATGGCTTGACAATGTGTTTATAAGTGGGGCCAATCCTCACCTCACAAGCCGGTTTTGTGGGGTTGTGTTAGGCCCAACCACCATTTCTAAGAAATAAGACTCTTGGTAAGAGGTTATATAGAGGAGACAATCCTCACTTTATGAACCGGTTTTTAAGGATGAGTTAGGCCTCCAATTTCATTACTTAATACAAACGGAGCACCTCCTAGAAAGCATATTTGTTGGACGTGCAAGCTCCACAAGGGTCAATTAACCTACTTTGATCTATATGATTACGACCATCTTTCTCGCCTACAAGGCATACCTGGTGACGAGCCGCCAAAACAATTATCTATCGTCTTTATGACATCACTTTACATATTTTCATATGCTCGAAGCTTCTGTATTTATTTCTCATACAGGGACTGATAATAAAAATCATGTCTCGAGATTTATTTAAAGGCAATGAGCCATTCACAACGATGGATTACCTATGTTTAACCGTACAACCGAGTTAAAACTTCTCGTACATTTTGTTGTTGTATCAATTATAAATTTATACATACTTCACTAACGATTCTTTTCCGTTGGAGTTTGTGCATGTTCCTATTGTGCAGGAGAAGCTAAACAACTCAACAAACTGAATTCGCCCTCCAAGATCATTCTCTTAGTTGGCTTAACGGTCACAAACTATAAATTACGCAAAACCTACACCCCGCAACGGATACGGTTACACCTTCTCGGGGAAGAGAACTTTGCCACGAGTTCTGCAACCGAGTATCAATAAAATTTAGGTAAAACCTACATCCCATAACGGATACGGTTTACGCCTCCTCGAGGATGAGAACTTACAACAACAAGTTCTACCGTCGAACATAAAAACATCAAGTACAGGAGAAACCTTGAGTTTCCAGAAAAGCTCAAAACTAACGAGCAATTACAACGGAGAAAGAAATTTGTGCCACTTTAAATCCAAAATCATTATAGGATAGATGAAATCTAAACAACAGAACCATTTACTCCCCGGTATGCTAGCTACCAACTGCTACATCACCACTTGACATGTTAGGTAGAACCCTAGCTCGCGATGGGATCTTCAAGCTTCGGGGCAAAGAACTAAAACTTTATTTTTGTTCATCCACTGTTTACCGTTCGAACCACATCTTCGAACACATGTTCAGAATAAACTACTCTTGGACGTGAAGACTTCTAATGAATACTCCGTGTAATGATTAGAACAATCACGCTTGGATCCCCTCGTAAAATAGCACACAAGTATTCGCTCTCAAACAAATGAGGCAAATTCTTGGGGGAGGAAGGGAAACATCTTTAAGTTGAACAACGATTTAAAGAAGCAAGTCGTATGCTCGTCATTTACCAGTTTTAAACCCTTGGAATGTTCCAAGTCATCACTTCATAATGAAGCGACGAATACGAGGGGGTGTGCACTATCCTCGGCCTATCAAATCTATTTTTGATTAAAAAAACGCTCGGTTATAAAAACTACCCTACAAGGATACATTGAGTCAAAAGGAAAACTCCCAAGTTTCACTCACTGCAAGCATACATACCTAATTAAACCTCGAACTACAAGGATAACGATCGCATGCAACACTAAAAAATTCGGCAAAACCACGCCACTCTTCGAAAAGAAAAAAACATTATCTTCTCGTCACGCTTTCCACAAAAGCATAAACTTAAAAACAACTTTACCCCTCAGAGCATAATGCAAATCCTCATCGGATTATAATCGAACTCTAAGTATCACAAACGATCTTCATTAGATCGTTTCTAACACAACTAGTTCAACATCCCCTTTTTGTTCGTCATCATTTGAAGTCATCGCTTTGAATGCCTTGAACGGATGACTTGGGGGGTTATGTTCTGGACTAGCCAAAAGTCTAGCCTGCCACAAATTAGGCCCAATTACCCAAAGGCCAAACAAGTAAAAGCCTACCATCATGCATCAGATCTTCTCCACCTCAATGAAGACACATAATGACCTGACGGCTCATAATGGCTATCATGGAAGACATTCATAGGGCCATTTATAACTGCTCTCCCACCATTACTCCTTAGCAGTCTCCTCGGCCCTATAAAAGGAGCTCTTGACAAGCTCACATGTGTGTTCCGTGTTCAACACCGACACAACACTCATACATACCGACACATGTGATTATATCTAATTTAACTTATTTATTTATTTCAAATTACTATCTATGTGTTAGTGTCCATGCCACTGATTTGTAGTCAATAACGTAATATTTCATTTTCCTTAAAAAAAAACGTAATATTTCATTTCATTTGATAGGAATTATGTTTATATTTTTAGGTATATATTGTTATTATTTGAATAGTTATTGATTCTTTTTATGTTGAGGAATTTATCAATTTTTATTTATTAACCATTTTTTTATTGTTTATGAAACTTTATGTTACCGTTTTATTTGTCAATACTAGAATTTTTGTGTACAACACATATCAGTCTGTTGCATAAATTGATTTATCAAGATAGATATGATCTTTTTTCAATCTGATTATATTTTATGTGTTTGATGTGCCATACCAAACACATGTTGGCACAATCTAATACGCATCAATTATATCAATATATTCGATTTTAGATGCAGTTTCAAACATTTGATATGATTGACTAAATCCAAGATTTAAGAAGCATTTATTTACAAGAAAGGTTATTGATGGTCACGTTCAACCATTGATATGGAAACAAGACATGAAAAATACATGAAAAGTCTTCCTCTAACTAATCCAAATTCATCAGTCCATTGTTTAATTAATGTCATCTCACTCAAAGTTTCAAAGTCACCATCCATCTAAACTGACTACAAATTCTGAGTTCCTCTCTCTCATTTTCTTTCACTCTATCCCTCTTGGACTTGACTCTTTTTCATAATAGTAGATATAAATATGTAATAACTAATAACATGTGAAACGGATAGTTCTAAAATTATTTTTATAAATTCCAAAAAAAGAACATGTAGAGTTGAGACTTTATTAATGATGTCAAGATACTCCACATAAATTATTTCATTTTCATTTTTCACCGCACAACACGTGGTAAACAAACAATTTTACGTCCTCGTGAACGTAGCCCAGTTGGTAATAACATACATAATATATGCATTGATAGGAACAATGCATAATACATGCAAGAAAAAAAACATTTCTATCAGATCAATCTCTAACTTTTGACTACTGGTTACCTTGAGGAAAAAACAAAGATTTTAAGCAACTGCTAAAAATGTGGTCCATTGCATTGATTTTTTTTTCCTTTTGGTGGTTATACTGTTGATAAGTTCAGGCCTACATTCTTTCAAAGATTGACCACTTATGCTTATTATCATTATTGTCCCATACCACAACTTGTCCTTCATCATTCATGTACAGCCACAATGAAAAGGAAAGGAGAAGGATAAAGACAAGAACCAACATATATTTATTTATTCCACATGAACAATACTTTATTATTAACAAACATTGATATTTTCTTCCCTATATTTGATAGCGTTATTACATGGAACAACATCACATCACTCACTATAAAGTAAACAACTATATACTATTTTGAGAAACTTATGCACTTGACTTTAAACTTTTTTTACTTTGCTTGCTTCCTCTTAAACAAACATGTTTACATATAATTATTATTTATAGTAAAATATAATTAAACAGTTGCAATTGGACCCAAATTAACGTTTGATTCCTTAAATGCTTCAAATCTTGGTTCCTTGGCCTGAAACTTTAACCTAGCATAAAGGTTCATGTAATCCTCAAACACAAATTTTGGGTAGATTTCATTATTCTCCTCTATCAATGTTGGTGCTGGGTAGATAACAGCATCACTACCAGGGTTGTAGAATGAGGCTATAGACATTCTTGTCCCATCAGTTTGTGCTACCACACGGTGTTCCACACTTTTGTACTTACCATTTGTTATTACCTGTTACATTAAAAAAAAAATGCTTGATATGAATCATTTGTTGTTGATTTATATGTTTGTGAAAATGTTAATATAAATTTAGAAGGAAAAAAAAATATTACCTCAAGTTGGTCACCAAGGTTGATGACAATGGAATGATGCATGGGAGGGACATCTACCCAGTTACCATCTTTGAGAAGCTGAAGGCCACTGACCTTGTCATCTTGGAAAAGAAGGATAATTCCACCGGCATCGGTGTGTGCACGGAGACCCTTTACAAGGTCTGGTTTTGGGCATGGAGGGTAGTTTGCAACCTTGGTTCCAAAAGTTGGCCCCTTGGATCCATAGAAAGCCTTTTTGAGGTATCCCTTTTCTAGTCCAAGATTTTCACATAATAAGTCTAGCAGCTCCTCTGCTAGTGTCTCTAGCTTCAAAGCAAATTCCTTCATTGATTTCCTGCATCATTGCCTTGAATAATTTAGAATCTCAATAAACTGAAATTTATATCTTGCGAAATGATGTATTTCATTTCCTATTTATAAAATCGTTATTTTGTTTCGTTAACAGATCACATATGTGAAACAATCATCAATTTCGCAAATGACTATTATCTATAGGAGAACAAGGTTGGTCATCCACATTTTTTTTTATTCACAAGACTCAAACTCGAGACCTTAATTTGTTTAATAGATCCGAGTACAATTTCACTCGGAGCCACATAATGTTGGTATTTAACTCATCATTTGGTATTTATGTAAATAACTTATTTATGTGTGATATATGAAATAAGTGATAACTTATTTGTGGGGCAATCTAAATATTTGATATGTGGAATAACCTGTATTCATCACTGAGATCAGGGATCTCTGAAATGTTTGACTGAGGTAGGTGACGCAAATGGAAGGTACTCTCCCAATCCATGTCTTTAACCTCAGTTTGAACAGCCTCTAACCCTTTGGAAGACACTAATTCCTTGAATCTTTGTTCCATGCATTTCCTGTAGTGTTCTTTGGTTAACCTCTCCACAGTATCCATTAAGTCATGAGATATGCCATGATTCACCAGCTACAGAAAAAAAACAAACATGAATAGAGATTTAGAGACCAATGTAGAAATTTATATAAAAAGAAAAAACTTTCAATATATTGAGTTCATAAAGTACCTCAAAGAATCCCCAGTTTTCACAAGCATCCTTGATTTTCTCCATAGTAGCTTTTCTCTCATCACCATTGAGGTTTTCTAAGTTGATAATTGGGAAGTTATCCATATTTTTCAAAGAATTTCTTAACTTTTAACTCTTCTTGTATGCTTTTCTTTCTCCAAGTTTATTGTAGGTTGCTTGCTTTATGATGCATATTAGAGTTCTTTATAAGGTGGTATTTATAGACCTTTAAATCTAATTGAATATATTTTAATAGCCTGATTTGTTCAACTTAATTTTCTTAGATTTATATTAGTCTAAATCAGAGCTTGTGTTTATTTTGGGTTTCTTTGTTGAATTGTCATGAACTCTTGGCATAGGTTGGACCCACTTGATGGCTGTTTTTTTCCTCTTTTATATTTGACCAAATTCAACCCCAAAGGCTGCCGCAACCGTATATTTGTTCTGTATTTTTTTTTTCATTTAACTAATTGCATCTGAAAATGATGTCTCTGAAGGTGCCTAGAAATCTCATTTCCCAAATGAGAATGTTTTTTTTACACACATTCATATGACATACCAATTATACGGTGCACAAGTGAGATAAGTCTTGCATCAAACATAAACTACTTTCTTTCTTTGACTCAATATTTCTCACCATTAAATTAAATGAAATATGATATAAGTTTCTGATTTAATGCTGGAAAAGATATTAGTGTATAGTGCAAGACCATTTTGTTAATTTGTGCATGTTAGATAAACCCTAACACTGTTTTGATTCTCTTTCTTTTCGAAAAATAAAATAAAATACTAGCTTACAGTATATTTGGGGAGTCTAGGGTCATGGGAGAAATAACATGTATAAGAGAGAGACGTCACATCTTCACTTAAAATCTTAAAATATTAGGTATATAAATGACCTCTCTTATATAATCCAACATTTTATCCATTAATATGCGATGTATTCACATCATTCACAATTGAAATCCAAAGAACGTGTTTTCTGTGTGAGGATAATTAATCTAATATTTCTTAGAATGGGAAAGACCATAGCTATCCAAAAAATAGGTTACAAGTTGAATGGTTAATAATGGTACGTGCATGTTCGCCTTCATTAATCATTTAGATAGATTAGGCACTTACACAATAGAGGAGTGTTACAAATTAAACAAAACTCTGGGTTGTTTTGGTGGATATCCTATTTTTGCAATTTGGTTTCCATTCAACTCGATCAACAAATTAAATTCATTATTTCTCTTGTATATGGACTATTGCTAATCACAAGCAAACGTTCTAGGACTTTCCTAAAAGTTTCATTGCATTCCATCCCTTAATGTTTAGCCATGCATGTGATTGACACCTTTCATTAGTGTACGACTCTTAATTCATCTTCTGGTTGAATTCTCAATCTTAATCTTCAACTTAGACTTTTAGTCGGTTGAACTCTCAATTTGTGTAATGCATGGTTTTGTACCTAATTTAAAATATTTATACATTAATTATTTGTCAATGTTACACTTGTTTATTTGAACAGTTGTAATAAAAGACATGCATATGAGAATAGGTGCAACTATAGTGTGGGTATATGAATATTCTCCACATATGTTCAAAAAAATCAATATTTGCAATTTACTCCATCTATCTAGTGGATCATTTTTGTTGTTGCTATTGTTGTTGTAATGATGTTGTTCTAGTATTTGTCTTCACCTTCATCAATACTCGGATATGATGTAAATTATTTATTGGATTGAAAGCATGTGAAACTATTGATTTTAAGGGGCGTTTGTTTCAATTATAGAATTATATATTTAGAAATGATATTTTTAAGAATCTTGTTATGGGCAATATTATACTCACAAATGTGCTTGGTAAGTTATATTCCTAAAAAAATAAAGTATTTATGTTTTTTTTTATGGCAAAGCTTATTAAAGTATTTACGTAGTTCAAATATATTAAAATTAAAAGTAAAATAGATAAGTAGAGGAAAATGGGTAGTTATTGGTGGTTGCATTATATTCTCAATATTCTCATAAGAATAAAAAATTCTCACCCTTGAGAACATTTTTTGGTAACCTCGAATTGAAAATATAAAATTGAGAAGTAACGTATATCTTACTGCATAGAATAAATAATATTCGGAAATAATTTTTATAGATTGTATCAACATGAGAGTGTAATCTTTTCAATACTCCACTTCCTCTAAAATATTCGTGGATAACTTTGAACCAAACACACACACTAAGGTTAGAGTCATTGTTATTATTAGGATATTTTTTACCAAATAGAAATTATTATATTTTTTGACTAAACCAAATAGAAATTATAAATATTTTTGGTGGTGAAGCCTCTCTCATTGCATGAGGACAATTAATTATATTGTCGCTGTTGAAGAACTTCCAATGAGAAATACCAAAAAGAAGCAAGATGCAATGTATATTATAAGTATTTTTCTCAGCCAATAAAAATGAAAAACAAAAAAGCAAGAGGAATGGCATGGCATATATTCTTCATAGTTTACAGGGTGGATGATAAAAATTAGATGCAACTACACTGCATGTGCTCAAAATAATTGCATATATAAAATTAAAGCAGCCTCATTCAATATTTCTCTGATGTATGCCAATCCAATCTTATTATATTTCTAATTATGGTCAATTACGATCATAATTGTTTAATTATTTCCTAAAATGATAGTCACATAAAAAATGCTTATAAAATGATACCAATGATATTCTAATAGGTGGTAGGTGCTAAAATTGCATACATGATATATTTACCAATGAAAACAAAGGATAGACTCAAATAGTTATAGTTGGTCCCATATTGCGTTGCACTTGAAGTTGAAAGGAACTGTTAACATGCATGTACCATTGTTTCATCATTAATTACTTTCTTTTGCGGTCCTGGCCCTTTCCACAAGCTTTCAAACCAAAAAATAAGATAGACTATTTAGATCTTATAAAGAAAGCTAAACTTAGTAATGTAATTTAAAAACAATTTTTATTTCAATGTTAAATGAATATTTTAATATAGTTTTAAATTTCATATCTTAAAATATAGAAGCATTAACTAACAAGTTCCTCAATATTTCATCAAAAAAGAAAATTTAGAAATCAATATGTTTTGGTGAGAAAAAGTTTAATACTATATACTCTAAAAGAAATGACTCGACATAGTCAAATTATCTCTGCAATAAATTTATATATGTTACTAGCACTGCTTAAATGTTTTGAATATGTTGTAAGTTGATAATCAACTTGCTCAATTTTAAAAAAAGCACAACAATTTTATAAAAAAAAACAGCACGACAATTTGTGTCACGACCACTGTTGCGATTGTGCTTCAATCAATCTATGTCAAATGTGAAATGATATTTGATAACTATTTTATAACAATTTTATTTTTTATATTCACACTGTATTTTTACTTTCTATTTTGATTTTTGTATCAATATCTATTATTATTATTATTTTATATTGTTTTAGAAAATAATTTTCCAAATAACACTTATCATTTCAAATACACTCTAGAGTGTGACAACGAGTCTACAATTTATACTTTTAAGGAAAGGTTAATTTCATAGGAGTCTTGAGCCAAAACTCTAATTATGATGAGTTTTTACTTTCTACCAAAAATACATAGGATTGAAATTATACGCAACATGGCAAAGATGGCCACATTTGGATATTCTTGCCGCGCATGATTGAAGATAAAATTGCCACAAAGTTGGAGAATGCAAGGTTTTAATCCATCCACGTCCACACATTTACATTTTTATGCTTTGTTCTGACTCTGTTGATCGACTTTCTCATAAAAAGCAGCTTATATATGAGTCATAGAACCATTAAGTTATTCGTTCATTCATGTACTTACTTGCAGAATTCGGCACTCACCCAATTATCTACTACTATTTCTTTTCTGCTTCTAATTTGGACCCACAAATAAATTTCCTTTTATGATCATGTCCCCCACCACCACCACCAGCATGGAAACTCAATATTCTTTCTTTTGGTCATAAATCAAAATCAAGACATTGTCGATAGATATTGCTTTCAGGATCTAAGGCATTTTCGAACTCTGAAGTTAAACTCATAACAATTAGTTTTAAATGAAATTAATTAATCTCACTAGTATGATTCTCTTGAAGAAGAAAAAATCATTTAGTATGGGGGACGGACCCACTATAAAGCATGAGTGACTAGATTATTACCCTTTTTTTTTACAAGGCTTTCTATATTGATTGTATACTTAACGCAACACCTATTTACATATAAACTTAAAATGGTCTGGTGGAAGAGCATTTCCTTTGCAAGCTCTCAGGTCTCACTTCGACTCCCAGAAAAGGTTTTTTATGCTTCACAGTTTTTTAAAACATGAATATAAATTATAAAAAAGTGAGTACAGACGATTCATGTTGGATATGCTTAAATGTTTCACCGTCATATATAACTTCTTAATGTCCAAATTTTAAAAAAAAAAATTTGTTTTTTTTTAGGGAAAAAAAATATTGTTGAATCCACAATTTTGATTTTCCATAAAATACTAATTAGTTTCCTTCATAATTTAGTCACACCAAAATAGTATGTCTGAGTCCGCCCCTGTTTAATATGCTAGAGTATATTTCTTTCATATGGTTCAATATTTTAAGAAAACCAACATTACTTGATCGGAGTATAACTTAACTTAAGTTCCTTAAGCAATGCCTTGGATTCAAGTTTTATGAATGAATTTTTTTTTTTGAGTAAATTAAATATTTCATGAAGTTATTTATTGAAGATTAGTCATCAACAAATCAACGAATATTTCACAGCAACAACATAGTTAAAAAATAATTATAATTTAAAACTACCAACTAGCAACATAATAGCACTTTGTCAAAAAAAAAAAAAACATAATAATATATAGCTCTAAAAAATACCGCCCTCCAAAAATTGGTTCACTTCTTCAAAAAATTGGTTCACTTGATTAAAATTAATTTGACTCACAATGACCATCAGTTTCAACTCATGTAATTTTATTTTTTGTCAAAAATAACTTATCTAAATATTTAGATGATTATAAAAAAAATTATAATGGGTAGACTTTTTGTAGATAATTATTTGTTTTGTTGTATTATTTTATAGTAAAAAATGTATTATATCCAAGGGGTGGTAATGTTTGTATGGATTACCTATAATTTAAGAGACAAATGTTAGTATATAGGTAACGTTTAGTATGGGAATGGATTCTTTTTTCCCACATGAGAAAGTGTCTTTTTCCTTGTCAGATGGCGGTGTTTTTACCCGCTAGAAATAAAAAAAGTTTGGCTTAATTGGATATTTGGTCCCCTAAATAATTATGATTTTACATTTTGGTCCCATAAGTTGTAAAACTCACATTTTGGTCCCCTTAGTTTTGCTCCGTCAGTCAAAAAAGTCCTGGACTGTT
>Ga0099826_10001671_pt1 | contig 13598 bp, 14 predicted proteins | sample Mtrugardesep15_FD_76830 | JGI IMG/M metagenome (GOLD analysis project Ga0099826, IMG submission 76830) | Root nodule microbial communities of legume samples collected from California, USA - M. trunc garden sep15 | ecosystem: Host-associated > Plants > Roots > Nodule | place: USA: California... | reverse complement strand
TTAATGAGGTTAATTTTGTAAAATTGTACTATAAAACAGACACATTAACTACACCAACAACATTTCTTAAGAAATGTGAAAAAAGCAATAGGGGGTTATATTAAGGGACGGAGGGAGTATAAACCACTAAAAATAAGTTATATGTTTCATCCACGTGAACCTGTTATGTGTAAGCATTTTATGTGTGCAATTTTAACGACCAATTGACAATTTAGCATTTAACGATCAATTTTAACCTCAAAGACTAAATGGATATTGGAGATGCACAATCGGGACTTGCTTTGTATTTGATCCTAACATAGGAACCATTATGACATCGAGGTGCATAATCACGGACTAAAATGATCGTTTATGTCACCTCACTCACTTAACGGACATAAAATGCTAACAAAAGTTGACCAAAATGATAACGGTGTAAGTTTTTAACAATGACCTATCTAAAATCTTAGAAACTTAAAAAATATTTCTAAAAAATATATTTAAAAGTTGAGAGGATAAATCAAAATTCCACCAATATGTTTAACCCTTGATCAATAAAGTAACTTTTGTTAAGTAGTTTTACCCATACCCACGACCCACCCGATCTACGTCCTGATACAAATAAAAAAAAAATCACTGATGATCTAACAACACGTTAGTTGAAAGAAAGACCACCTTCTTTTTCTTCTTGTTATTCTCTGGGAGCGAAGAACTGATATATATAAAATCCCGAGTGAGTTGTGCATTCATTCACAGATCCCTGAGATTCAGCTACCGTTATGGCTCAACCACTCGTCAAGAAAGATGATGACCGCGACGATGAAGGTTTTTCTCTTTCTCAATTCGATCTCATTTCGTTCATCTTCTCGCTCATTCATTATCTTTTTTCTTGATTTCCAGATCCATGTTTCGTTTCCTATTCTCGTTTCTGTAGTAGTTATATCGTCAATATCAATATCATTCAATTGATTTCGATTCGTTATTGGTTTTGCTACATAATTTGCAATGTAGATTATTCAATGAATCAGTTTTGTCAGTGCATCTGATCGTAGACGTGTGTCCGAGTCTGTGTTTGTGCTTCATAGGCTATGTCACGATTGAGAACAGATTGTTATTATTGCTAATTGTAAATTTAGTGTTGTTACATAATTCGCAATGTAGATCTTTTAGCTTTGTCGCGCAATTCCGAATAGATTGTAATTGTTGCTAATTGTGATTTTGGTTGTTGAATGAACAGCTGAGTATTCCCCTTTCATGGGAATTGAAAAGGGGGCGGTTCTTCAGGAAGCAAGGGTTTTTAATGATCCACAATTAGATGCTAGGAGATGCTCACAGGTTTTTATCTTCAACTAAAGGATTTTGATGTTCAAGTCTTATTGTTTATGTAAATTATTATTCAGAATTTAAATTTTGATGCTGTGTATGTTTTGCCATCTCTAATTTATAGGTTATTACAAAGCTGCTATACCTACTGAATCAGGGAGAGACATTTACAAAGGTTAAATCTTCATGCTTATTTGTGGTTTGAAATAATGAAATTATGAGTCGCTATTAAGTATTAATCTATTATTGTTATTGCTAGACGGAAGCCACAGAAGTTTTCTTTGCTGTCACTAAGCTTTTCCAGTCTAAAGATATGGGATTAAGGAGAATGGTGTATCTGATGATAAAGGAGATCTCTCCCTCTGCAGACGAGGTGACTTGTTCTTATGCAAAATTTCTAGTTTTTTAGATTTGTATGGTAGTAGTATTTGATCTGTGTGTTACAAACTTAGATTATGACTGTTCTATTTCTTTGATCTTGTAAAGGTTATTATTGTCACAAGCTCTCTTATGAAGGACATGAATAGCAAGATTGATATGTATAGGGCAAATGCCATTCGAGTGCTGTGTCGTATTACAGACGGAACCCTCCTTGCACAAATTGAGCGGTATTTGAAACAAGCAATTGTAGATAAGAATCCAATTGTTGCAAGTGCTGCCTTAGTCAGTGGCATTCATCTACTACAGGTAATACCGAGTTCTATTTGCAATTCTGTATAGTATATTTTGTACATCCCATGTATGAGACATGCTTATTTTGTGCTCCCTCTTTACAGACAAATCCTGAAATTGTAAAAAGGTGGAGCAATGAGGTTCAGGAATCTGTTCAATCAAGAGCAGCTTTTGTACAGTTTCATGCACTGGGTTTGCTGCACCAGGTATGCTGCAAGATTGGTTTGGTTACTTTGTGTTTCTAATTTCTAGATAATTCAGTGAATTATAGTTTGCTTGCTGGCTTATATCGGTATTTCAACTACACTTTGTTGAATGATCACTGTACTTGTCTTATCATAGCTAAATATCATGAATGATGAACGTTCAGCACAAGCTAATCAGGATTCTATTATTACACCTTGAAACTTTTGCATTTAAGTACATTTCTTTAAGAGGTGCTTAGTTTCTATTTGAGCTTAATTGGAAGCCGAATTTGAGTAAAACGAGAAATTAAAACTTCTTGAAATTCATCTGTAGAAGTTGTTTTTTTTTCTATGTATATATAGTACTCCCTCCGTCCCAACTTGTGAGAAAAAACACTTTTTTGTCCCAAATTATAAGCAAAAGAGACCCACTTTTGACCTACTTAATTCTATTGTTCCAAAAATACCCCCATGCTATTTATTAAAATTTTCCACATGTTTATACATTGCAGATGAATCATCCATATGTTTATTTAGTTACAAGAACATGCCTAATGTGAAATATATTTCATTGGCCTCTGCATTATTTTTTCATCCATTACCAATGCATATTATAATCAACACTACATATGCTTCTATGGAATTAAACTGTAGAGGTATAATTATGCTTCAATTTTTTTACACTAATTATCTTAAAGAAGGTTAGTTAGGAAACCTAGTTATATTTTTGGCAAATTCTAGAATATTAATAAGAATTGGTTCGTTTTCGTAATAAGTGTGAAATGCTTTTTTTTTTTTGCTTATAAATTGGGATGGAGGGAGTAGGGCCTATTGTATCATGCTGCCTTTTATGGCAGTTTACTATCTCTCCATCCACTCAGCCACAAATGCCCCACAATCAATGGACTAGGGGAGGCGAGTTAGGTCTGTATACAGGCTGTACAAATGCCCCACAATCAATGGACTAGGAGAGGAGAGACACCCGACTTCTTAGACTTGCAAACATAGAGAATTTTGCGTAATCTTGTATACTCCTTTCTCTTGTATTCAAATGTTATCGCTCTGAGCAAAGTCTCACATTCTTAATGCAATGACAATAGCATTAGAGAGAGTGAGAGAGAGAGAGAGAGAGAGAGAGAGAGTTGATGTAGCACCCATTGTAGAAAAGATGGTTGAATCTCGAAGGAGAGCATGTGTGGAGGAGACCTATCGATTCCGTACGAAGGAGAGTAGATCGAATGGAGGGCAGCCTGATATGTATATGAAGGCTAGAAAAACTATAGAAGAAACTGTTGAGAAAGATTTAGAGGTTAATGGTTTGGATATAGACATGGCTTATGATAAAACATTACAACACCGTTTGATCTATGTAGCCGATCCTGCCTAGTGGGACATGGTTTATGATAAAACATTACAACATCGTTTGATCTATGTAGCCAATCCCGCCTAGTGGGATAAGGCTTGGTTGTTGGGCTTTTATTTTCTATCTAGTAATTTATAAGTGGTTTCTTTTCACGGCAGAGAGTTGATATCTATATTGCTGTTGAAATGACAGTTTTTATCTCACCTAGGACCTACGTGATTATCATCGCTGTAAATATTGGTATCAGCAAGATCTTTACATGTCTTATGTTGAGCTGGTGTGAGCTGAACCATGATGAAAAAATTCTATTTAACTATTTTATATTCCGTAATACTTCTCTAAATGTTTAACTGCAAAATGCACGATTGTGCCTTCTCAAAGGCCTTTTTTATTTTTTTATTTTTATGACACAACATTAGTATAAATTCTAAAAAGGGTTTGTGGTATTTGGTGATTTCAACATTGCAGATACGACAGAATGATCGGCTAGCTGTTAGCAAGCTTGTTAGCAGCTTGACAAGGGGGGCTGTTCGCTCACCTTTAGCCCAGTGCCTGTTGATTCGTTACACAAGTCAGGTATGTTTTTCTTTCACGTGAATCTTGTTGGAATAATATTTATTTGCTTAATCTTTATCTTCTATTATATTTGTAGGTTATCCGTGAGTCAGGAAATAATACACAGTCAGGGGACCGCCCCTTCTATGATTTTCTTGAGAGTTGCCTACGTCACAAGTCAGAAATGGTGATTTTTGAAGCTGCCAGAGCTATTACAGAGCTCAATGGTGTAACAAGCCGAGAATTAAATCCAGCAATTACTGTTCTTCAGCTATTCTTAAGCTCTTCTAAGCCAGTTTTAAGATTTGCTGCTGTTCGCACCTTGAACAAGGTAAGCCTTCGTTGATTACTCAAATTTTAGCAGAAGTGATTTTTATTTTTAACAGGCCTCTCAAGCATCCTCCCCAATCCCCATTGAATAAGTATTTTGTTTTTTCTTTCTATGCTTTGGACGAGTTGATATGAAATCAAGATTTTAAGGTTCCTAAATATTCTCATAATATCTGCCTTGGTTAAACTTGAGTTTTATTATTTTAATTGAGTGCGGCTTTAAAACTTTGCAGGTGGCAATGATACACCCAACATCAGTCACTAACTGCAACATTGATATGGAAAGTTTAATCTCTGACCAGAACAGAAGCATTGCCACACTTGCTATTACTACACTTTTGAAGACAGGAAATGAATCAAGTGTGGATCGTCTTATGAAACAGATTACAAATTTCATGTCTGATATTGCTGATGAGTTCAAAATTGTTGTTGTTGAAGCAATAAGATCATTGTGCCAGAAGTTCCCATTAAAATATAGATCTCTGTATGTGTGCTGTACTACGGTCTTCATCTCCCCAATTCTATATCGTGCATAATCTTTTTTCCTTAACGAGTGGTATGAATTATTTGTTTATAATCTGCTATTATTTTCAGGATGAATTTCCTGAGTAACATTCTTAGGGAAGAAGGTGGTTTTGAGTACAAGAAGGCAATTGTAGATTCAATTGTTATTCTCATTAGAGAAATCCCTGATGCAAAGGAAACAGGGTTGCTTCATCTCTGTGAGTTCATTGAAGATTGCGAGTTCACTTATCTGTCTACGCAGGTCTTTCTTTTGCGGACTTTCATGATTCACAGTTTGTTCATTTTTCTTCTGGAATTGTACTTTTTGTTGTTAACCAAGTTGTTCCCCTTGGACCATAGATACTACACTTCCTGGGAATTGAAGGGCCAAAAACATCAGACCCCAGCAAATATATTCGTTTCATTTACAATCGAGTACATCTTGAGAATGCAACAGTTAGGGCCGGTGCTGTGAGCACGCTGGCAAAGTTTGGTGCTGCAGTTGATGAGTTAAAGGTTTACTTTCTTTTGTTTATTATTTCATTCTTAGCGATTTTCTCTAATAGTTTTATAATACTTTTGGGAAATATTTAGTGCTAACTTAATTTAAAATCTCATCTTCTCTTTTCAGCCACGCATATTTGTTTTGCTAAGGCGATGTCTTTTTGACAGTGACGATGAGGTGAATATCCGTGTCCTTTATGATGCATTTTTTGAGATGCACTAATTTTGTGTATGTGTTATGCATGTCATATTTTTTGAGATACACAAATTGTGTATGTGTTATTTGTTTACTTTAAATCTTTTGATAATACTGTATATACACGTTTGTCTGAAAAACTAATAACTATTTAAAATTTTAAAAATATGGATGACACCACCCTCCTCACCCTCCGCCGAAAGAAGAGGATTTTCTATTTCTGGATGTGTGTGAAGTTGTCAATTGGTTTTTTTTTTTAATGTATGGTATTTTGATTTATTTGCAGGTGCGTGATAGAGCAACCCTTTATCTAAACACACTTGGAGGTGATGGCTCTGTTGTTGAGACTGATAAAGCTGTAAAGGACTTCCTATTTGGGCCATTTGATATCCCACTTGTCAATCTGGAGACTAGTTTGAAAAATTATGTAAGTCTTGGTGCTTTTCTTGCATTCCGTTAGTATAGTACAAATATCTCATGTGTTTGATATGATTGCAGGAGCCTTCAGAAGAGGCTTTTGACATTGATTCTGTGCCCAAGGAAGTCAAATCCCAACCACTTGCAGAGAAGAAAGCCTCTGGTAAAAAGCCAACTGGTTTGGGTGCTCCTCCAAGTGGTCCCCCATCAACAGTTGATGCATATCAGAGAGTGCTTTCCTCCATTCCAGAGTTTGCAAACTTTGGGAACCTTTTTAAGGTTCATACACTTGAATGTTATTTCACAAATCTATATTTGTTTTTTGTTCCTTCAATGGCTAATACAATATATGTATTCTGATATTAAATTTTGTTACCAGTCCTCAGCACCTGTGGAGCTCACTGAAGCTGAGACAGAATATGCAGTTAATGTCGTTAAACACATTTTTGATAGGCATGTTGTGTTCCAGTACAACTGCACAAACACGATACCAGAGCAATTATTAGAACATGTAATGACTAACATAGATACTTAAGTTTCATAAAACAATCCAAATCCAGGTCTTGTTTGTAATTATATATATCCTTGTACAGGTTATCGTAATTGTGGATAATTCAGAAGCAGATGAGTTTTCAGAGGTATTCTCCAAACCTCTCAAGTCTCTTCCATATGATTCACCTGGACAGATTTTTGTGGCATTTGAGAAGCCTGAGGGAGTGCCAACACTTGGGAAATTTTCTAACGTTCTGAAATTTATTGTTCGAGAGGTACTTGTCCCCTCTATTTATGGAATTTTTATTATTTGATATGTATAATGATTAAGAGTGTATTTCAAGTGTGAAATCTCTGCATAAATTGGATTTTCAGGTTGACCCGACCACTGGTGAGGCTGAAGATGATGGTGTTGAAGATGAATACCAGCTAGAGGATCTGGAGATCGTTTCAGCAGATTACACGTTGAAAGTGGGGGTATCTAATTTCAGGAATGCATGGGAAAGCATGGGCCCTGATTGTGAACGAGTGGATGAGTATGGTCTTGGCCCAAGGGAGAGCTTGGCCGAAGCTGTAAATACTGTCATCAACCTGCTTGGCTTGCAGCCCTGTGAGGTAAGCCAGTGGTGTTACCTGTTTCTTTTGAACTCTTCGTTGAGACCATTTTATTTAGCATTTACGTCTGTGTTTTGTGTAAAATGCTTGCGAGTTTTGAATCTATGACCTCTTCTTAATCACCCAATGCCCTCACCATTATAAATCATATTTTATTAAACTAATTACGAACATGTCAAAGCGATAATGCATTTTTTTACTGTAGCATAGTTACCGTTCCACGTTAGTATCACAGACTCGTTTTTTATGGAAGATTTAGATGAGAACATACACCCAAGGAGGGTTTTCTCAAACACAATTTTAGCTTTAATATTAAGAAAATATTAATAGGCTAGTTAAGTTAGTTTATATGAAGATTTTGGCAGAGTGTTTAGTTCAAAAGAGGGGAAGGGGAAATAACCCTCTCTTTGTTTGGTTTGGCAGCTGAGGGAAAATAACTCTACCTTTATAATGGTATATATTTTTAAATGCCCTGTTCTACCAGTGTAATACCAAGAGCCTCTGGCAGCTGTTCTTATTGATCATTCTCATATATCAGAAGCAACAAGCAATTTGAATGATATAGCAGCTTGCAAAATAAAAAGATTATAGTACTGTACTTTATAAGTATACAGATAAATACTGACAGGGCTGGCCAAACATCTTTAGAGGTCTAAAGCATATTTTATAGCGAGGCCTTTTAAAATAAAAAAATGAAAACAAGGTTTATAAAAAAATAAGAATTAAATTTTGCTTAGTTAAAGATTTGATCCTAAGTCAAGGCGTGTGAGACACTCACCCTAACCAACTGAGCTGGAGAAACATGTACAACTAATTTGCAACACTAACTAAAATGAATTTTTCTTGAGGCCTTTTTTTATCCCGTAAGTTTGCAGCCTAAAACCCTCAGAAAAGAAAACCAAGGCAAAGAAAAGATGCAAGCCAACAAAATATATGGGCCTAAAAAAACCTCCAAGGAGTAAATAAAAATATCAGCAACACGGAAAGTGAAAGAAAAGCATAGTTTATTGGCAGTCACTGTTACAAATTAAGTTGTTAAGTGAAGATAAATAATGGTTCTTGTGACTTGTGAAGATGCAAGAAGAGGCGCCTACAACTATGGGTAGGAAATGTGTAATGGAGCACAAGTTTTGGATTTCTATCTAAACATAAGTTAGGACGTTTTAGTCCAATACAATTAAAATATATTTCAAACCCATTTTCTTTCCTATCTAGATCTCTCCAACATTGGAGAGGAGACGAAGTCAAAAGTAGAGGAGACAAAATCAAGAGTAGAGGAGACATAATAAGTTTTGCCGCCCTTTATTTCTCTCCCCACTCTAAAATATTATTGGTGTCTGCTTTCAGTTATTCACTGTTATGAATGGTGATATCTTTTAATTTTTATTTGTGGGCTGTGCAGGGTACCGAGGTTGTTCCACCCAATTCAAGATCACACACATGTTTGTTGTCGGGTGTATTCATAGGAAATATAAAGGTGCTTGTGCGGTTGTCTTTTGGACTTGACGGTCCAAAGGATGTTGCAATGAAATTGACTGTCAGATCCGAGGATGAAACTGTCAGTGATGCCATTCATGAGATTGTGGCTAGCGGATAATCTGTCAGGTAGATAAATTTTGATTCAAGATGGGCCCTCTTTTTGTTAATGAGATTGGATTTAATCAGGCACATAGATAGACGTGTGTAAAGAATTACAAAACTATTCGGTTGGGATCAGTACGCATTTGTTTGTCCCTTACTGCATTCTTGGTAGACTAGCAACGATACTGGAAGTATAATGTTGGGCCTATAACTATTGGAGTACGCTTCCTCGTGATTATACTTCATTTTTCTTGTAGTTAATGTAATATGAATTTTGAGGATTTTCCTTGACCAATGTTTGTGTCGTCATTGAATTGGATATTTTTTCAAACAGCAATTGTTTATTTAGTATTAAAGAAGTTTCTTACTCCAGCATCTTAAAATTTACGCTATTCTATATATCAGGAGGGGAAATGGATCCTCATGTGTAACTTTCACACTAGAGGGTTAAGTGTTATATCTCATGTTCAAAAGGAGTGGGAAACACTTGAGAAATTTACATGAGATGAGTGTGAATGGTGAGATATTACACATTACTCTTTCATGTGAAAATGAAAGAATCTATTCCCATCAGAGGACACTTTGCATGCTTAGGTGCAAGTACTGAAAACAAGTTATTCACTATCGATGTATATACATGTATTTTAGAATATTGCAGAATTAGTTGTCATTTGGTGACCTGTTAAGTAGTCTGCTACTGACCTGTAAAGTTTGTTATTGTTATCTAGCTATCTAGATTGTTAGAACCAACTACTGTAATTGCTCACACTATCTCTAAGTTTATTCAATAATAATGTTGAATGGATAATTTGAGAAGCAAAAGCCCCTACTTTATGTTTTAGAATTTCAACATGGTATTACCGCCCTTTACGGTGTAGAAAATAGGGGTGTGCTCGTATTCAAATTGATTCAAATTAAAATTGCACATCGATACAAAAAAATTGATTCAAATTGAAATTGTAAACTGATCCAATTTTTTTGAAAAATGCACTAAATTGAATGTTATTGGTTGTGTTTGAATTTTTTTCTTCTGAAAACAGCTAGGTTTGATTTTCTAAACTGAACCAAACGTTCATAACTTATTTATCATTAATTTATTGTCGGTTAATTTTAATTTTTAATTAACACTTAGTCCCAAATTCCCAAATTGTATGTTGTTTTGGCCAAATTATATGTTACCAATGAAACATTAATGTTACTTTTCTTATGTATCCTTAACTATTTATTACTCTCTCTTCTTTCAATTCTTTAATTTATCTTTCCATACCATTTTTTTGAAAGATCTTTCCATACCATTTATTAAGGACAATTTTGTAAAACAATTAATAATATATATGTTCCACACAAAATTAATTATATTTCTTAATACATGTGAAATGCCTAAAATGTCGTATAATTTGAAACGGAAGGAGTACTATTTTAATTTAACTTCTTTTATTTTTAATCGATTAATAAGTTATAATGTGGATATCCAAACACCAATCTAAATTACACTGCATTAAGTGCTTGTTTGGGTTGAAGTTTGCAAGCAAAAAAGCAAGTTTGGGGGATTTCCAAAGCAAAATTGCCGTGATTGGAGCTTTTGGGTTAACATGGGTTGCTGCCGTGCTTTTACTGAAAACGTGGGTAGAAAAACTCTGAACCAAACAGGCTATAAATTGGATTTGAATAAGTTTTTTAAACGAGTCATCCAAACTGAATCCAACCATGTGCGATTTTGTCTTTGAATTAGAATTGCCTCAAATATGACAAAAATCACACTTCGAACACCACTAGCAGAAAGCTTTCGCAACTATTGTCATAACTATGAAGCTTCTCTTCAATGAAAGCATTCTCACCCAATGACAATCTCTGCTGCACTTCAAAAATCTCTTTAAATCACGAAACACCACTAAAGATTCATCAAAAGTTGGACTCAACATCAAACTTGATGAGAAGAATTTCTTGTCATCGAGTCAACAAGTAAACAAAGTTATCACCGCTCATAATCTATTGAGGATTGAGGATCAAGTTTCTTTCAAGTTTGCTACAGAGGAAGATCTTGTAGTCGACAAAATCTTTAAGAAATATCACAAATAGATCACTTAGGATCAAACGTTGTACACTTGGCATCTATGTACATTATCTAATGGTGTTCTATCGCGTGTCCTTTGCTGCAAACACGTTTTTCAGGTGTGGGTAAGCTGCACAAGTATCTCAATTCTCTCTTCAAAGTTCAAGATCGTCAACTCATGCGTGAACTTAAGAACACATAAATTGACAAGATATATCAATGAATATCTTTGCATCAAAACAATCATCGGTTCTCTATTTGCAATTGGAAACACAATGTCATATCAAGATCAAGAACATGTATATGATTTATACTTGAAGGAAAACCGGAGGAATTCAATTCCTTTGTAATAGTGATTTATAATAATCTTGACACACGCACTTTGTAGAAGACATTAAGATATTACTCGTGGTATATGAGACACAATTTGGCAATTTTCCTCAAGAATTCGTTAAAGGTAGCGTCTCTGCAAATGTTGCACAATCCAAATCAATGTCCAATACCACAACTCCAAATCAAGATAACCAAATTTCAGTTATCTTGATAATCAAGATACTACAGTCCCGATGTGGCAAATGGTCATGTTGTTGTCCACGATGCAATACAAATCACACACATTGGGAAATTTACCCAAGGCCAAGGCACAACGCTTTTCGGTACTTGGTATCGCTATGATCAAATATCACCCCACATCAGTTTCAAAATTTTACTATGCAACTATTTCCTCCTCTGACTATCCATAATATCTCCAGAGACAATACATCTTTAATCCTCACATCATACCTAATATGAGTCTTGCCCTCCCACGATAAATACTCATCTACAAGTATTCAACTCCCTCAATATACTATGATGCCCCTTGGTATCCATACTTCGGAGCATCACTTCACCTTCAACCAACAGAATATCACCCTCAACCAACAGAATATCACCCATCGTAGTCCCTGCACTGGACTCCTCATTTTTTTCTTACAATAAAAAGCTTCTGCTAATGAATTGCATTTGTTATTCTTATTTCTTGACCACAATTCAGAATCTCATTTGTTAATATGGGAGAATAATTTGAATCAAAAAAAGTGAGGCAAACTTATGGCCATTGATTGAAAACACAACGGTTAATACTGTAATGAATATAGTCTACCATGGATGTTGCTTGAACATTGCTCGAAACATCAACGACAACTTATGATCATTAATCTCTCTTGAGTGAGTTAGTTTTGGAGGGGCAAAGTAGAGAAATTAAGACACATGCTTGATCTTTTGTTTATGAAACGTTTTTAATGTGGAATCGATTTTCGCCAAATGCGAAAAGTTACAAGAGTTTGAAGAGGAAGATTCGATTTTACAATGGGGATCCAAACATCCTCCCAAGTCTTGACTGATCCAAATCTCATTCAACCACTGTGTCGGAACATACATTTACTTCAAATAGTTAAATTGAGGAGACGGAAAAGTAAATAGTCCTATGTTTTGGTTTACACACAAGAACCAATGAGCATGGAGCTAAACAAAGGCTGCACTAATTCCATTGCTAAAGGTTATAAACTTTGTCTTCCAACTTTTGACCAAAGTCAACATCAGAAGCATCATTACTGGATTGTGATGAGCCACAATTCCCTACAAGGAGTAGCCCTGACAAAGGAGTCAAAGTATGAGTCTTTATCCCATGGATGGCTCAAATCACCTTCCTATGCCCTCCAAATGCCCATATCTGCAAGATGCAAGTAATTATGTCAACTAACGCCTAAACATTTTTTCAAGATAGATGGCACTCAGAAAATAGCACATCCATGCATTTAATCAGTGAAATCCACATACATCAGCGTTCCTGGATACATTATTTGATACAAATATCCATTGGTTACCATCAAGGTTTTACAAATCGAGAGTTTACCTCAACTCGTTTTGCCTAGGTAAACTCGACTCGAGAACTCGTACGAGTTTACCTAAAATTAAAATTATATAAAATTTATTATATGCATGACATATATAAACTAATATAATATTGTAAACAGGTCAATAGTGCAAAATATGATTTAATTCTAAAGATAAATTACACCAAACTACCATAATAAAACGTTATGCTCAACTTAGCATCAAAATACAAAAATTAACGCACAAAATCATAAGTTTCATAAGTCTCTAAGTTTAAGCCATCCATAAAACCATCCCAAAAAAAAGTTTCACAAGTTCCTAAAGTTCTTAATAAAACTATCTAAAAAATAAACTAGTTAATTTCTTCAAAAGGTCAACAAACACCACCACTGTAACCCTAACTGGCGTCACAATCACCGGCGTTGAAATCTGAATTTCCACCGTCGGAATCGCAACCCTAACTTGTATGTGATCCCCCTATTCATGGTTTGAGAACTCAAAGAAGAAAGAAAAAGAAACTTTTCATTTCAGGAACAATGTGTTACCGTATAAAGGTAACTATTCAGTAAACGTTTCAGTCTTTGAGCTTGTTGAAAAGGAATTGGGTTTTGAAAAAAAAGGGTCCAAAAAAATGGCCATTTTTTTTTAGATGTAAACTCGGTAAACTCGGTCAAGTTTACACGAGTTTACCGAGTGTTAACTCGGTCAAACCTTCCGATTTTACCAGAAACCGAGTTTACCTCCGTGTTAACACGATTTTAATACCTAAAAACGTAAACTCGGTAAACTCGGAGTGTTAACACTCGATTTGCGGAACATTGGTTACCATCGTATAGTAATATTATCAAAGAAAAAAATGTTAGCATAGTAAGTGATAAGACACCTAGGCAAGCAACATGCTAGAAGATTCTGGAAGAGAGGGAATATGTGTTAGTTAGCAACGTTCTTTATTTT
>Ga0099826_10001670_pt1 | contig 13600 bp, 6 predicted proteins | sample Mtrugardesep15_FD_76830 | JGI IMG/M metagenome (GOLD analysis project Ga0099826, IMG submission 76830) | Root nodule microbial communities of legume samples collected from California, USA - M. trunc garden sep15 | ecosystem: Host-associated > Plants > Roots > Nodule | place: USA: California... | reverse complement strand
TCTCTCTCTCTCTCTATATATATATATATATATATATATATATATATATATATATATATATATATATAACATTAACATGCCTAGGCTATATATTCTGTTCTTTTCTGTGAGAGGATGGATCAAATAAGGGCAAAAACAACGATACTTTGAGCCAAAACCGCCTCCAAAGAGGGCGCATTTATATAAATAAAGGTTATCATGACAATGTAGCTTTCCTAGCTGTGCTTCTCTATATTTGTCATCTCATGTTGCAACAAAGTGGTTTACCTTGATGTAGCAATTTATCCCACATGCAAGTCATTTGTCTCGGCGATTGGTAATGTGCGGTGTAGTAATCTTCTATGCAGCCGAATTGGCAGAACTTAAAGCTGTGCACATATTCTACTTCTCTTGAGCTGTTGAATTGTTCTACCCACATTCCCATGCTCACATCTTCCATTTTAAATAACTGCATAATGTCAAAGATGGTTAACAGCCGAGAGATTTGCATGTATCGAAACGCAAACATGTGCACAAAGTTGAAGATGTTATTAACACATTCATATACACTTTGTTGTATGTAATGTAACATACAACAAAGTGCATCGAGGGGTAGAGACTATTTTTAAGAGAAACTACTCAAAACAGTTTTTCATATTCACCTTTTTAAAATTACTGTAAACTTGATTAATTTAAAAGAAGTATTTTTTAAAAAAGAATTTGTAACAGATGGACTCAAAATGAAGGACTAGAGAAGATGATTTGCAGACTTACTTTCAACCTTTGCTGTTCAAATTCGGATACAATGAACTGAGCAATGTCAGATGAGACGATGTAACCCGGACCGTTAGCATAGGGAGGATACTCTTCCTCTACCCATTCCTGAAAATTACGCAAAATAAAATAAAATGAGAACACATTCAACAATGTTTTCAGAGATGACAATCCAAAGCCACAAAGTAAAACAAAAGTCGAAGATAGTGAATGTCATAAATATCATTGCATAGAATTTTCAAAACCGGGTAGAACTTCAGCTCATTGAATTGAAGAAAGAACTAAAAAAAGTAACTATTTTAAACTCAGATTACGCAAAATGTGTGCCAAAAGCCAGCTACCTATAATATGAAACATAGGTATAAACTGAAAAATAAAATAACCACTCCAGAACGCAGAAAAACCAAAAGAAAACGTATACCTCGTAGGTTACAGCCCATTTTCCATCACGAAGAGGCTTGTGGTGGTAATTCATATTTCCCATATAAAGGCTTTTACCAGTTTGAACTTCTCTCGCTTCGCTTATGACAGAATCCACTCTAACAAATGTGTCATCATCACACTTCATGATATACTTAGCAGCCACCGAGCGAATCTGCAAAAAATCGTGTTCAACAACAACCAATAATAAATCAACTAAAAATGTATACAAAATACGAATAAGCAACATTTTTTCCTCTCCGATCACTTACCCCGTATTCACATATGGCTACGGTCTTCAAAACAACAAGGTCATAATGATCCATGTATGGTACGATAATAATATCGCCGAAATACTCAGCTTCTTTCTTTATCTCCACATTTATATCCTTCCTTCCATGCTATCATATGAGAAATGGAAAAATCGTAAGATGAAAACATTGTATAACTATTCATGGATCTATTTTTTTGTATCATTATTTAGGGTACATATAAGATGAAGCCTCTCTTACCAAGGCCACGAAAAACCGAGCCACAACATGTGAGGATTTGATTAGCTTATGTTGCATCCATGACTTCCTCACTGCCATCCGTTCAGCAAAATGGTTGCCAGCGGAAAGGATACCGATGAAAAGCTCGACGTTCACGTCGAGAATAGGTGGTACCTTCCACCGAGGAAGCAATTCAAGATGCATCTGAGGAGCAAAGCTAGGATGTGATGTAGGTAAGGAAGCAGCATATATAGAGTGCACATCGACGTCTCCATTTATGGATAGTCCAGTAGCATCCTCAAGAGCAAAGCCCTGCAAAATGTGAATATAACATCAACACTTAAAGAATGACATTTTTGTAATCATCCGGCGGGAGATAACAGATACAGATGTGTTTTTTTTAAAATCAAAATACAGATATCATATTTATTCATCTCTTAATTTTTATCTTCTACAACTTACACGTATTTCAAAAGCATATACAAAAACCAAATGACACTGTTTTTAACATCAATTTTTTGAGGTCAAGAAATAATTTTTCTATGATATGATTAGCGTACTTACTGTGCGATACGGAAAGGAAGTCACATGCCTCCCATCTACAGTAATATGGTAACCTTCCAAGCCAGCACTTATGGTGAGAACAAATAGTTTCCCCTCGGCAAAAGGATATGGCCATTCAACAGGCACGACCTTTTTTCGCCCCATTAGTCTGTTCAACCACCACGTTGCCTTCCACTCTTCCGATCGATTATCATCATCATGAATCCATTTCTCACATTTCACCTGTCCATCAACTTCATAATACCATCACAAAAATCAGCAAAGAAATTAATGTCCCTTTTAACAAGACGCAGAAGGAAAAAACAATGAAACAAACATGCATACAAAGTGTATTCATTCAGAAAAGAGAATGAAAAGAATAATATCAACGAAATTTGATCCTCAGACAGCAAAAACTAGTGTTACACAATCATCTGATGATTTCCATCTTTCCAAAAATTGAAATTTTGAGATAAATTTTATGAGTCAACAATAACAACCACCCAGATGTTTTCTCACTAGATGAAGTCGGCTACATGTATCAGTCGGTGCCATAAATTGCTATCAGAGTTGGCTACATTGATTAATAAATATCTTAAATCCCTATCACGTATCAGGTCCAAAGATAGACCATTTACCGCTAAAACGGCTCTTAATTGTTTGACGTATGCAATTTTCTTTAGTCTTTGTCCAAGTCAATGTCTATCTCTAGCTATTGAACTATTCTCCCGTCTTAGTCAATGTATATCTCTAGCTATGGGACTATTCTTCATTTGATCAACAGCTATCCAAGTCTCAATAGCGGTAGGTGTTTCCCACACCCAAACCACCTAAGACAATTCTCCAATCTCTTTTACAATGGGAGCCACAACAATTTTATCATTAATATTGTCTTCATTAAGAAACATGATAGTCAATCCACTTTGAAGATTTTGAAACAAAACTGATTAATATTGTAAAAAAGCTTGATCAAACTATACCCTTTTTCTTTTTCCCAACTCAAAATGCAAACAAACCACAATGTTAACTGTAGAAAACACAAATCAAGTTTGTTCATAGAACTAAAGAAATCACATTCACTACAATTGAAAACTCCAAAATAATCTCCCTACCCCCATTAATCAAGAAACACAAAATCTCTACAAACAATATCAAAATTCAAAAACAACCCCTTTTCCAAAATTCAATTGAAAAACCAAATACAAACACAAACCAGTGTCATCAATTGCAGATTGTAAAAAGAATTCCCACTCCCCAATGGCATCATAATCTATGGTGCTATGTGTCATCGACACTTCAGATTGAAGGGATGTCTAGTGTCCGACACATCTCAATGTCTGACAGAACACTGATACATGTGGTTACTGGTTACATTCAATTATATCATTTTCTCGAATTATTATCAGTGTCAGCATGTCAATGTCTATGTCAGTGATTCGTAGATTACAATTGAAAAAGTCCAAAACAAACTATCTACCCTCATTAATCAAACGATCTATATAGCACCAAACCTTCAGATTGAAGGCATTTCTAGTGTCTGACAGCAATGTATGTGGTTGCATTCAATTATTCTATTTTCTCAAATTATTACCAATTTCATGTTTGTGCTTCATTGATTACAATTGAAAACTGCAAAGTCCAACAAAATTAACTCCCTACCTGGCTACCCCATTAATCAAACAACACAAAATCTTCGCAAACAATACCTAGAAAAACCCCTTATCATAAATTCAAATCAAAAAACCAAACAAAAACACATGATCATACATGCATACAAAAAGGACATTTTTACATTACCAGTTTCCTCGTCCGCGCGAGACTTCCAACCCTCACACCTAAGACCAGTCCCCCATTGCATCCTATAACAAGTATTCTGTTCAATAACAGGCTTCCCACTCCAATCCCCTTTAAGCCTAGGATTAAAATGCAATATCTTTGGTGGCTCTTCATTATCAACAGCTTTCAAACCCTGCAACTCCAACATAAACTGTGAAACCATAACATCACCACCTTGCAAACCACCAATCTTTGAATCACTCTCACCGTGTGCATAACGTGGTGTCCCCACAACAGTGACATGAGACCAAAGTGTCAACCCACAATTCAAAACCATAACCCCTTTCAACTTCTCCCTAAACTCAAGCCCAGAAACTGAAACTGAACTCAAACAAGTGTCCGAATCCGAACCATTTTCGGCTTTTTTAAAACCCAAAAAACTCTTAACTTTACCACTTTCAACTTCTTCCCATAACTTTTTACCAGAACTGTAAGCATGTTTTGCTACCTTGTCAAGCTCTGATACACCTTCAAAGCTATTGTTAAAGCTGAAGGTTGAAACTTTCTGTAATAATAACCCAAAGGGTCGTTTTTGTTTGTGGTTTTGTTCTTCCAAAAGTGGCATTGCGTCGGTGGTGAAAACCCCAATATTAGCTACGGTTTCTGTAACTAACCCAGCTTTGAAAGCTAAGGGAATTTCAAAGCTCATGAAAAGCATGTAAAGAAGCATCATCATCATGAAAATTTGAATCAGTGTGAGTCTGTTTGGGAGTGTGAACACTTCAAGCTTCACCTTCTTCATCTTTGTTCTTTTTTTGCTTTGATTTTGCTACGAAAATGGAAGCAAAAAGTGATATTTTTTTGAAGATTTTAAAAAAAATGGTTTTTTTTTGTGGGTTTGTTTTGAAGGAATTTGAAAGCTTGTTGAAAAATGGAATTGTGAAAAAAACTTTGTTGTTGCAGTCACATGAATAAATATGAATGCAGAGAGAACACAGAAAGAGAATGAAAATGAAAGCTATTTCTTTATGTTTCTTATTGTAAAAGTAAAAATAATATGAACTTTTAGTTTTTAATTAATTTGAAAATATTTAATATGTTTTTGGTCAAATTAAGAATAATGATTTTAATTATAAAAAATATTCCTTATGCAAAACACAAGACTGATAAAAAGCCTCAAATGTTCCATAAACATTTTTTTATTTTAGAAAAACACATTTCATATACTATAAACTAGAAGAGAGTTGGTCAAAATTTAGTCAAAAATAGAAGAGAGAGAGTTTTTTTAAGGGGAAAAGAGAGAGCGTTGGTCAAAATAATATGAAGGAAATATTTTCTTTATCATAAATACTAAAATTTATTTATGTTATAAATAACCAAAAATTCATATAATTTGATTTTAAACCCGGTTTTAATTTTTTGAAAATAATAGTTTGTTATACAATATATTAGTCAAATATACTGTATAAAAATTATTTTGGTGAACAAATATATTAAAATTATCAACAATTTATTATTTATTTATTTTTGAGAAAAAAATTATTTCTTATTATCATAAGTTATGTAAAACGAAGGTATTATATTTCAATTGTGAGTCAAGTCTTTCGATTGAAATTTCTTTATATTAATAATTTATCAAAAAATTTATAAAAAATAATGCTATATAATAGTAACAAATAATATTACAATTTTTTTGTGGTGTTTGTGGTTCGAATCTTAGATTTGTCTTTACCAACTGAGCTAAGTTTATTGAGATAAATAATATTACAATTAATAATCCATTATCAAGTAGTACTAATAAAATTAAATAAAAAAAACTATTAAAGTTAATACACTTTGTGATTCTATTTGTTTGTTTTCAAGTCACACATTTTTTTTCTTAAATTAGTTTTTTGACTTTTTAAATTTGTTTTGAATGTTCTTGTTGACTTTTCCAAAACATTTATAATATGTACTATTTTTAATAGAATTTAGTTTTGTGTGAATTGTGCTTCATTTGCTCAATTGTTATTTTAATTTGGGTCAATTTAAACATGAACACGCATAGAAAACAATTTCCTTATTTTAAATAAATAGTAAATACAAACTTCGTGTGATATTCCTTCAAAAAAAAAACTTCGTGTGATACGAATGTTATATTTTTTTATACAAGATATATTCAGGTATTTTAATCATTTGATTGGAGGATCAATTTATAACCGATGTGTATGAAAAAATATATAGTAAAAGAGATTCTCTTATAAATAAATTTTAGTTACTTTAAGGGATTAACTTTGTTGAATTAAATGAGTTTTGTGCTTTTGTTCAACTAAAATGAGTTTTGTACGACGCTTTTAAAGTTTTGATGATAATAAAGTATAAAAAGAACAATTAGATATGCTAATGTATGTTCAAGGATGCATGATCATAGGTTAAAATTTAAAGTATCAAATCAAGTTTTGATTATGAAAGAACAAGATTCTGAACATATAAGAGCATCTGAATCAAGTGAGAAACTTAAGTTCTGGATTAGACTTTGAAGAAGTCAGACTCTAAAGGTCAGGAGCATCTGAAGACTCTGAATTCTACTAGACTTTAAATGGATTTGCCTTCTTATGAAGATGTCACTATCAGACTCGATAGTACGGTTCGTCATCTTCTGACCATGTGCAGAAATAAACAAAGAACTTCAAGGACAATTGGAATGAAACGGATAATTTTATTTGAATGAAAGGAATTTCGAATGACCTCTCAACGACATTAACCAAATTAAGAAAAATTCCAACATCTCTGATTAAGCTTCTTAAAGACTCAAATTTATGCATTGTCACCTCTCCAACGTCTCGCAAGTTTCTTACTATATAAAGAGTTGAAGACTTGAAGAAAGAAATAACACTATGCATATTTTAACACTACCTTTACTTGTTAAAATCCTAGCGTACTAAACACTTAAGAATTTCTTACAAACTTTATATCTTAGAAACTCAAAAGTCTTAAGAGTTCATTCTGATTTGTATTGAATACACATCGGAAAGTAAATCAAGTGTAAGACTCAAAAAATATTTTATTTGATTAAGTTAGATTGTCATAAGTCTCTTTCAGTTGTGATTGAGCATTGGAAGTTTCTTGCTTGTTTGCTTGAGCATTTAACATCTCTTGCTTGTATGTTTAAGCATTTGTAATCTTTAGTGATTATAGCAAAAATCTCTTGAAAGTGCAATGAGACTAAACTACCCTCAGTTTGTGAGAGAGACTGGTATAAATTGTTTTATGTCGCTCTTTCTCTTTCTTTCTTTGTATTTGTTTCTAAACCGCTACATTCATAACTCTATTTTAGACCCTGAATTGTTGCTTCAAACCTTGATCCATTGATATATTTAGAAATTTTTTGTAAAAACCAACACAATTCAACCCATCTTTTTGTGTTTTTTTCACCTTCAAATTTCAAATTAAATACTCCCGCATTCTATTTAAGTATATTTAAGATAATGGTGTACAAATTTAATCAAAATGAAACTTTAATTTTTAATAGTTATATAACGGTTTTGTTAGAAGACACCCACTAATTTTTATGAAGGTGTATTTTAATAAGTTATAAATAAAAAGTGAATAATTACACGTTGAGGTGTGAATTGTTAAAAGATACATTCATAAAAATTAAATAGTGTCTTCTAACAACTCTTATATGCATTTGTTAAAAGATATCTACTAATTTTTACGAAAGTGTCTTTTTACATGTTATAACTAAAAAATGAATAAATACACCTTGATGAGTTGCTAAAATACACATTCATACAAATTAATTTGTGTTTTTCTAACAAAGCCTTATATGTAACATTTTACAAGTATTCCCTTATATATGTTATTTAAGTGAAAAAATAAGTAGTTAGCATTTTCCTTCTCCTAAAAAAGATAATATTTTGCGGATTAACATTTTCCTTGAAAAGATTGAAAAAGATGACATGATTAATTGTAGTGGGTTCAAATTTTCCTTTTGAGGAATAGCCGCTAAGGAGACAAGTGGTCTTGCATGGCACACCTCATTCTCCAAATGCCAAATGGCTCGGTGGACAACTTTTTATTCTTTCTCAAGAATATTACTTCTTCGTTACAACAACATATCATACTCCTAATTAAAAAAACATGTAATTGCTCCTATTGTTGTAATTAAATTAAGATTACCTTTGGCTAATATATAAATTCGAAAATATCACTTTACTTGTAAGAAGTGGCAATGAATGCATGATTGAAATTGAAAAGAAAGGGGAAACTATCAAAGGTAGAAATGGTCTAGTTTGAGCGTTGGGGTTTATATGAGTTTTGAGGGTCTTGGACCGTTGGAGAATGATGACGACTTTGACTTGATAGAGGTGTGGGTCGTTGTAATGACTTGGTGTAGACTAATTCCATCTAGTGGTCCCGGTGGCTTCTAAAGTGGGACATTATTTTTAAGTTTATAAAAAATAGATTATATAAATAAATAAATTTTTATATTAGATCGTAAGTTTTTAGTCTCGTAAGTGTAGCTCAGTTGGTAGCTATCAGGAATAATTTGTGCAGAGGCCGATGTTCGAATCTCGGATTCTCCACTTCTTCACACATAATATGTGTGAATCTAACTATTAAACTACTTGACAAAAAAAAAATTATAAGTTTTTAATAACAAAAATTATATCCTTATAAGCTATTTTTACGTAACCTACCTTGACAAACTAATAAATAATACATAAAAATTTATGTTTGTAAAAGTTATTTTATATAAACGCAAAAATAAATTAATCCAAAGAGACCTATTATGTGTATTCCAACGAGCAATATTGAAGTCTTCCACTTAGTAATCTCTTTAATTGAAAGTTGTTTTGTGAAACAATAGTCCTTCGTATTGTTGGGACTTTTGAGGAGCAAGATTAGGTTGGATTATTACATTGACATTAGAGCATGTGAAGTTAGATTTTATATCAACATTCAAAATTTAAGGATATCAGGAGTACAAGTTATTTGTGTACGTTGTTTAATATCTATTCTTTCATTTAACGTGAGATTTTTAACTCATACTTAACACAACAATGCAATGTAAGTCATTTACTTTTTTTTGTTGGTTCTTTTACTTGATAAATGTAGATCAAAATGTTAATATGTGAGATAAGATGTGAGACTCTTAGGAAGTTCTTAAGAGTTGCACTAGTATAATAAAAATTAAAATAAATGAGTTGTTTTAAAATGAAGTGATATATAGTATTAGTGGAGTCTACTCGGTTCAACGAATCACACAAAATAATTTTAATCACATTGATTTTGTAAAATTGATTTTAGTTATAAAAGTTAGTTCAAAGATAAAATAATTTGTGTTTGTATATATTCACCTAAAAACAAATTATACCATAAATTTACATGTCAAGATCATATTTAGAGGCAAAAACTACAAACCTTAATTTCAATTAAGAATCAATTTTAAAAACAAAATTAATACTACTACAGAACTCTCAAACATATCAAATCAATTTTAAATCTTCATAATCATGTTTGACTTTGTCACAAGCGAATTCAAGTATGCATAAAGTGTATCCACAGTAGAGTTCTTCATTTTAGATTTTCGAGTTATACATGAGGCTGGACTTTGGGATGTGGAAACAGCTCAATAGAGCTGGGCCTCTTCAAGGTATGGACCTAAAAAAATTAGGCCTATTAGAATTGGGTCATCTTGCTTTTGGTGTTAGGTGAATGTTTTTTTGGAAGGGTAGTTTGAGGTTCCTCATATATAGGGTAATGATTTTCACATTTGGATGTACCACATATATATGACATCTTATATTTATTTTTTAAAAAACTTAAATAGAACATTGTTCTTTTAAAAAAAATACATTTTTATTTTATTACGAGCCTCTTTTTACTTACAGAGTCGAACTATATATATGTATGTATGTGTGTCATTCACTTTATACTTTTTAATGTTAGTACTTAATAAACAACATTTTATCTCTCCAACTCAACACGTAAAAAATATTATTAAATATCATCATCAATAAATCTATATCATTATATTTCGATAAAATTGTTTCATTTTAATACTAATTATCAAGAGATCCGAAAAAAAAAAGAGGTGAAAAGAGATATTGTTTTCATAGCCAATGTTCTTTGCAAGCACTCAAATTATTTACTTTACATTGAAGTTGACTATTTAACTTGATGTTAAGCACACACAATTCTACTAAAGCCATAAAGTGGTCTATAATTCTAATTATCATGCACCTATGCAACCTCGTGGTTCTATATAAATCAATAGGCTTAAATATGAAAATATTTCCTATAAATATATGATATTTTGGTTTTAATTCCTGTAAAAATATTTTTTTAGTTTTAGTCTCTGTAAATATAAATAATTTGGTTTTAGTCCTTGGTATTTTGTTTTAGTCCTTGTAAAATTGATTCATATTGAATTTGGTCCTTGTAATATGTAAAGTATTTGATTTTAGTCCCTCAAAATGAGGACTAAAATGAATATTATAGGGACCAATTTCAATATGAAATGATTTTACAAGGATTAAAACAAAATACTAAGGACCAAAACCAAATATTCTATATTTGCAAGGACTAAAACAAAAAAACTATTTTTATAAGGACTAAAACCAAAACGTCAAATATTTACAGAAACCATTTTCATATTTAAGTCTAAATCAATAATACATATATGTTCCAACAAAATATATATCAAAATATTCCTCAAGTTTCTGCAAAAGATTGGTGGCATATTGCTCTATGGTGGCTATCGAAATCAGTTTGCTTTTATTCTGTGAAGATCCATTTTGAAACAGGGGCTATCAAAATTGTGCATTATATGTAGGCTAAAACAAAAGGTAAACAATGTGATATTGCTCTTATACTTGATTTTAGTAAGGTGATGTTGCTATGATGTTGGGATGAATTTTTGTGGTTGAAAAAGGTTTAGGAAGCCAAAACTAGGGTTGTGAAGAAAGGGGAGCTTACCCCGGTCCCTTATAAGATGCTTGAATTATAATTTTTTTTTTAATAATTAAATATACATTACACTTTAATCTATTTTAGCATAATTAAATATTTTTATGATATATGTTAATTTTGAACCACCATTTAAAATAATAAATTCCTTTCTTTTTAATTTAAATGTCAATGATAATTAAATTTAAATATTTTGCTATTAATTTTATAATTTAGAGTATAAAATTAAATTTTTAAAAACCATACTTAATTGTCTTTAGTAATTTTTCACATATTTTATTTTTATTTTGGGTTGTTTCTTATTTTATAATAGGGTTTAAAACTATATGTTAATGATATTGTGAATAAAAAATAGTGAAAATATATTTTAAATTTTGAATATATTAAAATAGACAGCAATACTATTTTTTCGAAGTTTGTTAGATTATAATTTTTTTGGTAGACTGTTAGAAATTAAAATATATATATATATATATATATATATATATATGTAGATTTTAACATAAGAGAGAGGGAAATGTAATTCAAGCTTCTCTTATGGGAGGGAAGTGAAATATTTTCTTATATTTTTTGAATAAGATAGGAGGGGAGTATATATTTTAACATAAAAGAGAAAAGAAGCGTAATTCAAACATCATTAAAGAGAAAGGAGTGTAATTTACTTTAATAAATATAAATATGATCGTTGTTATTTCTCACACATAAGGCAACACAAAAGGAGAAGATAGCAATAAACAAGGATCAACATCAATACAAACAATGAATTATCTAGTTCGTTAGGGACTAGCGAACTATCACACGTTCTTCTTATCCCCTTTTCCTTGAAATGGTGTTTCGTTGTATAATTCTATGCATAGGAAATGAGATAAGTTACACGTGCAGAAATTAAGAACTATTACAATATATATGAGTTAAGGTCTATTCTATCATCTACAATTGAGATAAGTCTTGCTTTATGTACTAGTTAGTTTCCAGATCAATAAATTTCATTATTAAATAAAAGAGTTAAATATGTTTTTATCCTTATAAATATGTCAACTTTTCGTTTTAGTCCCTCTAAAAAATTTCTTCAACTTTTAGTCTTCCAAAAGTTTTCTATTTACTTTTGGTCTCTCCTTTAAAGTAAACTCATATGTGGAATTTATATTTTTGAATAAAATTTTACAGAAAAATTTATAATATTATAAGAATATCTCCAAAAAAATTAAATTTTTTTAAATGAATTAAATATGAATTTTTATATGTTTTGAGGTTAAAAATTCATATTTAATTTAGGTTTTGTTAAAAAATTCTAATTTTTTTTTGGGAGAGATTTTACAATATTCTACACATTTCTACATAATTTCATTAAAAAAAAATACAAAAATTAACTTAAAAATAGGGACTAAAAGTAGGGATTAAAAATTTTTATAGGGACTAAAAGTTGAAGGAAAATTTTAGAAGAACTAAAATGAAAAATTGGTGGTATATTTATAAGGACCAAAAACATATTTAACCCTAAATAAAATAAAATATGATGAGACTTATTGATCCGATGATAAAAACACAATTGTGCAGGGTGTAAGACCATTTTACTTATGCACATTAGACAAAGTCAAATATGTCATTATTTGCATAGTTTTTTTTTTCTTTTTCCAACTCACTGTAATTAAGATATGTAATTAAGATCTTTGACCCTCAATAGGCATCATCAAGTATCCCCACACTTAAGCCTTTTGAATCCTCTATGAGACTAATCATCGAATCAGCAACATAACAATCTATATTTCTTTTTTTATAGTTATTCATCAAAGCTAAGCTACCTTCTATTTGGAAGACTCCCGAAGTCGAACCAGTTTTCTTTTCTAGGTGAGAATCATGTTTTCAATGTTCCCAACATTGTGTTGGTTTGTTTGCATAATATTCCATCCGGTCATATTTATATGCAAAACACAATTTTTTCGATTCATTTAATAACTAATGTATTTAGCCTATATATAGACCAAATACATTAATTACTCAATAAATCTAAAAATGTATCTTTTACTTATAAATGTGACTGAACGAAGTATTTACTACACCATTATTGAGAGTAGAAGAAGTCATAACCACAAACAATACTAATATACACCCTCCGGTCACTATTATAAGCAAAAATTTACATTTTATATTCATTCAATTAATGATATATAATCTTTATTATAAATCACATACATAATTTAATAAATGAATTTAAAATATTAATTTTTGCTTATAATAGTGACTAAGGTGTATATGGTATGACCTTCACATGTAAACCCATCAATGGTAATGGTAATATCTACCAGATACATTTATAAACTAATGTTATAAAAAATAGTTTGAACCATTCAAGGGATATAAATAATTACTCTCTTAATCTCATTTGTCCATAATCATACTAATTAAGACCAAATAGATCTTATAGACTTCAATCATAGTCTAAAGGTCTAGTTTTTCAAGGTCAAAACCACAAATCTCTAACAATAGTGACCAAGAAAAATCACAATTTTTTCAATCCATATATCAGGGATAGTTGATATTTAATTTTTAGTTCTAACAATAGTGACCAAGAAAAATCACAATTTTTTCAATCCATCATGGATAGTTGATATTTAATTATTAGTTCTTCAAAAATTATATCTTTTAAATATTATTGAACAATC
>Ga0099826_10001669_pt1 | contig 13602 bp, 3 predicted proteins | sample Mtrugardesep15_FD_76830 | JGI IMG/M metagenome (GOLD analysis project Ga0099826, IMG submission 76830) | Root nodule microbial communities of legume samples collected from California, USA - M. trunc garden sep15 | ecosystem: Host-associated > Plants > Roots > Nodule | place: USA: California... | reverse complement strand
TTCTGACCTCAGTGTTAGATCATGAATTCAAATGTCCTTTGATTCTTTGAATCTTTGTATGATTTAAAACTTGTTCATGTCTTAGTAAAACACTTAAGAGCACAAGTTAAATACCAAGGAATTAATCAAAGTCCATTAATTCTTTAATCACAATGGTTTATTATCTTTAAAATTAATTAGGGATTTTGCCTCAACATTAAGCACGTGTAAGAAAGTCTTATATTTACCACAATTTTGGTAAAATTATAAATAAATTGTTTTTATATACACTTGACACCGCTCCATCACACGTAGTGGTAAGTAGATCGCTTCCATGGTCGATCACCTGTACACAAAACCAATTTGGTTATCAATAATTCGAGTTTCTTTTCTTAATCTTTATTCAATCACTCTTTTCCATAACTTTATGGTATGACTCGTATGTTTAATTCCCCTATAATTTGAACACTTTTTTTTATCTCCCCTTATTATTATAGATTGGAATTAAATCATTTTTTCTCCACTCATCCGATATTCTCTTTCAACTCATAATTTCGTTAAAAAAATTGGTGAGCCACACATTGCCACATTCACCCTTTCAAAACTTCTCAAAACACTCCATACATGCTCATTTAGATATGTTAGTCCTCTACAAAAGGTGCATAAACACTAATGACATTAAAGATGTGTTATTCCTCTACAAATGTTAGGGCTAAGATATGATATTCTATCATTTTTACATCCTGAATATCATTCTTCTATTCCTTATCCACAATAATGCCTAACTTATTTCTCGATATAACCTTTAACATTAAAGATGTATTGCTATATTACAAATTTTTATAGCTATAATATGACCTTCTATCTTTTTTATATCCGCAATATCTTCTTTTTTTCCTTCCTTATATACGATAATTCCTATTTCATTTCTTGAACTAACTTTGTCAGTGGATCAACGCTTAAATCTCAAACTATCTAAGTTTTTCGTTTTTCACCTACCCACTTAATTTCTTGTAAACACATAAAACTAACCTTCCTCCTACTCACAATGACAACTATTTTCATAGATTTTCATGTAATAGTGCACATTTCATGCTCCAAAACATATCCTATTCTCATGCTCCCAACACCAATTTTTTGACTTGTCTTCAACAAATTCAAACACAACAACACAACCGATCTAGAAAAAAATCATTTTCTTACCATATTGAATAATGTTTTGAGTTTTTATGTTGATGATTTTCTGAAATTGGGTTTGAATTTATGGGTTGGGAAAACATAGATCTTAAAATTTATTGAATAAAAGATAAGAGATAAGAGAAAAGGAAGGAGGCGCAGAGAATGAAACAGAGGGAATGGAGACGAGAGAAGAAAGAATGGAGACAAAAAGAAGGGAGAAAAAAGAAGAAATAGAAGTGAAAGATGGGTTTTGGAAAAAAGACGCGAAGAAAAAGAGAAAAAATATATTATTTTAATTTTTTTTTTGTCAGATTTATTTTAATTTATTAAATTAAGTTTTTAATAAAATAAATTTAAATGGAATAAAAAAAATTGGAAAAGAAATAAAAAAAAACCAAGTCAACATGCTACCTCGTTAATTAGTGTACAATCAGCATACCACGTAAGCTAATTTACACAGTCAAATGGATTTAGGGTTTAAAACCACAGAATCTTTTAATGGCAAGGGAGAATCTCCATGTTTTTTTTTGTTAGGGGGGTAAATCAAAATGCGCCTAAATGGCTTGGGGTAAATTGCTTAGCTCTGTCAATATTGTATGGGAATATTGCATATGTAGTATAATAATTTAGATATTAAAAACAATTTTTTGAATGTTTTGAACCTTATATTACTCCAAAAGTGCTTCTCATATAGTCAAGTGCGATTTGACAACAAAAATCGGGTGTTTGGCTTTATCTCTCTTCTTGCTCCAAAAACATTTCTATGTTTGAACCTATCAAAGGAAATTTCTAGAGTGGATCTAAAAAACTTTTCTATTTTAATTTGGTACAATTATTATATTACCCATTAATAAAACAAAATTTGATGAAGAAATGTTAATAAAATCACCGCATAACATCAACAGACGTGATAACGATGACATTAACTTCTTCTGAATATCGGCATACAATTATTTTCTTCCTTTCTTGTCAGATTGATCATAGACTAACATAAAGGCAACTGATTAACCTTGCAACTTCCCCTCCACATAAATCCATATATCAGTGGTCTCATTTTTTGTTTCTTTGAAATGTTTCTCACTCCATCCTAACAAAAGTCTACCACTTAATCTTCCAGATTCTTTTCCTACATTTTTCTTTTGAAAATTTTTCTTATTTTCTTACCACCATAACTTGAACATATTTAATATATTGATTTTTGAACAACTTGAAAATTTATAGTGTTTCGAAATGAAATGTTTCAACTAAGCCAAATAGAACCGCTTAAGTTTCAGACAAAAATGTTTTTATCATAAAAGGCTCTACCTCCTTTCCTAATTCCTCTAAAATTGCAAAATAGAAACCTAATTGTGCAAACTGAAGATTAGAGAGATCTGCAACAAAACAATATTAGATATATTGTGTTATATCTATATTATGTATAAAGAAACTATCTCTTTCAACTCTTTTGGGCTGAATTTATTTCCAAAAATGCCCTTCATTTTTTATACAAATAACACATTACACATGAAACAAATAGATAAGAATAAATTTAAATATATTAAAATAAAAGTGTAACAAACATAAATGTCAGATTTTTTCCTTTACCTTTAAAAGTGTAACAAACTAGATGATTGTATCTATACTTACTTTTCATTATCCCAATTATACCCTTAAACAACAACTTTTTTTTATAACAAAGATTGTTGTTAGCGTCATTAAAAAAAATAAGAATTGAGATTATATTTTTTTGTTATATTGTTGGTTTCATTGAAATAGATAATCATGGTTAGTTTGATTTGTTATAATTTGAAAACAAAAAACATTAATATTTTTACTTTTAATTAAAATTAAAATTTCATAAAAAAAAAACGTTCATAATTTTCAAACGTTAGTGCAACAAAAAGAGCGAAAAGACGGACGTCTTTTCGCTAGTTAACAATAATGAAAAATTATATTTTGAAAAAACTATTAGGATCAACTTTTAATAAAATCACTGAATAACATCAACAAATGTGATGATGATGAATTAACTTCTTCTGAATATATGCGTATAATTTTTTTCTCGTCAGATTGATCATAGACTAATATAAAGGCAATTGATTGACTTTGCAACTTTCCCTCCACATAAATCCATAGATCAGTAGTCTCAATTTTTGTTTCTTTGAAATGTTTCTCACTCCATCTTAACAAAAGTCCACCACTTACTCTTCCCGATTCTTTTCCTACCTTTTTTTGTAAGATTTTTCGTATTTTGTTACACCCAGATTTTGAACATATTTAATATTTTGATTTTTGAACAAATAAGACATTACACATGTAACAAATAATTAAGAATAAATTTAAATATATTAAAATAAAAGTGTAACAAATTTAAATGTCCAATTTTTTCCTTTACATTTAAAAAGTGTAACAAACTAAATGATTGTATCTATACTTACTTTTTTATTATCCCAATTATACCCTTAAACAACAACTTTTTTTATATAATAAAGATTGTTGTTAGTGTCACTAAAAAAAAAAGAATTGAGATTATATTTTTTTGTTATATTGTTGGTTTGATTGAAATAGATAATCATGGTTAGTTTGATTTGTTGTAATTTGAAAACAAAAAATATTTATATTTTTACTTTTAATCAAAATTAAAATTTCATCAAAAAAAGTTCATAATTTTCAAACATTAGCGCAATAAAAAGAGCGAAAAGACGTCCGTCTTTTCGCTATTTAACAATAATGAAAAATTATATTTTGAAAAACCTATTAGGATCAACTTTTTATTTTAAGGTGAAAAATTGTTTTCTAAATTTTTTAATAAAATCACTTAATAACATAAACAAATGTGATGATGATGACATTAACTTCTTCTGTATATCTGCATACAATTCTTTTCTTCCTTTCTCGTCAGATTGATCATAGACTAACATAAAGGTAGTTGATTGACCTTGCAACTTCCCCTCCACATAAATTCATATAAGTCTTGATTTTTGTTTCTTTGAAATGTTTCTCACTCCATCTTAACAAAAGTCCACCACTTAATCTTCTAGATTTTATTTCCTACTTTTTTTTAAAGCTTTTTCCTATTTTCTTAACTCCAGAACTTGAAAATATTTAATATTTTGATTTTTGAACAACTTGAAAATTTATAGTATTTCAGAATGGAATGTTTCAACTAAGCCAAATAGAACCGCTTGAGTTTCAGACAAAAGTGTTTTTATAAGAAAGTCTATGCATTCTTTCCTAATTTCTTTGACATTCCAAAATAAAAACCTCATTGTGCAAACTGGAGATGAGAGAGATCTGCAACAAAACAATATTAGATATATTGTGTTATATTAACAATAATGAAAAATTAGATTTTGGAAAAGCTGTTAGGATCAACTTTTCACTTAAGGTGAAATATTGTTTTCTAAAAAACCTTAAACGAACATTATTAAGATGATAAAAGTGATTTTATGTTTTAAAAATATATTTTTATTCTTAAAAAATCCAAAATAAACGCAGCTAAGATGTGATGAAATAGTGAAATATGATCAAAAAGACAATGTATAAAACTATTTCAATATCAAAATCATAGCTTATACTGAACGTAAAACTACTTTGATATCAAATTCATAGTTTATATTCAACATTAGTTGTCAAACATTCTTTGAATAAGTCATTTATAAAGTTCAAAGAGAGTAAACCTATGTTGTGAATCGCGTCACTTTAATGCACAATCATAGAATCATCATGCAAAGTGGAGTTATGATTTGTTCTGACACAATTATGTACAAACACATTCAATCATAATTCAACATCTTGCATAACATAGTTAGATTTTGAAACTACTTTACTTTATCTGCTACTAAATTCATAACTTATAGTCAAACATCAATACAAAACAATTGTATAAATTTATTATACTATTATCTATACAAAACAATTGTATAAGATCTTGACTCAAATTAAATATATCGTGCAATATTAAATCGATGTTCATTATTAAGTTGTTTCGAATTGGACCTATCTTTTTTCAGGTGCAAGTTATGCATAACCATACTCAAGTTGGTTTATAAATGAGAAATGTAAAGTTTACATTATTTATATCAAAATAAAGTGACTATTGTTTAATTGTTGAGTAAGTCAACTCTTTTTTTTTTATACACATGTTTAGATTATTACAGTGAATTCTCATTGAAAATGTATTAAATGACCATTGACCATACCAACATTAAACACCTTTCTTCACTATAAAAAAAACATGTTCGTATCTGCAATTTTGAACATGTGTTTAGATTTTGCCAACAAAATTGTTATAACCTTTGAATAAGAAATTGAACAAGGAAAACATTTTTATAGCTAGTTTTAAAGATTATCATACAATTGTGGTCGATTTAACTTTTACTCATTTAATTAGTGTCAAATACAATTGGTGTGTATCTTTTTTTTTTGTTATAACTATTATATCTTGTGTGTGTGCAGTGTGTATGGGGAGTTTGATAGCTTTCACTGAAAATTCATACAATTGGTGAGTAGTTTTTTTTGTTGTTGTTGTTGTTATAACTACCTTGTTGTCATGTATGCTCGAGGTTGTTTAGAAATGAGAAATGGAAGGTTTACTTTATTTATTTCAAAATAAAGTAACTATTGTTTACTTGTTGGAGTAAATTAAAACATTCTCTATACATTTATATTATTAGAATGAAATCTCATTGAAAATGCATTAAATGATCATTGATTATACCGAGATTAAACTTCCATTTGGTTGATGAGATTCTATTAAATGAGTTCAAATCTGCTCCAATTTGTTTTTGCTCCAGTTTCCCGGTTTGCTTCCTTGATATGTGACACGTGGCAAATATAATTTCAACCGTCCAAATTGTAAAACCACACAAGTCTTTGTCGAAACCAAAAAACAGAGAAGCATAGCTACCCTTCACACACTCTTCTCCTTCTTCTCCCATCAACAGTGTTTCACTGCACCTCCGCATTCTTCTTCGTTGTTCCTACACTCTTCTCCGATTCAAAATGTCAACAGTGTTCAACCGCTCTTCTCTGTTTCAACCGTGCTTCGCCGCCCTGCTTCCGATACAGATTCAAAAAGTTATCATTGCTTTTCCCCTTTTCAAAGATTTGAGAATAAATTTTACAGAAAGATTTTAAAAAAATATATAAACAAAGCACAAAATAAAAATAAAATATATAAACAAAGCACAAAATCAAAACAGTGATGACGGATCACGGCGAAGTGATTGGCCTTCACGGCAGCGCCTAAGTCGTGCGAGGGAGACAGAAAATGTGAGAGGGAGAAGAAGAAGAAAGGGTACGATTGAGAAGAAGGGGAACAGTGAAAGGTTAAATTTTCTTTTTTAAAATCTCAGCCATTGATTATTTGCATGTCACTTGTCACACATCTAAGCAAGGGACTGGGAAACTGGAAGAATCTAGTACTGGAGCAGATTTGAACTCCTGTTAAATTAAAAGATCAAAGATGAAAGAGGATTCGTTATCAAAAACATGTTTGTATAGACAAGTTGTCGTTATGCTTCGGTTATTCATGTTTTAAAACACATAATTTATCATGCTTAAATTCGATTAAATTGTGTAGCAATCTTAAATGTCAGTATACTCAGATTATTCATGTTTTAAAACTTTGTTGTGCTTTAAAACATGAAACATCAACTTATTATGCTTGTTATTATAGGGATGGCAATGGGTACCTAATGGGTAGGGTACTACAGTGCCCTTCCCCATACCCGCATTTGTAAAAAATACCCGTACCCGTGCACGTACCCTCGTGGACAACAACTTTAGTCCTCTTTCCCATACCCTATAGATACCTAAGTGTCTGTACCGTACTCATTACCCGCACTTTAACTATGAAAAAACAATAAAAACATCACAATTGAAATAAAACTACAGTTCAAATTTTTTAAAATTAACTAATAAAATAGTATGAATCGTAGTATTTAGTCAAATAAAAAACATTCAAAATATCTCTAAAAAATTACACACCGGCATGATGAAGTTGTTATTGTATTAAGCATTTTCTTGGTTTAAGTTTAGGTTTAGGCTTAAATAGCTAAATAAATTAATTAATTATACACCCAAAATAAATAAATTATTTATGATATTATATAAATATGTATATGTGGGGTTGTGGGTCTGGACAATACCCGTGTCCATACCCATTTAAATTTGTGGGTATTATCCGGACCCGTGCTCAAACCCATAAAAGCGGAGTTTTACCCTACCCATTGTGGGTATTTTTTGCGGGTACCCATTGAGCATGGGTCCAATTGTCATCCCTACTTGTTAAGTTAGGTATACGTTTTAAATCTCAGTCTAATTTAAGATGCATTGATCATAAGCTTTAATAAGATATTGAGATTGTTATCAGGTAAATATACATACATTTTTGGATCAAAAGGCATAGAGATTAAACATGGGTAGAAAACGGTGGATGAACTTGAATTCATGTCCAACGCAAAAGGGTTAAGCAATAAATTCCAAATCCCTAAATACTAATTCTAGAAGTTTCAATTTGAATTCTTGAGCTTTGATTTATCTCTAATTTATCTCCCTGTGTTAGAGTAGTAGTGTTCTAACATTCTCAACAACAAATAATGGTTATTAAGTTGAGTTCTGTATTTGAACAACCATTTGATAGATAACTTTAAGGACAACCATAATTTTACAAAGGAAAAAAGGTATTGACACAAAAATTAAAGCAATAGAGAGAAAAAGTAAAAACATAATATGAGTATGAAAGAGAAAATTGTCACAAAAATTATCAAAAATGATTGTACAAATATCATTTCTCTATTAAATTTTACACTTTGCTAGATGAAGTATATGAAGTCAAAAAATACGTCAGCGAGGGATAATCACATCATTTCTATGTCTATTGTTTATTTTTACTCATGATGTGTGCTTCTTTATTTGTATGTTCCATGTTGTGTTCCTAAATCTATGAGACATTTATTTGTATAGTTAAATGGAAGATAAAAGATTCATTGTGGCACATGGTTTGATAATTCCCCATAATTTATTCTTTTAGGTACTACCGGTTCTTGGATTGTTTGTTTCTACTGAGATGAACACTTGTTGATATGATTCAATTTTTTGATACATCTTGTTTTAAATACTCTTTTTTGCATATTTTACTTATGTTATGAAAAATACACTGAAAAATATATTAGTCAAATTCTCTCCCTCACTATTAGTTATGTTTGTTCCACACTGAAAAAATAAGTTTGATATTAAACCACCGCTTGAAAGAATATTTTTGGGAAATGATTATGTGCAAAATGACCATGTAGTATTTCAAATTGCTAACACTAACTAATGTTATATTAGCAAAGGTGGTGGATATTAATTTTATTATATTAGTAATAGGCTTCCTCCGTATTAAAAATAGTAGTTTGTGACATGATTTTTTTGTGTTATTTTTGAAATAAGTTTTATAGGAGGATACAAAAATAATTTTCATTGGTTCTTGGTTATTGAAAAAATGAAAAAGAGAGCAAATTGAATGCAGTTTACATTTAATTTTTTTTTGGAAAACATAATTTTTTAAAACAATGATAAAAATTTGTCTTTTTTACTTACTACCTCCGTCCCTAATTATAAGACCCTTTTGAGATTTGGTCTCTTTTTATAAGACCCCTTTGTAATTTTGAAGTACATTAATTAATTCTTTACTAACATACTCCTATTTATTTTATATCTTTTTCTTCAATCAACATTAAATAGTACATTGAAAACATACATTAATCCTCTCTTTTAAAGAATAAATTTGTAAAAACAATAGTAATTACTAATTGCAAACATATTTATTATCATTTTTAATTTTCTTAATTTCCGTTATTTTTCCAAAATGGTCCTATAATTAAGGACGGATGTAGTATAATTTGGGACAAAAAAATGAGTATTTTTTGCTTATAATTTAGGTCCAAGGGTGTATATGCTAGTGGTAGATTTGAATAATATTCAATTGCTAGACTTTTTGGGAACCAAAACACGAAATTGTCCTTCCCGTGAAATAATTTGCTCATCTTTATGCTATAGCCATTTTTTTTAAAGAAGTTCGTTTCCAACTTTTTTTTTAATAATATCCAATGCTTTGCTATTTATGAAAAAAAAGAACGACCTTGAGAAATTAGGGACATTAAGCAATTGATCGACGACATATTAATAAAGTTGATGGACATTGATTTTTAATATATTGATTGTACTCAGAAACTAGGGTTTAGTCTCTTTATGTCATGCTTTGAGAAGACTCTCAAAGGGCGTATTTATAGTGTGTTGTGAGTTATGTTTTCCCTAACTTAAACCCCAAGTAATGTGGGTTTTGAGTCTTTTTACCGAGCTCTAAATGCTTTTAGAAGCTAGTTACGACGACGCCCATAGAAGGAAGCGCTTAGGCCTCAGGAGCCCTTTTGGAGGACGCCTAAGCCTTTTTAGAGGGCGTTCATTCCCTTATGAATAACTTGACGGTCTATTAATCAATATCAAATAACAAATTGACTTTTTTCCCTAAAAAAATTGACTTTTTTATTTATAAATTTACCATTAAGCAAGACTATAAGAAGATAGGGGAATATGATTGGGTGAGAAAGAAAACACTAGAAGTGATAAGACTTGAAGATGATATAAAGGGATGAGATAGTCGATTGTTGAAAAAAAACTAGAAAATTAATCTTTGGTCGGAATATTGTTATCAATTTTTAAGTCATTTGTAAAACAAACTCCTCTGCTGCGACTTTTCTGATTTGTTTTTTTTGCAAACAATTTGGTAACAAACTCTTCGGTTATTTCCCTTTGAAAAAAAATCTCTTCGGTCACATTATGTATTGTTTTGGTTTTGTGATATTTTATGGGTTTTTTATAAATAAAAAAATTGTTTTTTTATTTGCAAACAACCATTAAACCCAAAAAAATTAAGAATACTACAAATTTAATTGATGTTAATTAAGAAATTTTGTTGGAGATTGATTTTCTTAAATCGGTAGTAGATAACTCTTTTCTTGAACTTTTAACCATTTTTTTTTACAATGAAATTTTAACTTCTGATATCCTATTTTAATTAGATTGGTCAATAATATAGATGTAACGTATTCCTAAATATATTTTTTGGTGTAACTCAGGTATCTTCCGCACGTATAGTTGTGTAGATTAATTCCTCGAGCCCTGTGAGACTCAAATGGACGACAGACTCTTCATAAGAGTTTTAACGCTACTGCATGCTCAAGACTGATTTCAAACACAGATCCTTGGTTTAGACGATATATGTGTCAACATCTAAGATATAAGTTAACAATTTTATAACTTTTTAAGCAATGTATACATATTTTTTATAAAATATGTCTAATAAGGCTAGTATTGATCTCACGAGAACGGAGGTTGAATAGATCAACTGATTTAAGTTAAAAGATATAAATTTAAAAGTTTTGATTCAAACTAAATGAAACAAAAAAACTAAAAAATAATCAGTCAATATTTTTCATTAGAAAAAAGTATGATCTCGCGAGATAAACATAATCAAGCTAATCAAATATGTGTGAAACATGGGTGGGGTTTAGTATGGGAAAGGAAACTTGTTTCCTATCATGTGATTTTTTTTTCAACGATTAGATTAAAGAGGAGTATTAATTTTATCATGCACCACCTACACCATATTTTTTTCCTCTCTCTTTTACACTATTTTCTTGTTGTTCAGATCTGGAAAAAAAATTCCTTGATCTGGAATTTTTCTTAATCGATCAATAATTTTTTTTGGGAAAGGTCAATATTTGAACAACGTCATCATCATCCGCAGAAATTCAATCTTCATCGGCGAACTCCATATCCGATTAGTTTATCAGCGAAACCTCCAACTCATGCTCCGGCAATCCTTCCTACTTTCATTTCACAGATAGAAGATGAGACTATCCAAATTGGTTTGATTTTGATTTTGGTTTTGATTTGAGTTATTGAATTGAAGATGAGAATAAAAGAAATTCTGAGAAATGAAAGCTTTAAGAGAGAAAGCCGTTCGTTTTTAAAAAAAGAGTGAAAGTTGTTAAACATGGATTTACTGAGAAAAAGAAAGAAGAAAAATGCCACTAATGAGAAAAACAGAATTAGTGTATGGACTATGGAGAGATAAGGGAAACCTTTTCAATATAGAAGACAAATTAACTTTATTGAGATTTTTGTTCTGGTTGTTTTCATTCATGGTTGATTGAGAGGTTGAAGAATGTGTGCAAAAGAAAAAAATCTAGTGATGAGAGAGTATGATAAGATCATTGGTCTTCATTGATTTAACGGTTAAAATTTACTTTTCCATGGTGAGAAATAACTCTCATTTCCCAGATTAAATCCCACCGTAAAACATGTATACAAACAAAGTATAAAATAAAGACCCATCCAAAGTCCACTGCCCTTTCTTTCTTTTTAGGTGGAAGTCCACCACCCTTTATTTTTGAAGCAACAACCAATAATTCATCATCATGCTTCCCACTATATGATATATAGTACTCCATTATTGTACGGGAAATGTCAAAGTGACTTTGATATATTTGTTAAGAGGTTTAAAATAAAAAATTTATTTTAAAAATTGTGTTTTACAACACAATAAAACAATAAAAAGTAATTTTTTACTTAAATTTCACCAATCATTTTAATTTTAATTTTATTAAAAATGTCTTAAAGACACTTGTTAGCACCATTATATGATTTATATTCGACTTATGTTTTAAAAGAAGACAAATAATTCAAAGTCAAATAACATATTAATTAACATCATCCTTTTCATATCTCATGTTTACCAAGTTCAACGAATAATAAATATCACATGAAATGAAAAATCTTGTTCCAACCCAACAAATTTTGAATATGTTAGTTGAACTACTATAAGTTACAAACATATCAATTTTGAATGCCATGTACATACAAACTCGCTTTAATAATAATGTTATGATAACTTTTTTGGTTTCAAAAAACATTGCTCAATTTGAAACTGCAGACTCCATGTGCATCCATCTTCCACCCCCATATTTCAAAAATCAATTCATGTGCAAATTTCTTCCGCATGGTATAAAGTTTAAAAATCTCGCTAACTAGTGTCCAGACATTATTTAAATATTTTAAAATAAGTAAGCATTACTTAAAAAGACAAATATTTTAATTTCTAATTCATTGAATACACATATATTCATAAATATTTATCACTTACGGTCTTTAACTAGCGCAATCGGATACTAGTGAACATTTTTCCAAGTTTTAAATAGTTCATTATCTTTAAACGTCGCATTCTCTATTAAGTGCAAATTTATATATGTTAAGAAATTTAAAATAGTATCTTCACATTGAAACTTGTAAATTTGTATTTAATAATATATAATATTTTTTAATAAATAATTGTTGGTTTTTAATATAAACTTGTTACTTTTGGTTGCTTTAACATGGGTAATATTATAATGTTAGACAAACTATAAAAGGTTTTGTTAATATTGTCATTTTAGTCCTTAGATATTTTTTTTTATTGTCATATTAAATTCTATAAGTACTTTTTTGAGAGAGATTTCTTTATTTAATGTCATATCAATCCTTATATTAAAAAAATTAATGTTAATATTAAAGACTGTTCAAATTAAAAACAATTTTTATCAACAAAATACACGATTAAAAACTATTTTGAATTTGTCGTTCATCATTAGTGGGTCGGAAACCGTACGAAAACAAAAAAAGAAAACTATTTTGAATTTTCAATATATTCATAATCGATTACTATCACTTAACTTAATAGAAGAATCAGTTAAAAAAAACAATTAAGAGCGCTCAAATAGAGTATTATTTACTCTTATAAAAATAATAAAATATTTTTTCTTAAGCTTTAAGCTTTTTCAGCAACTTTTCACGTTTTCAATAATCACTTATCTCTCTTTCTTCCACCGCGCTTTTCAACTCAAAACCACGATTCCAGAATATTCCAATCTCCATTGTCATTCATCTTCCACAATCAGGTATCTTCACTTCTTCGCTTCTTCGAATCATTACAATGTCGTTAATCTCATAAACCTTATTAAGATCATAATTAACAACATTTTTATCAATCTTGCTTGTTAATTAATCCAACCGTGTTAATTGTCAAACACAAATTCATCATTGAATAATTCAGTGGAAATTGAATTGTTATTTAGGGTTAAATTAATTTAATTTAATCCATTTTTAGTAATATTACTTTTTAATTAATCTAAACGTGTTAATTGATAAACACGAATTCATTGTTAGATAATTGTGTAGAAATTGAATTGCTATTTAGGGTTAATTGAATTTGAATTTCTTTCTATTTTTTTTTTGTTTTTATCGTTGAACGAGTTTTTGTACATTTTTGGCTTTTCAATACCTAATAGAGGTTACGTGTGTTGAATGTGTTTGAAAGTTTATTTTTTTGCGGCTATTTTTGTTTGTGCATTTAAACGTTACTTAATATGGTTTTTT
>Ga0099826_10001668_pt1 | contig 13605 bp, 6 predicted proteins | sample Mtrugardesep15_FD_76830 | JGI IMG/M metagenome (GOLD analysis project Ga0099826, IMG submission 76830) | Root nodule microbial communities of legume samples collected from California, USA - M. trunc garden sep15 | ecosystem: Host-associated > Plants > Roots > Nodule | place: USA: California... | reverse complement strand
TTTTTTTTTTTTTTTGAGCAATAGCTTCTTGCATTGTATACCCTTTTATTTATTTATTTTGCACTATTGATTTTATATGTGTAAATAATTGTTGAAACTTATGTTTTAGTACTCACAAGTGGATGTATACGTAATAAGGAACCAATACCAATTAATGTAGCATGTGCTTTTTGTTGTGTTTTGCCATTGGTAAAACTTTTCTCACAACAATCATGGCCAAACTCAAATTAAGATAGAGAATTTTCTTTTGCAGTTTTTTTTATTGGTTTTTTATCACAAGATAATTAATAAGTTAATTATTTTCTACTTTACATTGCAATTTACAAAGTCTGTTATATCTTTAATTATAGTTCATTTTGTTCACTGTCTATATCTATCTATCTATATTTAAATTCTAAACTTAAACTATTCTTACGTAAGAGTTATGACGATGTGGTATTTAAAAATGCTTCTCATTCTCCAAAACTAAATTGTCATTCTAAAAAAATCTTTTCACCTCAGTTATAACTTTGCACCCTCTGATATATCTCATCAATCCTCCACTAAATCATAATGTAATGTGAATTAAAACTATTAACTATTTCTTATTCTATTAATATTACTTCCATAGAAAGTTGCCATGCATTAATGTAATATTTGTTTGTTGCTGAAAAAAGCATTTTAACGAAAGGTTGTTCATGTAACTAACACTAATCTTGCACCATTTTTTGGCAAACTTCTCTAATAAACTTATACCATAGATGTAAAGTTCAAGACCAAGAGGTGCATACTTTAATTTAAGTTTTACTATAAAAGATAGTTTTCTAAAACAATATTAAGAATACTATAATTAAACCCCATGAAATTCTATTTTCTTATTAAAAAAAAAACAGTTATATTTTCTTTGTTTCTATGCACTAATCAAGAGAACATGAATAGTCTTAGCAAAGAAAAATATGAAAATTCAATCCTAACATTATAATAAAAACATTAAAAATAATATTATGCTACAGTAATCAATTTCATTCATAAGATTGGAATAAATTTCATTCATAAGATTGAAAACTAAAACAAGGAACGTTTTATTTCTTTAATAAATTTTTAACATTATATATGCATAATTGCTTGCCTCTACCTTCATGGGGATTATCTAGGGCGAGGTAATTCTCCATTTTCCTTACTTTTATTTTATTTTTGTGCCTGGATATATATTTACAGTCCATAATTTCATTTTTTTTAAGGAAGGAATAATTTTGTTGATAAATTTCTTAAAAAGAGGTTGATAAGTGAAGATCTTATCTATATATCACAATATTTCCATAGACTGATACCATTTTTTTTAGAATTTTATTTTTCATGGGTTGTATTTTTCAGGTTGTATGCGTAGCAATTGGAAAAAAAAAATGTGTAATTAATAATAGTCTAATTTTCTTTTTATGTGAGAGACATTTCTCTAGACTATATGTCTTGTGCATTCTTGAGGTGTAATTTTACTATCTATATTAATTTTCTTTAATAGTTAATTTTCTTCCTTTTCACAACTATTTTATATTCTTTCTCTATATAGAGTTTGTTTTAAGCCTTAATATTGGTTGAGACGATCCTAAATATGATTAATTTGAAACTTTTTTATTCTATTTTTCTGACTATATGACAACAAATAAATATAGCAAACATTTTAAAAGAAGCTAAACTATAGAACTACTACTATGGATCCACAACACGATTATTTTCAGTACTTTCTCTTTCAATTATGAAAACTATTAACAACACATAAAAGCATGACCATAAAAAAAATAAAAATTAATTGAACTCTCATTGAAAAGCAACGAACCTTAAAGATTATCAAAATACTTCACAAATGTATTTATTACACCATCATAAGTACCACTTATATAAAGTTTAAAAATTTAGTGCAATCTTTTTCATATTCAATCTCACCGTTTATAAGTATTACTTATACCCCACACTCATTTTCTACTCATTCCCACACAATTGACACCGCTCATTCTTTTAGTATTTTTATCATAATGCAATTGATACTATCATATTCATGTGTATAAAAATTGTTTGTATATTTGCGCTATTACTTGGGACGATGACAAAAGTTTAAAAATATTTGAATGGTCATCTTTTAAAATAAAAATGATTCAATAGAGCTACCAAAATTTTTATTTCCGATAAATTTATAAAAAAATTATGATGAAACCCGTGCAACGCACGAGTTATATATCTAACATCTAATGAGTATATAAAAGTTGTAAACCTCATCATATAAGTCACTCCAAAAAAAAATTAGAATTTTTTAATTCTTATTTATTAATTTTGTTAAGTCTTAACCTAATTTTTTTTCTCCACTAATCCCTTATTAGATTTCCAACAACTCTATCCTAAAATCTGATAACCATGAATATTTTTCAAAGCAAAAATTTAATAAATATCTTAATCCTTATCTTTATCTTTATTATTTATTAATTTTATTAGGTCTGCAGCAACTTAACCTATTGTTTTTTTAGATTTTTTTTGACAAGTTGTTGTACACTTATTTAATACGTTTACAAACAAAATACCATAATTTTCATGCAAACTCGGCTACCCTAAATAATTGTTTGTTAAGAACCATGAACTGCATTAATTTTTGATGTTTAACTATAAAAGTAATAAATAAAATTGACCCATACAACAATATAATTTTGTATTCTTTTTATCTTTTTTCTTTATAATTTTTTTATTATCATTTGATTGTAATATTTGTATCTCCAATAATCTAATTTGTGTTTATTGTTAAAGATTATTTATTGGTCTCTATTATAGTCGAGAATACATGTGCGTCGCACGGGTTAAAAGTCTAGTAAAACATAAATTCAATATGAATTTCTAACGGCCAAAAATATAAAAAATCATATTAAATTTTTGTTTTGTTAAAAAATTCTAATTTTTTTTTTAGAGATTCTTATATTATTATAAATTTTTCTGCAAATATTTATTAAAAAATATGAATTCTACATATCATGAGTTTACTTCAAAGGAGGGACCAAAAGTGAAAATGAAAAACTTTTTAGAGACTAAAAACCAAAGAATTTTTTTAGAGGGACTAAAACGAAAAGTCGATATATGTATAGGGACCAAAATCATATTTAACCTGATTTCATATTTGTTCCGGACTAGCTAGAACGCCCAATCCCATAAAGTCACGTGGATTAACCCCTGAAAATAAGGCACAACTTCTTGAGTCAGTACGCTAGTTCTGGTGCGTACATGTGGGCTCCAACGGCTCATTGATGAGGTGCCGCATTTCACAAAAGTCGTCAGCGCCTCCTTCTCATGTATAAAAGTGACTTAGCGTCACCTTCAAGATATAATTCATTTTTTTCACACACTTCTGCATATTTAATCTCATTTTCTACATTGACTTGAGCGTTGATGTATTAACGTGACTGTAGACATCTTTCACTCTAACGTGAAGACTACACCACCACCATGTCAGAACACTGCACGCCATTGTTATCTTCATCCATTCATTACCGGACATATCAATCTTATTGCGAAAGCATAAATTATTTTAAGTTAAACTCAACTCCATCGGCGGTAACCAGTAAAGATCCATTTGATGTGATGTGATACAATCCTTTTTTCTGATGGAGATGTGAAGTAACTCCATCTTGTTGATTTTTTATTAATATTTTGCTAAGATATCAAGTTGGTCCAATCATTAATCATGACATGATTGAGCTGAGTTTTTCTTCCACAAAAATGAATGCAACTCAAAATATTGGGTTAGATATCCGAAATGAACCAAGGCAACTTGCATGAGCATATGCATAAATACATGAGTACGACCTCTAGCTTGTGGTAGGTTTTGTAATTACACCTTCTTTCTTTGATAGCTTGTCATGTTTCAGTGATACTGTACTGTATGATAGCGTATCTATTGCAAGATTTCGCAATCTCATCTGTTATTGAATCAAGCCTAGCTATTTGTGTTTGCATGAGATGCTAGCTATGTGGTATTACTGGCATTTGGCCCCATGTTTGATCGTGGTTTATTCCAGTTTTATACTTTCGAGCTGCAGATTAGAAAGGGGACCAACAATGTGTGATATATATTGTTTATAAACGTGGATACATGTGATATTTGTGTGGAGTATAAGTACGTTCATAGTACTGGTCGGCGTATAGTTTGACAAATTTGTGGACTGATTTGAGAGTGGCTGAGTTGGGATGGGAAAAGGCCAAAAGGCTGTTGCGTCTTACAAAAACTGATTAATTAAGAGCTTCAATGAGCTCAAAACTCATTTAACATGTGAGTGTAAGGTTAATAATTAGATATTGCTCTTAAGGTACGTAATAACGGTTCACATTTACTATAAACATGTTGAATTGTAGTTAATAATCGTTTGATAATATTTAATTTTAAGTCATTTAAAAAGTGTCGAGCGACAATTATCCACCGTTCGACGCCAAACAATAATCAACTACCTTTGGGTTTTTATTTAGGGTGCTAAAGAGCAATTACCTTGATAATTTGACAACTATATGATGATGTCTACTGATTTGGCCCATAAAATGGAGTCCACACATACTACAGTCGACGTAGATGAAAGCTAGCTCACATCAAATTACATAGGAGGAGGCTGGCTCTGGAGTCTGGACAAACAAAAGAAAATATGAATTGTACTCTAGCACACTTCACTAACATAAATATTTTCAGTTAAGTTTAAAAAAAATATATTGAATTATATATAGATTACTCTATCCATCCCAAAATAAATGATCTAGTTTGAACACATGTATTATTCACATGGTATGATTTGATCAATTTTTTCTACTATTATATAAAGATAAATTTGTAACATATGAGATATTGAATTTGTCTCGATGAATATTTTTAAATATCAAATTTTTATAATTTTTTCTAATACATAGTTAAATATATTTAAGATCAAAGATATGTAAATGACACATATAAAACGGTCAAATATGTCATTTATTTTGTGACGGAGGAAGTATAACAAATTATGAGACTTTTTTTTTTTAAATCGATTTCCTTTATTGAAAAGTTGATTTATGTCGGTCGAATTTTAAATTAAATAAAAATACAGAGTTTGATACAATTTTTTTTTACAAATTTTGAATCCTAATTTGAATTTAAAAACCTTATCTTCCGAAATAAAAACTCAATCTATATCAATGGATTCTAATTTAAATTTTTGTTTACCTGAAATCATCATAATTCAAACAGAGAAATTGAACCAAAAAATTACAAACATTCATCCACAAGGGTCTTTTTAGTTCGAGTTTTTTGGTGGGGAGTGGGAGACAATATTTTATAATTTGTTCGGTTCAAATTTTAAAAAAGGATCTCATAGACCCATTTATTACTTCTCCTAAAATTAGAGTTTTTTAGAAGCTGACAAGCCACCTCAACATTTTTTTTAATAAAAGAAATGAAGAAATGACTGATTTGTACATGTTTTAAGAGATAAATGATTTGAACGGAAAAAAAAAGATAAAAGATGCAAGTGTTAAAAATAAATAATATAGAAGATTTAAACAAGACAAAAATAAAATAAAAGACTAAATTGTTTTTTTGATAAAAAAGACTCAACTATAACAAATAAATAAGATAAACTACTCATGTAATTTTGCCAATTATATTTTACCAAAAAATCATACAAGCATGCCTTGAAATCGAGAAGTTATGGGCTCAAGCCCCGCTCAGGGTCCGTTTGATGGTAAAGATAAGATAAATGTAAGATATGATATAAAGTCGGATAGAGATAAGATATCATATAAGATTTTTTTTTTGAGGAAAATGATAGAGATAAGATATGATAAGAACATTATAACAAATATGGTATCATTACAATTAAATGAAAAATTGCTCTCATAATTAATTAAACATTTTAAAAATGGCATGTTATTAATTATAATAGAAAATACATGCTATCATTATTTTAAAAATGACAATATTTTAAAAATGGCAGAATATCAAGATAATACATAAGGAATGATCTTCTAATCCTATCAGGATAATTTCTAACTCAACCTTATATTCAAGATAGAAATTACAAAGGAAAGTCAATATAAGATATGAAAATGGTTTATTTTATCATATCCATTTGGTGCATTAAACATGAGATTTAAACAGAACATCAAACGGACCATAAATATCTTTACAAGTGTCTTTTGAATCCGTAGGTCTACACAACCTTGTATTAGGACATCTTCCTCTAACCTTAAATTTTTGTAACAAAAAAAAAACTTTAACGTATAAGTCTTAATTTTTTGTTTTGACTGTTAAAAAAAAGTCTTAATTTTTTGTTTATTTTTATTTTGATTGTTAAAGCTATATATAAATCTTAGTTCAATTGATAAATATATATAAATCGTTAAGTCAGACGTATTGTTATGACAACCGTTTAAACTTCAACTTTTTCACTTAATTATATAAGTTTGTAATATCTATTGTTATTTTATGTGTCTAGAAAAAGCTATCTGCGACGTAAAAAAGAATATCATGACATTATTACATTACATAAATAGAAATATTTTCTTGAAAATATAAGTCAAACATATGAAAAAGTAATAATTGCACAAGTTTTTACGCAAAAGTTACTATTATTGGTTAATATTTTCCTAATAATTTTTGACTGAACAATAACTTGTTGACCGAAAAAATAAATTAAAAATGGAAAATTTATATATTAAATTGAAGATGAAGATTAGTCTGTGATGAGTAGATGCATCGTCAGGACGCGTCTCTTCTTGAATCCGCAATAACCAAGTCAAATTCCACGTATTGCTGACTCATGCTTATCATTTTTCATAATTATTAGTTATTACTGTTATTAATTACATTTATATCGTAAATTGATTTGTCGAAACTTAAAATAAAAATACCTTATCACGTTTGGAATGAAAAAGGTAACAGCCCGTACTATATTTGGAAGAACTTTTGTACCTCGATATTTTGTCTCTCCATAGGACTATATATACCCCTTGCTATCAACACTCATATTCCATAGTCATTTCACTCATTTTATTCTCCTAATAATCTCATCTTTTGATTTTATTTCGAGGAGAAAATGACCATACTTGTTGAGCATGTGGACTTTGGTAATCATTCATTTTTGTTTTTGTTTTTGTTTTTATTTATTTTATTGCTTCTAGTATAGCATAGCATAAAATAAAAGTCCCATCATATAACAAGCCACATTATTACAGGGTCCCAATTTGATGATAAAAATGTGCATTCTGAGGACATCAATGAACTTGTTCTTGATGGTGGATTTCCTCAACCAAAAAATCCTTCTCAGAATGCATTCTTCGCTCCAGAAATCAATTCATTTGGCCATTCCTTCAGGTTGATTCCAATTCCATTTCATTGTTTTATTTCTTTTTTTGGGTCTATAACCCTAATTTATTTTTTTTGAATATTAAAAAGAAATTAACAGACATGGGTGATTGAATTATTTGGCAGGAATTATGATGAAGAAAGTGAAAGGCAAAAAGGGGTTGAGGAATTCTATAGGCTGCAACACATCAACCAAACATATGATTTTGTAAGCAAAGTTTATGATTATTTACGTCAATTTTGTGTCTATTTCACATGAAGGAAATGTAATTGTGACCATGACCAAAATTCCAATTTGCAAAATGTTAATTAATGTAGGTGAAGAAAATGAGGGAGGAATACAAGAAACTAGACAAAGCAGAAATGAGCATTTGGGAATGTTGTGAATTGCTGAATGAGGTTGTGGATGAAAGTGATCCTGATTTGGATGAACCACAAATCCAACATTTGCTGCAATCTGCTGAAGCTATTAGGAAAGATTATCCTAATGAAGATTGGTTACATTTGACTGCTCTCATTCATGGTACATAATCATCTTTTCAATATTTATATTATTTTTTTAATTCAACATTCCTATCCTGACAAAAAAAATCATTTACAATTTCAAGGCATAATAATCATGCATATCTTAATTTGACCAAGTCTGACATCCCTTTCTAATTGGATATTATTGTTTTGTTTCAGATCTTGGAAAGATTCTTCTGCTTCCAAAATTTGGTGAACTACCTCAATGGGCTGTTGTTGGTTAGAAACTTTTCCTTACACTTATTTTCATATGATTTTTGTTTTGAACATTAGTTATTTTTATTGAACATTGAATTCAACATTTTAACTGAATGGTTAATGACATATTTGCAGGAGACACATTTCCCTTAGGCTGTGCCTTTGATGAATCAAATGTTCACCACAAGGTAATTATAAATTTCTTGTAAAATTATGACAATCAATGAGACAATTGTTTAATATTAAGTAATCAATCAATTTACCTAAATCTTGTTCTTGCTGCAGTATTTCAAGGAGAACCCTGATATCAAATCCTCTGCTTATAACACTAAGAATGGGATCTACAATGAAGGCTGTGGACTAGACAATGTGATGATGTCATGGGGACATGATGATTATATGTGTATGGTGAGTCCATAAATAATTCATCACATGATAGTATTAAATTTTCATATTTTTTATTGAATCGTTGGTATTGGTTCGATCTTGATCTAATAATCTAAATTGTGAAAAATGTGTGATGCGCTAGCTTCCGAGGAAATCCGAATCAATTTTTCTATGATTCTACGACACTTTTTTACGATCTAATACACTGTGTATCCAATGTGCAGGTTGCTAAGGAAAATGGCTCCACTTTGCCAAATGCTGGATTGTTCATTATCAGATATCACTCCTTTTACCGTAAGAATTTTCATTATTATGTGAAAACTTGCCCCATTCTCTTTACAGAAATTTAATTACTGAAAACCTTGGTGACCTTGCAGCTTTGCATAAGGAAGGTGCATACACTCACTTGATGAATGAAGAAGATTTTGAAAATCTGAAGTGGCTTCACATATTTAAGTATGTTTGTATTTTAGTTTCAACAATTTTTGTATGGGTCTTGTTAGAGCTCTTGTTAAGGATTCAAAAAATAGAAATTTTTATGTAGTAAATGTTACTTTTTGATGTTTTAATGTGTTGAATACACAAATTCTAAGACAAGTTTTCCATTTTAAACCTCTTATGAAGTCCCCTGTTAAAATTTTTCTTTTTTTATTCATTTGCACACACCTTTTGCTTTTCCTAATTACATAATAATCACTAATGATTTAATTTTTTTTACAGCAAATATGATCTCTACAGCAAAAGCAAAGTTCTAGTTGATGTTGAAGAAGTGAAGCCATATTATCTATCACTTATTGAGAAGGTAACGCCAATCATTACGAATTGTTCATGTTATTTTTCCCCCTCATTGTTTTTCTATGTGTGATACTTATTTTCTTTTGGTCATTGTTTTGCAGTACTTCCCTGCAAAGCTAAGATGGTGATACTAGACAGTAGAGATTGTCAAGGATTTGAAGGAAACTGGAAACATATATAACCCTATGTGTGATACTGAATTATTCTGGGGGGTGATTTACATAATTATTTGGAGATCAAAGAGTTAATTTATTTTTTTGGCAAGGTTTCGAAATGCAGTTCTTTATGTTTGGTGTAATCCATATGTACTCTCTTGCAGTCCGAATGCAGTCAAATAAATAAACTATTTACTATTATCTATATGATTCTCTTGTACTTGCAGTACTTTATTATTGCAGTGATCAATAAATAATTTATGGAGTTCGTACAAAAATGATAAGAATCTGAAGCCTGTGATTAAATTATTATAGCAGCTTACAGAGCTGAGAATTAATGTCTAGATATAATTGAGTAACCGACCACTATCACTATCAAAACAACTACACCCTTAAATTACATAAAAAGTTTTGGGTATCTCTTGTAGTACCAGTTTTAGTGTTTTAAGTATCAAATCAAATTGCATGAAAAGTTGTATGTTGTAACAACAAGAGTATACTATTACACAGTCTCTTATTAAAATCTCTAATAATTCGAAATACGATAGGAGGATGATAAAATCTGAACAAGAATTAGGAACAAGAATTATTCCCATCAAGAATCAAACTCGGTTTAACTATTAATAATACATCTAGTAAACTAAACACAAGTCTATTTAAAAAAAATATATCATAAGAATTAGGACATGTTGGTAAACATATGATAATTCGCAGTTGGATTAATGCTGCAACGTTCAGTAACGTAATATGGGGGAAGAATGAAAAGATTGATCAGAACACATGATTTATCGAGGTTCATAGCAATACCTTCTGCTTCCTCACTTTCTAGTTATTTGATTAAAAGAATGCAGAGATACAACAATTTCTCAGTTCAAAGATTCACTCACTTTATTTTCTCTCTTTCAATCTAAAAAACACCATATGATTTCATGTTTTCAACAAGCATCAAACCATGACATATATAACCCTCTGATTCCTTTCACAAAGTTAGTTATCAAACAACTTAATAACCGATATAGAATAGTTATAACTGAAATGAGCAAAGAAGCTATCACAATAGCTTTTATATAAAACATTGGCACAAACTAACTTGGTAAATTGTAAACACGATGAACAAGATAGTGATAGCCTAAAGTATTCACAACTTTTGAGAATTCAACTCTCGCAGGTATCTAGATTTACCGGTCAAGCAATGCAAAAATTTGGATCTAGAAACCACCTTGGTTAAGATGTTAGCTCGATTTTCCTCGCCCGCAACTTTGTTCACTTCAACTAACCGTCATACAAATATGTCTCTGATAAAATGCAGTCTTGCATCAATGTGTTTTTCGGAGACATCATTGTTACTCATGTACTACTATCCTTAGTAATTCAAAAATCATGAAAATGCTAGTTGCTTTAACCAAACTTATAGGTGAATAACATATAGTATTCGTGTGTGATTTTTTTTCCTTTCATAATTAAAGAGATTATGTGTGTGATTTTTTACTGATGTTAATCACTGATTCGTTTGAAAGCAACAACACAAGAAAAGTGCACTCTATACATCCTACTTTTTTAGCAAAGGCAAAACTAGTTCATTTCATTCATAATTAAATAGTACAAATTAAATGGTACATCAGAAAAAATATGGGGCTGGGTTAGATAAAGAGGCTCTAGCAATGCTACAATGCTACCTTATTTGCTTGCTTCCTTACAAACGACACCTCATAATCTCAAATAATAATCAAGTGGCGTTTACATTGGGACATAATGTCCCCTAATTCGCTATGGGTCATATCGGGCATCTGCCACAACCTTGCAATCAGTTTCAAACTCCACAGGTTGCAGCCCCCTATAGCTACTTTGATGGCTTCAAGGAGACCAATAGTTCAGCTTCCATGATGGTAACTTGGTTATGCATCCAGCTTTATTTCCCAAATAAGAACAGACTCGTGGAGTATCTAAAGCACATACCATAAGCCATGATTGAATTGTTGTTGTTAAACAAAAGACAGTCAACGTTATATTTAACTACTGTGTCAGGGTTGGGTCCATCCGCAAGACTGAGATGTACCGTGAATTTGTAGTTTTGTTCGTTCTTTGCATATACAACTCGATTCATTTAGAGCATCCAATCTCATGTGACATTGATTGCTAAAGAGGTGTCGATACGCTCCAAAAACCATTGCTGCTAAATGCTAATGGTTGTTGAGTGAATGGCAATCTGCATAAAAGATAAAAAAAAACATAGCAATAAAATCATTTCCACTGATGATGTGCACAATCACATCTAATAAATTTTTTATGAACAAGTGGATTTCAATTAAATGAATTCAATTAAGGACCTTCAATATAAATTTTTTATGAACAAGTGAACTTAATTAAAATACAAGTGGATTCAATTATTCAAATAAAATAATACTCCACTTTATACATTGAAGTAGGGAGATGTCAGAGTTTATGAACAAGTCCGACAATGTCCTAGTACACAGTACATTAATCCAAAAAGCAAAGGTGCACTACTTATATTTGGACCTTTTTTTGACATTATATTGGGACTTACAAGACTTGCATTACAAGTTTTAATCTGTAGATTTGATAGATACTCTTATTTATTAAGATTGGTATATGCTTAACATTAATATATACGAGAAAATAAATCATATATGATTTTACGAAACATCTAATAGTAAGTAGTTTCTGTGAAAAAAATAATTTTTTTTATTATTTATGATCAAGCTAATTATATAAATGTTTATTTGTATATGTAACCATCCTTGCTTATTTTTTAAGAAAAATAAAGGACATGGGCCGAACTAATGCGGGTTTCTTAGGGTCTTACTCTTAGCTGGAAAAGGAAAGCCCAGAACCCTAGATAATAACCAGTGACGTAAGAAACAAGTTAGAGTCAACACTAAAAGTTTTTTTTAGTAGTATAAAATCTCAAAATATCTTTTATGGTAGTATTTTTTAATTTTATTCTACACGTTATTTTTGTTCAGCAATTTTAATCTCTGAAGTTAAGTCAACTTGTGTATCATTCCACCACCAAAATAAAAACTTGTGTATCATTTAGACATATAAAAGTTTTTTTTTTCATACACGTTCAAGACTTTATATACATCTCACTCACAAAAATCTAAAGTTTTTTTTTTTAGCAAGATACAAATCAAATTTGTATTTTTTAATTGCCAAAAGCTAGGTAGAAAAACATTGTTAAAAAGAAAGTAGAAAAAAACCAAAATAAAGAAAATTTAGATTTAAAAGTCAAAGTTTAAGCCAATTCTGTATATTTTTACCATTACACGCACGGAGTATTTACAAAGTTTGGTAACATTCTCGTTATCCTCCGTTTATTTTGTTTGTTATATTGTAACATCAATAGTTTGGTTTAATGGTAAAAAATAGTACATACGTGTGAGTGCTCTTTCAAATCTCAACATTTTTGCTTCCTCTTGAATTTAGACACCATTGTCTTACCTTAAAATTCTTTTTAAAACAAAGAAAACTAAATTGTAGACAAAAATATTAAAATTTAAAATTAAACAAATTTCAATATTAAATTGTGGAGTAAATACATTTTTTTATATAAAATAGGTTTTTTTTTTATGGATCCCTTCACTTGAAATAATTTTAATCGAGGTTTGTCATACACAATATATAAGACTTTTTTCGGTAATAAAAAACAACTCCGAAGATACGCTAATATTGCTAGGCATGCAAGTGTTGAATATGTAATTGAAGGAGATACTCTTAAGCTTACTATAAGGGGTCTCTCGAACATGAGTATATAAATCACTAAAAGAGAAATTAAAATTAACGAGTCAATTCACACTCATATTGCCCTCTCCCCAAGTATGGTTGAAGATCACTGACGGACTCAAATATAATAGTTCACACATCTGGCGCACTAAAATAAACAAATACCATTTATTTTAACACTCCATGTTGTCGTGTTAATAAGAGTTTTAGAATCATACGAGGCTTGAACTCCTCTTTCCAAATCAACTATGTATTCAAGTACATCTCTTACATTATATCCCAATTTGCGCAAAAATCCCGTAAACCACATGCCATCAAAATCAATAATTCTATCAACCGAGATTCAAACATTAATTTAATGTGAAACTTTAGTCATTAAATCCAGACCCCAATAATTAAATAAACACAAATTTTATTATAAGACCAAAAAAACATTATTAAAAAATGCAAAAGAAACAAAAGAAA
>Ga0099826_10001666_pt1 | contig 13608 bp, 7 predicted proteins | sample Mtrugardesep15_FD_76830 | JGI IMG/M metagenome (GOLD analysis project Ga0099826, IMG submission 76830) | Root nodule microbial communities of legume samples collected from California, USA - M. trunc garden sep15 | ecosystem: Host-associated > Plants > Roots > Nodule | place: USA: California... | reverse complement strand
TATTTTGGTCCCTTAACTTCTCTCTGTTACACATTTTGGTCCTTTTCGTTAGTTTTAATTCAAAAACGTTAGGTTTTCTTCATCTTCTTGTCCTCTTTTTCATCTTCATATCATCTCCATCAATATTCAACAACAAGAATCCCAGAAAAATTCCAGAAGAAAATGAAGAAAAACCTAACGTTTTTGAATTAAAACTAACGGAAAGGACCAAAATATATAATGGAGAGAAGTTAAAGGACCAAAATAAATCAAATTTTAGTTAGGGGACCAAACCGATACTATTTAAATAGTTAAGGGACCAAAAAGATAATTTAGCCTTATTTCAATGGTTAGGTGTTTCTTTTATTGCACCTGCCACGGTTCAGTATCACTTTCATCTTTTTGGAAACTTGGCGGGTTTACCGCGATCTACATTCCTTTTCTTAAAGTTATCTGGCATGCTTGTGTATGGGTTATCTGGAAGGAAAGGAACAACAGGATTTTCAACAACAAAGCGGAGGATTTATGCAAGTTATTGGATAATGTGAAACTTATGTCTTTTTTATGGTTAAGGGCGAATAAGCTTACTTCTGCTTTCAGTTACCATGATTGGTGGCGGCACCCTTTACTTTGTTTCGGTGTTAGAGAGCAGTCTGTGCTTCTTTTTTTATTGCCCTTTTTGATTTCAAAATTGTGATTTGTATTACTTTTTAGGGGTTTCTCTTTTGCACACCTTATGCGCGTGAATCCCTTGCGGTGATTAATCTAATTCCATTTTGGCTTTAAAAAAAAAAGAAATTTTAAATTAGTATAGCAAAATTTATATATATATATTCAATAAACTCTACTTAAGGAGAATGACATTTTTCACCGATTAATTTTAAATTTCTATGCTTTCGCAAAAAATATTTTCCGTTTTTCATAATACTTTTTTTGTCAAAAAATTTTCGTAATGATTTATTTAACGTTATTATCTTTTTCTGATTTATTTTGATGTTTAACGTCATCATGTTTACATCGTGACATATGTTTTAGTTTGACCCTAAAATATTTTTTTTTGACAGAGTTTGACTATAAGATATTAAATTTTTTATTCAGAGAAGAACATTCTTAGTCCAAAAGCAAGCAAGATAATCAAGGTTATGCAAATTTCTACAAGTGGAATAGTACTTTTCCTAATCACAAATATACAAATATATATAATTTTGTTGGACAAATAATAAGGAAGGGAGTTTAATCCTCCCCTGTAAAAAAAAAGTAGTAATAAGGTTGGGGGAGTATAAATCACAATCAAAATCAAGTTATTAAAAGAATTAAAAGAAGAAAAATAAATTAATAATATTCTCTTAAACTTAATAATAATATCAACTAATAACTTGAGTTTTATATAAATGAACAACATTTGTTTGATCACAATTCTAAACAAAAATAATTTAGCAACACAGATAAAAGTATATATCAATTAATTAATTCTAAAGTTTTTGTTATTTAATCTTTTATATTTTAATTTTTTATGTGTTAATCCTTCGAATTTTTGAGTGATCTAAAATTCGATCAAAGATAAGTAATTTAACCCAAATATTTCTAATAAGCAATTGAACCCAAATATTTCTAAATTTTACTTTTTAGATTTTGTGTTTGTATTAAAATCAAAATCATCATATTTTTTTACATTTATATTTGCCGTTGTGATAAAAAAAAAATATTGTTCCATGTAAAGTGAGAAGTGAGTGCCAAATGGCAGGCAATCAACAGTTTCGATTGTTTACCACTGGTCACTGGAAGAAGGAAGTGGCGCGTGTTAGAAGACGTAAGACATGCGCGTGGTAGAAGTAATGGAATGGGACCTAGATATTGGTGTGACGGAGTTGTCAGTAGTTTCGTAATGCCGTACATCCGTACAAAGGACAAACTACCGACCCACTTGCTTGTTTTGATGACTCACGCAAAGACACCATCCACACTTTCTGACAGTGATTTCCATTAATTTGTACATGACCCCTCTAACCATCCTTTCTCAATGTTTCCCTCATTTCTATTCTTAATGTGTCCCTCAATCATAATTCATTTTTGTTTTTCTAATAAAAATTTAAAGTGAGAGATGAGACCTCAATTCATAGTTGAAAAAAAAGAGTCTACATTAAAAATATAAAATGATTAAATCGAAAATGTTTACAAGCTTAAATGATTTATTTGTGACCAAAATAACTTAAGAGACCAATCTGTTACAAACCTCAAACTTAAAGAACTTATGTGTGACTAAAATAACTTAAATGACCAATCTATTACAAACCTCAAACTTAAAGGACTCCGATGTAATTTACCTAAAAAAAACATTCAAGATTAGAAAATGCTTATAAATGTATTTATATTTATTTTACTTCAAACATATTAACGGAGCTCGAACTAATGTCTTTTGGGTCTAAGGTATTATTTCACAAACAAAATTGAAAATTTCATCTAATGAGGTATATAAGAGCACCTACAATGGTGGTCAGTGGCGGAGCCAGGATTATTGTAAAGTCGGGCAAAAAAATTTGCAACACATTTTATAGGAGTTTACATAAGAAATTGCAAGCAAATAATCAAAAAATCTAAAGAAATTGCCCAATTTATAGGGGTTTATATAAAAATTTCATAAAAATTTACACAAGAAATTGCAAAAAAATTGGCCCGGAGCCCGGGCGAGTGCCCGGGGTCGCCGGGCCTTGGTACCGCCACTGATGGTGGTACACTAATAAGAACTCCTTAAATGGACCACACATGTATACATCATTTATTTATAATTTTTTAATAACAATATCTATTAAAGACTTAATGGCTTCAATGACAATACACTAATAAAGTCAAACTTTTCATCATTATACAAAAGTAATTTATTTATTAAATTATAAATTATCTAATAAAATATCACTTCTTTTGAAAGTGAGACAAACTTGTACTATTTGATTAATATTTTTAAACGTGAGACTCATTAGTTGCTTAGAAGAGAGATGATCATAATATAGTTGTTTCTTACTTAATAGAGACTTTTTTTTTTCTTCCTTCAATGGGAATTCGTAAAAAGGAATAGTCACTGTTAAGTAAGGATCCTCATTGGAGGTGCTCTAAAGAAATTATACGCTTAAGGACTAATTGGTTGTTTTCATGATTGGCTTATGGTATGCTATAAAAAAAATTGAAGTTTATGGGATAAATTGATAAGAAAAATGAAAGAATGTGAAAGAGTGTCCTATAGAAGAATGCTAAAAATTGATGTACTTCCATCAGGGATGGATTTAGCGTGGGGGCAACGGGGTCAATCGACCCCACTTGCCTCCACTTGCTTATTGTATTTTTAACTTAAAATTAGATATTTATGTAGTTTGACCCTATTTATATAGTATTATTGTCTTCACATAGTCTATTTATAACCCTACAAAAAATTACAAAACTAAGAAGTATCATAAAAAGTGTTTTAGGAGCACTAGTTAAGAAATCAAAATAGGTAATTTTTTATTGAAAGTTGTTGTAACTATTATATCGATAAAAATAACACTTATTTTTAAGATAAAATTTTCTTTTATGAAATCTCTAACCAATACTCTTAGAGCACATCGTTAGCAAGACCATAACATTACTATTATATTCTAAATTATTCTTATATTTGTTGAAAAATGCTTTGTGATTGACGTTGGTAGTTGAAAAAATAATTAATTAAAGTTATATTTTTTTTTATACTCTGTTGGAAATAGAAAAATATTTTTAAAAAATCAACATCTTAGAGCAATTATAAACATAACTTATATAATTTTTGCACGCTTACACGTTTATACAATTTTATATAAACTTTTATGATATAACCTTGACCCCACTAATTAAGATTTCTGGATCCGTCACTGACTTCCATAGTATAAAGTGTATTCTGGGGCGAATGGTTGTATGTGTATGGGGTAGCATTGGCTACCCCAAAAGAAGAAAAAAAACTTGAAAAAATAGTATAGTTTTGTAAGTAGCTACCCCATTAATATATTACTTGGCTACTCCAAATAATTTTGTTGATTCAAAGAGGGATGATGTTAATAAAATATTGATAATCTATTCAGTTTAGTGTCAATTATAGATAAATTTGACTTCTTAAAACTTCATAAAACTCAACTTTTATAAATAATTATTGTTAGAATATTTTTTTAAGAAAAATATTCTAACAATAATTATTTTATTTCTTCTTTATATTTGGCCTCCTCGTAAAATATTTCCTAACTTCGCCGCTGAGTGTATTGGCGGTCAACTTAACGAAAATGTTAATCAGGGAAGTAAATAATCGAATGGAAAAATGGTCTAAAAACCTTTTGAATTGATTTTAATAATTTAAGGACTATATTGATAAAAAAATATTATAGTTTAATGACTAAATTGGCCATTTCTTTCTATTTTTATCATGTCCTTGCTAATACTATTCTTTATGAACTCCTCCACCCCCGTGGTTGTCATAAAATCAATGCAGGATAACCTCATCCATGGATTCTACACCAGAATCTTTGAGTTGTGCTTTGGACCATAAGAATTGGAGTGAAAATTGCCCAATTCTTGAATTTGAAAGAGATCAAATTCGAAATCGATTGGAAAGTCATAGTTGACATGGTCCATGATTGCAGTTATGTAAATGTTTCAATTCTCCCCCCTCCTTTAAGATATTGTATTTATTTTCCAACACATTGATTGAAGGACATCAATAATACATGTTTACCGCTGGACAATATTGATTTTTGTGGCCAATATATGCCACTCCTACTTCTTTTAAGGAACTTTTTTAAAATGTCATTCCCTTAATTTTGCTTGATGATGCTTAGAATAGAATAGATGTGTTGAACATTAACTTTTATAGAATTTTATTTTTTTCATCATATGACTTTTTCGCGCCTATTCAGATTTTAAAATCCGAAATATTTCAACGTGTTTTTGGATGTTTTTATAGGGTGTTTATACCATTCAGATTTTATAATCCAAACTGCATAGGACGCACGAGAAACTCATAAGGTGGAAAAATAAACCGTCTTTTTTATATGTAGTACAAAAATCTTCACATATAAAATCTGGCCCACTTGTTTTAACTGGGCCTGGGCTGTATGAATTTGGTGACACCATACATGACACAAAAAAATTGGTTTTTGTTCCCCTACTTATTTACTTTGGAAGTCCCCTCTGTCTCATGTCTATTGGCTTTGTACGAACAATCACAGGACTCTAATTAAGAGGGGTGCTTCTACGTAGGACCCATATGTATGTTCTTACAGTAGTTGTTTGTTTTAATGTCACAAATTGGTTAGGCTTTCAAATCAGGATTAGCGAATTGATATAAGTATAGACAAATGGTCTGGAATAGACTACAAAGAAGTTATTTGATTGTGGAATAATATCCAAAGTGATAAGACTAAGTAATCAACTACTAGCATGATTGCTCAAAAAAAAAAAAAAACTACTAGCATGTTAATTTTGTTAAAAAAAACTACTACCATGTTAATTTGATTATCGTATGGTAACTGCCAATTTGTATGAGTAATCTATGAAATTAGAGGTTTGACTCTCGTCGTAAAGATAAGTTTATATAAAAACATATTTTTGTCAAATTAAATGTTGTTTTATTTTTTACTATCAATATTACTAACATATGAATAAAAGACAAGCGTATAACAAGTTGTGTCGTTAGACCTTTTTAAATGGCAAAAATCAATCTTCATAAAAAAATTTAAAGAGAAAAGAAGGATTATAATTAAAGCCTTGCTAATTAACATGATAATTGTGGGCCAAAAGTTACAAGTATTTAAAAAAAATAAGAAAAAAAAAGCATGTAGATTGCCTACAAAGTTACAAGTGTTTAAAAAAAAAATGTTGATTGGCTACCTAGTGTTGAACAAAGGACATCAAATATAATATGCCAACATGCTTATCAAGCAACTAACCAACCACATCCTTCTGAAACATTTGCGCGTTCTTAGTATATATTTGATTTTTCCATGTATTATACAAATAAAAAAAAAGTTTTGGGTCTTAAAATTTAGGAGGCTCAGCTTGGTAGAATTGTTTGCATCTCATAAAGAACCATTTTATGTATGAGCGATGAAAGAAACAAGTAAACCTTTTAGATGCTCAATTATTAATACATATGTTTTTTTTTTGATAATACAAATACTTATGTTTATATTTGGTTGCTCATCTCTAGTCATTGTGAGATTAACATTCACACTTAATACTAACAATCATCTCTCATGTATTTATATCCCACGTCACTATACTTGCGCACCATTGGAGAAATAGAACACACCACCACTCCGCCAAGAAGACTTTCTATGCATGGATCAAATATACAATGTTTTGCACTCTCACTTCTTTTAGCATATTGAATCAGACTCTGATATCACTTTGTTGAGTCTTGATTAAAGTCCGAGTAATCATCACAATGGATTTAGAATAACAATATATAAATGAATTGAATATCACATTTTCACCAAAAATTCTAAGATATTTAGTATATGGGTTTTGTCATTCATATCTTATTCAACATACACTTTCTCTTTCAATGTGAGTATCTAACTCGCATTTGAAATACCATCAATATATCATTTAATTGTTAGTCCATCAATTTATTTAAGTATGCTTAAATAAAGACTTCATAACGGAATATAACTATACAAGTTTATAAATCAAACATCTTAAAAGACCGATCGATAAGCTTGAGTAACAATGAAACTTCTCAAACCCACTTGGATTTGTCTGGTGGTATTGACTTAGAATATGAGAGTGTACTCCTCCTCAAAATCTCATGTTCAATTCTCCCTGATATCAATTTGAGTAGGTTAATTTAGCTTATTAAGAAAAACGATAAAATTTCTCTCAAATTTAACTAATCTTAATCTTTAATAATCAACATGAGTTTGCATATAGGATATTATTTCAATCCCAATAATTGCAATTATTCATAACTTATCTTCTTAATACCTCCGAAGTCACTAGCAAACTTCGGAGAAAAAATTGTAAAGACATTACACACATTATTATATGAGAGGACATAAAAAATGTTTAGTCCAAGCTTGGACGTTGAATTCCAATACTTGACCTGGAAGAAATTTGACAAGTACAACCGTACATATACGATTCAACGAACGACAAATTTGGTCACCCACTACCGTTAAAAAAAATAGTTTGATCATTCGTCTCCACTCTCTAGGCTCAACTATATTCAAGAAAGCGATTCGTTCAAACAGCCACCACTCTTATTATTGTCTGTTTCATTTGTGGAAATTAATTAACGTTAGTCCTACTAATGCTTCTGGTAAACCCAACTCCAACTTAGTATGAAGTTTCTTGGAAAACTACAAAACACGACTTTGAGATGGCCAAATACAAATATAAATTAAACTAAAATATGCTTTACCTACTAAATTAGTTTATAACATGTGTTCTTATACTAAATAGTTGACAAATGATTAAATTTGTAGTGTATAGTAAAATTAACGGTTGATCTAACTTATAAATATGAAATGACATGAAAATTATATATTTATTTAATATTTTTTTTCCATTAAGATTACAAAAGTAAAATTGAGATTTTGTCAAAAAAAAAGGAAGTAAAATTGAGATAAATAATGATAAGCTATAATCTACTTGAATTAGCGTATAAAAAATACTATAAATTAGTAAAAATAAGTTACAAGCTCATAAAAAAATGTTGGTTACTAAGCAGGTCTTTTTAATCAAATGAGCTTATGAGACATAAGCTATAAGATATAAATTAAAAAATGTGTCTTACCAAACAAACTCATAAAATGTAATTACAGTAGTATAAAAGAAATATTGACGAGTCTCGTAAGTATAGTTTAGTTGGTAGCTACTAGGAATAATTTGTGTAGGGGTCGGGGTTTGAACCCCGAATTCGCTACTTGACAAAAAAAAAAAGAAATATTGACCATCTAATTAAAAAAGTTGAGTTCGACGATGTTTTAAATGGCCAAAATTCATTCATAATTGATGTTGTACTAAATAAATAAATAAACCAGTAACATCTCTTTCAGTGTGAACTATTGAGTTATTTGTAAGAAATTCATTGTTTTGTTTTGCTTTAGATTCTTGCATCGTATTGATATTTTTCATTGCAGAAAACGTTCTCTTTGTAATTTCTGCAGAGGCTGGAAGCGCCAAACAAGAAAATAAATTTATCAATCAAGTAATAATTGTTTAACTTTCTTAGTTCTGCGAATTAATTTTGACAAATAAACTTGTTTGTAGATGGTTGTGTTAGAAAATTGACAATCAAAGTAAAACTTAGTTGAATCTCTATATAACATGGATCTAATACCGTTGTAGTGTGAATACTAGCTTGGTACCAGAAGCAACACATTGTATGACTCGAGTATAATGTCAAACGAGTAAGGGTGGACGAATCACCCACTTGAATGTAGTAAAAAATAAACAAGGGTTTCTACGTTTTCGTGAACAAATGTGGACGAAGAAGTTAGTTCATGAGAGTGAGATTTGTTTTGGACCATAGAATATTAGCAGCAAGGTTTTGCAACTCGAGAGTTTACTTCAACTCGTTTTGTCTAGGTAAACTCGACTCGTAAACTCAATTCGAGAACTCGTACGAGTTCACCTAAAATTAAAGTTATATAAAATTTATTATATGCAAGACATATATAAGCTAATATAATATTGTAAATAGGTCAATAGTGCAAAATATGACTTAATTACAAAGACAAATTACATTAATCTACCATAATAAAATATTATGCTCAACTTAACATCAAAATACAAAAATTAACGCCCAAAATCATAAAATTTATAAGTCTCTAAGTTTAAGTCATCCATAAAACAACCCAAAAAAGCAAGTTTTACAAGTTCCTAAAGTTGTTAATAAAACTATCTAAAAAATAAACTAGTTAATTTCTTCAAAATTTCAACAAACACCACCACCGCAACCATAATCGGCGTTGAAATCTGAATTTCACCGTCGGAATCGCAACCCTAACTGGTATGTACTCCCATGTTAATGGTTTGAGAACTCAGAGAAGAAAGAAGAAGAAGCGTTTCATTTCAGGAACAACGTGTTACCGTAAAGGTAACTATTTAGTAAACGTTCCAGTCTTTGGGCTTGTAGAAAAGGAATTGTGTTTTGAAAAAAATGGACCTAAAAAAAAGGCCAATTTATTTTTTATATTTTTAGATGTTAACTCGTAAAAATCGGTAAAATCGGTCGAGTTTACACGAGTTTACCGAGTGTTAACTTGGTCAAACTCGTCAAATCTTCCGATTTTACCATAAACCGAGTTTACCCCAGAGTTAACACGATTTTGGTACCTAAACACGAAAACTCGGTAAACTCAGAGGGTTAACACTCGATTTGCGGAACATTGATTAGCAGTCTTATGGAAAACCTATGGATATAATAGACATTATGATTAAGAGAAGGATTGGTTTTATGCGTCTATGATAAACCAAGTGTGTGTATGTGAAAAGGGGTAAGAATGGGATAGATCAATATGTAAGCTTTGGTGTACTAGCAAAGGTAGATTGAGAAATGTGGTAGAGATCAACATTATTGTTGACAAGGAGTGGAAGAAGAATATTATGTCCGTAAAAACGGTAGGAGATCAAATCATAGCCCAAAATCTTTTGGTTGAATAAGACACCTTTTATAATATTAGTGTTTACACACCTCATGTATAAGGTTAGAAGAATACCTTAAAGTAATGTTTATTTTTGAAGACTTGACCTTAAAGTAATGTTTTGGAAGGATTTAGAGCAACATGGAAGGGGGCAGTTCTGAACCATCTTTGGGAATCTAATTTTACACCTCAAAAAATTGTCAGGTAAGACTATTGCATTTCCCGTTTTTATCATCCTATGATAAGTTAGCACATATTTTTTAATTAGACAGTTTAAGATGCATTGTGATGCTTGTATACTTTTATTTATAACGAGGCTTGTGTATACAATTTTCCGTTATTATATTGGTTCTTGTGCATTGTGCTTCACCTCAGTTTGTTGATACTGTAGAGTCTTTTACTATCTCAGGGTTCTGAAAGATTGTTTGATTATTTCATATAAAAGAGTGTTGATATTGTAGATGCTCATTCTCACCATGTTTTGGAAGGATTTAGAAAGGTTTAATTTAAGATGTACTACTAGGAGAGAATAAAAATCTGGTAAGGGATCTATTCGGACGATGTAGGGAGTGTATAGAGGTTTTTAAGGCTTGGATCAGGGGTATGGCCTCAATGAGGTATACGAAGAGGTGTTTCTCAATAAAATTACAATTTTTCAAGGAGGGTTCTAAGCCAATATAAAGTAAACATTTTTCAAGAAACATGGAAGGATTCAACAATAAACAAAGGGTTAACAATGACAAGTCCGTCAGAAACATGACCATGTAAAATGATGAGACACAACACGTTCTTCCTACAAACATTGAGATGAGAAGAAGTCCTACTTGGAGGATCGAAGGAAGAATTAAACGGGGAGATTAGAGACGAGCCTTAGAAACCTTAGTATACAAAGTATATTGAATGTAATTTCAGCAAAATGTGATATATTTCTAACTTAAAGGTGAAAGTTCGAGATCATATCATACAACAAGCTACATTATTTAAATATCCTGGATCCATACAAAATGGAAAAAAAATAAAAGGAGATGAAAACCACATAATTGAAGACCAACCATTGAAATGGGAGAGGGCCTCATATATTTTACGTGATACAATAGTACCACTCTCGTTGAAGGAATTTTTTTACCGCACAAGTGTAAAATCAATGATTCTAAGAGACAAAGTGTTAGGTGGTAAAGAAGTAACACGAAAATAAATAAAGCATAACAGAGATGAGAATGTAGCACTAGATGTGTGATATGACTAAACAAGATAAGATTAGAAATGACGACTTGTAGATTAATTGTACTAACAAGAGTAGATCATATGGATGATTGTCAAATCACAATAGGCAAATGAAGGACTAGAAAAACTATAAGAGAAACTATCAAGAAAGATCAAGAAACTTTTGAGTTGAATATGAATGATACATGATAGATTATTATGGCTTCGTTTGATATGTAATAGACCATTTTTTGTGGAGTAAAGCTTGATTGTTGCTGTTATATAAAGTTTACTCCCTTAAGAGATGAATTTTTATCCATTAGACTACTTGATAAAAGAAAAAAGACCACGAGATAGTTCTTAGGGTTAAATTTTAATAGCAATTTTAGTCCTCTTTAATATTGTATTTTGTAAGAATAACATCTATTTTAATTTTTTTTTACAATTAAAGGATAATTTTAGCACTCGAAATAAATGTAAATATAAACGAAAAATGAAATAATTATTTTAAATGATTAAATTTAAAAGTTTTTGAATTTATAAGAATTAAAACATATTTAACCATATCTATGAAAAAAATATTTAACCATGATTTTTTTATTATGGTTTTATGTTTTAGTTTCTAGGTATATTGCTGGCAGTGTTTTTGAATTTATAGGGGTTTGATACAAGAGAAGTGAACTTGCTCATCTAATAACTTATGAAAACAAACAACTTTAGACATGTTCATAAGCTGTTTTCAACTCATGAAACAGATTATATTATTATAGATTATACAAAAACAGTTTGACTTTATTTTATCTTGTATGGTAGAAATAGCTTAATTTAAGCGCTTATATGATAAGCAGCAAAATAAGTTGTTTATCCAAACAGGGCTATATGTCTAGGGCTGCGGTTGTTACTACATTGGTAGTAGTTAGTTTAGTTCATGCATGATGGATAAGCTGATCCAGAACCAAAGCAGACTTTTGGTTTCATAAATTTGATCACATTTCCAAGCATTTGAGGAAAAAGTATGATCTTCTATGTTTTCAAGATGTCTGACCCATATCACTAGCATACCCAAGGATGAACAACGAATGCAGAATCATGATCAGGATTTTGCTGTTAATTAGCACGAGGAGCCATGCGTATGAAGAATCAAGAAATGCAAACCAAAAAAAGAGTAAAATCTGTAACAAATTCGAGAAGAAACAAGAAGCGATCCTAGTGTAGAAAATGCAACTGAAAACGATCAAAAAACAAGAGAAAACGAAGATTGAAGATTAATTCAATCAAGCACAAGTGCATAAAACATGAAGATTCATACGCAGAATCAAAAAAATGGTGAATGATTCGCGATGAAGATGAAGAAGGAGAGAGAAACGCAACGGAATCAGTTAGAAAAACGGTTATGGATCGTAACAACCTTCTCCTTGAAGGAGAAGTAATCTGATATCATATTAAGAAGGTGAAAATGAATATAGAATATGATTTTCTTATTACTTGGAAGCGAAGGTACAATGAGTATTTATACAAGAAAGCTGGAGTACAGTAAACTATAATGGAAGGGAAACACTACATTGCAACTAATCACTCTAAACTTAATTTCTTGGGATGCAAGTAATCTCCTCTATAATACATATCATCAAAGATAACCGAGAAAGAACCATATTGCTCTAAGAATCTATTATTTTTAATGAAACATTTATTCTTTTGAATGCTTTCCACTCCCTTCCATCCTCTTTTGTTTGGTTTTGAGACCATAGTCACATAATTCATTACAGTGATTAGAGAAACGCGAATTGTTACCATAGTCGCATTATACCCAGTACTTTTGGAAATTGGTGTGTCCAAATTCATTTATAATTCATGGAAAATCATGTAGTGTAGAGGTAAAACCAACACTGGTTTAAATGAGAATGGAATTGAGCTTTTCTATCCTTAGTTCTATTTTAGAGGCTTTCACCCTGACTGGATAATAGTCCATTTCCGTTTTGTTTACAAGATTAGGTTAGTACTCTTGACTCCTAAAATACAGACGACTAGACGTAGGCAATGCTTTTACCTTTTCTTCCTTTGCATCCTTGCGGACTTTCACATTTCTAGTATTTCTGATTACCGGGGTGTTAGTTTCATGCTCTCTGTCCTGTTCGCATTTTTGCTCACAAAGCATATACATAATGTCATAACAATGAAAGATCAAGATTTCAAGATTTATAATTGAATTGAGAAATAAAACGTACTCCCTCCGTTCCTTTTTAAGTGTTTTTTAGGATGAAATTTTCGTTCCTAATATTTTAAGGGTATGATTTATCAAATATACCCTTTGTCAATTACTTATTTTTTTTCTCAATAAAACTAATTAATGTTATCTATTTGGAAAACTAAAGTATGTTTTTTTTTTAAACAAAGTTTGTTTCTTGTTAACTTTAAATTTAAACAAAATTTTGTTACAAACAATGGTTTCAAGAATAGTTAAAATTCTATAAATAATATGAGTAACAATTGTTAACAATTTCAAGTGCAAAGTAAAAGAACAGATTTGAGAGAAGAAAAATATAAAACTCCATGAATGTTCAAAAGGAAGAAAAAATGGAAAACGCGTTGGAATTGCTCATGAGAGGTGAAGATGGAGCAATAGTTGAAGACTCATTAGACAAGATATAAGAACAAGAACAAGAACAAGATGACGATGGAGAAGAAGAAGTTTCGTCAATATAATTTTTATATAGGAATTTGTTGGCGAAAAAGATAATAACTGACAATTGTTTGTTACGAGAGAAAGATAAAATATTAAATTTAT
>Ga0099826_10001665_pt1 | contig 13608 bp, 7 predicted proteins | sample Mtrugardesep15_FD_76830 | JGI IMG/M metagenome (GOLD analysis project Ga0099826, IMG submission 76830) | Root nodule microbial communities of legume samples collected from California, USA - M. trunc garden sep15 | ecosystem: Host-associated > Plants > Roots > Nodule | place: USA: California... | reverse complement strand
CCTTATTTATTAATTATGTTAGTTTTAACCTAATTTTTTTTCCTCCACTAATTTCTTATGTTTGCAACTACTCAACTCTAAAATTTTGGCTCTAAATAATATTAATCTTCAACCCTAAAATTTTGGCTCTAAATTTGCATCATTAAATTATAATCCCTTATTCCTTAAAAAAAAAATTCATTCATATCATGTTGTGTCATCGCGTGTATAAATATGTTGTTTCTGTACACTTATCCTTATTTATTAATTTTGTTAGGTGCGGCAACTAAACCTAATAATTTTCCTATAAAATGCTACATTAGGTTAGCAGCAATTTAACCTAACAAATTCCGTCTAAAATGTTGTTGAATGCATATTAAGTTAATTTTAATCATAATATTATATACTTATTAAGTTTGTTTGTGATTTTTAGTTAGACATGCGCGACGCGTGGGTCAAAAGTCTAGTTTTTATTGACATGAATTATGTGTGTTTGCGGTGCGATTTGTATCAATCGTGAGGTAAAAATGCATTTGATCTAAAAATTTAAAAGATGCCAGTTCGATTCGATTTGAATGACTTCTAAAAAAATTTGATCTGATCTAATTTCACACGGTATAATTTGGATCGGTTTTTGGATATCAAAATTACAATTTCGTGAAAAAATCAATTAACATTTATATTATAATTAAAGAAATAGTAAAATCATAGGTTTGATGCAAAATATAACATACAATATATTAAAAATTAACACTTAAAAATAACAATATTCGATTATGTTTAAATCATATGAAATAGAAAGAAAAAAATTGATTAAATTCAATGAATAAATATTATTAAAAAAATAAAAAATAAACAGCAAATAGTAGATTAATGCAATATATTATACTAATAAAAAAATAAATATTAATGTTTATGTGTGTGGTTTGGTTCGGGTCTGTTCGATTTTGAAATATTCATAAAATTAGGATCTTTTTTAAGAGCATTCTACAAAGTTAGAAGTTATAATACGATGGTTTACTCGTTTATTTTCTAAAGCCTCGTTCAACAACCCTTTGTTTTTTAAATGATAAATGCTATCAATTAATTGTTAGATTAGTTTTTTCTTTAAACCTATAACATCAACTTAATATCAATTACTTTAATCCAATTGAACTACTCATCCTCACTAAAGCTTCATTCAATAACCCGTACACATGACTTGTACCGTTGTACATTGCACCACATTGTTCATATAGAGATCAATTTAATGCACAATTTTAAATGGAAATAATTTAATTCATTTTTTTGGTACACAAAAGGAAATAATTTAATTCAAATATAAAAAAAATAATATCCCACAAAAATTAAAAATATAATATTTTAATCTTTGATAATTTTGTTATCTTTTATTAAACATATACTCCCTCTAGTCACTATTATAAGCAAATTTTTACTTTTTAGATTCATTCAATAAATGATGTATGTAGTCTATATTGTAGACCACATACATTATTTATTGAATGAACCTAAAAAGTCAAAATTTGTTTATAATAGTGACCGGAGGGAGTATAATGCAATGTTCTAACTTTATCTCCTCGAATTTCTCACTTATTCTCCGAAATTCAAACTCCATCTATATAATACAATGTTCATACCAACTCAGATAAAGTTCAGGGAGACAAGCCGTCAAGTTTATATTTTTAATTTTCAATAAAATAACTAATGCTACTATTAAGTATAGTTTATTCATATAAACGTTATTTAGTAAACCAAAAAAAACAATAAACGTTATTTGCATATTGCGCATGTATAATTTTTTTTAATGGCGTTTAATAAAAACATTTAAGAATCATTTAATTGATTTTTGTTAGTAAAGAGTATAATCATCACACAATCTCTGCTTTTAAATACACAGTTTTGATATGATATATGAAACTAGCCAACAATATTTGACCGACGAGCTCTCTTCTCTTTTCTCACAGTTTTGGGATTGTCTTTCCGCAAAGTGTGAGATATCTTGACATTTCAATCATGTCTCAGTAAGTCATGTGTTATCATCATCAAAATTGGTTTAAGTTGATTATGCAAAGAGTTGTCAAGAACCATATCAACTAAGTTTTTCGAATCGCTTTCTACTTACAAGTTTCGTACATTGATGCTCAAAGCCAGCTCCATCCCATGCATCATTGCCTGCATATTGCATCGAAGTTATCTTATGTATGTGTATCTGCACAAAATGATACAAAACAACATTGATAACATAAGAAAAATTCAATCAACATAAAAGTTTAATACATAATTCAATTATTTAGCCTCATAGGTAACTTTCACTAACTTCAAAATCAGTAAGAAAAACTGATGTCACAACATTAATCCAAAACAGAACAAGAACAAATTGAGTTCTAGGCTTTACTTCAAATTTTGGAATCTCACGATACAATTATTCACAAGGCTTGTTGTAGTCATGTTGGTCAATTTTTTTCAATCCAATCAATAATATTGATACAATTTTCGGTATTGTTTAGTGTAGTTATAACATTGTCTATATAAATTTATTTGGTGAATAAAACAAAGCATAGCATAAATCCACATGATTGATCCTTAACTGAGATTGTAAAACGTAAAAATATAATCACCAATTATCTTTCAATTTAGTCTCTAAACTATCATGCAATATTAAATATAGCCCTTGCACTATGCAAATTTAAGGAGTAATCCCTAATGTATGTAAAATCATTCAAAAGCTCATTGATTTTTGCGACGAATTTGCTCCTCTTCTTCTTGAGAAGACTCATTGACAATATTTAAAGTATTGTGAATCTTCCTGATATCGTACTCTTCATGATATCTTCTACAGTTTTACATGTAAGATCCAACAAACATTTGATGTCTAAATACTTTATTGGATCTTACATGCATGACTGTAATAGAGAACATAGATTCTAGTGTCGTCGGCACAATCGTCCTGAACTGATCATGTGCTTGACATGATGAATATAACTAAAACCTAAACCCTCAATTTGTTTCTCTTTTTCTAGCTAGGTTAAGAAAACGGTGGCTTGAATGAGAAAAAACAAAAGACATAAGTATTATTTATACTAGAGAGAAATGCCAAGGATACACTCCCTCATACACCCTTTTAATACACTCCAATAACAACTTGTCATGTCATCCACTTTTTAAAATTGTTTACTTGTTTTACCTGTTCATTTTAAAAGGGCATAACTATTCATTCATTTTATATTATTTTTCACTATTTCGATTTCAATATTTTTTTTTTTTACTATTTTTGTTACTGTTCAACCTTTTCCCATAATGATCATGTAAACCTTTCACATTCGGGAAAATGCTACTATGTTAAAGGAAGTTTTTAACACAAATTGACAAAAATTGTTTGCAAACTTCTACAAAAAAAAAAACATTCAGATCTAAATCGTTTTTCCCCCGATTAATTCCATGGACAACATTGAGTGAAATATTCTTCCGAAATTTCCATTTAAATCTAAAACAATAAAAAAAAAATGTTTATTGCAATTACAAAAACAAAACAACAGAGGATGACATTATTGACGAACATCATAGATTTGTAAAAAAAAAATCAACAAAAATGGAGCCCGAGGAAACCTAAAGATGGAATCTAGCATGATAGAGATGTTTCAGATACGTTGGCAAACAGTGCTAGAGACAGATCCAAAGGAGATTTAAAGAAGTCATGGAGAGTACATCAACGTTGAAGCCTTTCTCTTTCTCTCTCTTCCTCCCCCTTTCTCTCTCTCAAACAGTGTATTCTCTTAACTTGGGCAACCGGTAAACGAATTAAAATATTAGATGACGTGGCAGGTTACTATTGGTATGTTAAAAAAGTGTGTTAGGGAGTGTGTTCTCAGCATTTCTCCTATATTAAAATATAACTAAGGTGGTTTACTACGTGGCTACTCAACTCGTTTTGTTTAAGTGAAATCGACTCATAAACTCATATAAGTGTACCTCAAATTAAAATAATATCAAAAAATTTATATACATATATACTTATATAGTTCCATATATGCATCAATAAGTCATAATTTTAACTTAATTGTAGAACAAAATATACCAAATCGTCGTAATAAAGTGCTATACTCATAAACTTCGTCAAACAATATAAATTATCCCACCAAATTTAAAAAAATCCAAATAAAGAGTTTAATAAGTTTTCTGAAGTTAAAATAAACCCAGACAAAGAAATAGCTTATTTGTTCAAAATCGGGTGAAATCGAAATAAATTATCTAAATTTTACCTAATTTTATCACGTTATTTCACTCAAAATCAGTCTAAATTCCGATTTCAAAAAAAACGATTTACAATCGACTCAAGACTAAATTCACATCTAAAGTCGGACAATTTTACTGTTTGACACTTGATTTTGGAAACACAGGGGCTACGTGCGCAACACGTTTCATTTTATAATTACTTGATTTTGAAGTAAAAAAGATTAATTGTTGATAGGAGGAGTGTTCAAATTCAAACATAAATTAAAACCGCATGATAACAGAAATCGAATCGAAAACCGCACAAAAGTGAATTTTATTAAACGTGTTTTTTTTTGAAGGGATTTATTAAACGTGCTTAGATGTCCTTTTGGAAAAATTGTTCAGATATACTGCATTAATATCAATATATTAAAAACTTTAATTGTACCATTATATATTTTTTATTTTATATTTTCAAACATAATCTTTCATCATCATTACACAATGTTAACTTTTAGTATATTTTATATTTTGCATCACACCGATAACTTTTTTGGTATTAAGCAAGATGCAAGAGACAAGTAAGGTGTGAGGCTAATTGTGTTATGGTGGAAATGCGATGAAAAGTCAGAGTGAAGTTGATTTCGGTGGCATCATTTTATATATTCAGCTTTTGGAAGAAAAAACTATAAATTAGGGCTTAAATGGTGATGTTAGAGAGAAGAAGTGGATGTCGAAAACGTTAGTCTTGTTTAACGGTGTTAATTTAAAGAAGGTGATTTTTTTTTTCCAAGCTAGAAGATTGTAAGTGTACCTCAAGAAGGTGAATGCAATTTGCTCTCGTAATAATGATAAAAAAAATTACAATATTATTCATTCTTTGTCCCATTTTAGAAATGGTATTATCTCACTCTCGCTCGTTTGGAAGACTTCACTAGTAAAGTAGGACTCAGTTCAGCTAAGTCATTTTCTTGGTGCTTGTTTTAGTTTACATAATGCCTTGTGTAGCTTGTAGATTTTGCGCTCACTTCGTATCTTCACACAACCCTTTGGTGGCTCCACATAGATATTTCCAATCAATGTCTCATACAAGAATGCAATATTGGCATCTGCTTGATATGATTTACATCCTCTATGAGTTGCAATAGCTATGATCATTTTGATAGTATCCAATCGGATACAATGAGAATGATCATAACTATTGCACTCATACAATCAAGTAGGGTTTGTGGATAGTACGTAAGTTATTGCTTGCTGCAACATATGGCTTCATTTTTATGTACATTTCTCTATATCATATACGGAGAGAAAAGCTACCTCATGAGTATACTGCCACTTTTAGTAAAAAACAAAAGAATAGTTTACTGTGTGTTCATCACACAGTTGCATAATTCAGTTATATTGTTACATTCTAAATGGATTCGCTCATTCACATTCTAATTTAAAATGTTCTGTCACATTTGCAGCCAGGCCAACTTTCTACAACTATGTTGTCGTAATGTTTATATTCAGTGCAATTACTTTGTTTGTTTGTTTGTGGGGGTGGCAGGAATTGGTGGCTATTGGTAATCCCATATCTTTGCAAATGGAAAAGGTGCTCAGTTATTGTCTCTATAACTTCTGCAGTAAATCACGGATATTCTTGTCATTTGCAGGTTGTATGATTTTACTGTGCCATGCCATCACCATTTATATCTTCCATTTCTGTGTAACTTATCTGGCAGATTTTTCCCATGTAAGCATTCTTTGCTATTTACTCTTTGAATTTGGTTTTCTATAAGAGAAATGCTTAATTATGCAATTGATATTTCGTCGAAAATAACGATCACGGGTTTTATGTGAAAAAACACTTTTGATACCTTCTCCTATCTACTGATCTTCTCTAACTTCAAAATTAACATGCATCTGATGACACCCTCTCACTATCTCAGCCCTGGGCTCTCTCACGACTTGTTCCCTTCCACTTGTAATTACTTGTTAGCTATTATAAAATGGTAATAGAAAGTGTATGCATCATTATACTGATTCCTTTTTTTGTTGATCATTTGCCTCTGCACGCCATTCTTTTAGAAATTGAAATTCTCCACACTCCTTTGGTTGATTGATTCCCTGAATGGCTTGCCTTACCCCATTACTCTCATAAGTTTTTTAATTTGAAAAATGATTTTTTTAGATAACGAAAAAATAACATAGAAGGCAGCTAGACACGTTTTACAATTCACATAGGTGTTGAGGTGGTTATGTCAGTAACTGATCACTGAAGCAAGGCACATAGGTGATGGTGGTATGGATAAAATAAGTTTATGAACGGTGATTAGTTGAGAAGCTTTGCGGAACAGGATAGATAAATGGTTTATGGCGGCGAATACAATATTCTTCAGAAAAAAGACCATAAACTAGAGTAATTTTTGTTTATTTATTCAAAATAAAATGAAGCGTAAAAACAGAATCCGGATCAACAGATTATGTTATGAGTTTGCACTCTGCAGAGGAGGAAGACTTCCTTTTGGACAATGCATATTATTCTGAGATGAAAGATGTTGAGTGTGAATAGTTCCCAGACAATTTTTCATGGAAGGGAAAGACATAATTAGTTCTGTACAATGTAAATATTCATAATTCATAATTCCTAACTAAGTCAAATGAATCTAAGCTCCATCAACATCTTAATGAAATGCTGAATCTATATGACACTGAAATGCTGCTAAAGAAACAATGCTTTCGAAATCCACCACATTTTAAATCAAGAAACAAGAAGGTTCTTGAATCAGCTCCCAAAATCAAAGCTATCATTCATTGAGATTTAAAAGCATATACAGACTATAGTGCCTTAAGTTGGCATCAATTTACAATTCTGACCTACATACAAGTACTAAGTTTGAAGCTGCTAACAGAGGCAAACACTTAAGTAAGGATGCTTACGAGACACAACTCCTACCTCTGCAGTGACTAACACACTGCTATCATGAACCACATAACTTGTTTCACTAAAGCTTTGATACCATTGTATAACTTAGTATAGTTAACTCTCCCTATGTTGTTTTCTTTGAAGCATTTTCCTGTGTAAAACATGACATATTCCCCTTGTGTCTTTTTCATACTTAACCGCTAAGCAAATAACCAGTCATGAGTATAAAAAAGGTACGCTACTTCAATATTTGTTTACTTTGTGAATGACACGTATTAAGAAGCAAGCCTCAAGTGCACTTTAAAAAAATTATTTCTGAGTTATTAGATGTAAAATGCTTTAAAATCTTTTCATGAACACAATATAATATTTCCACCTGCCTGTTTATTTGCTTAATAAAAACAGGTAAAGTCAAAGTCAAATTTATACTCTTTTTGGACATCTATAAAAGCATTGCGATTTGTGAAATAGAATTTCAACCAAACCAGGTACACATAATTTGAACCAGTTGGATTTGAACACGCAAGGAAAAGAAACTACTTTTGATACGACAATGGCAAAAACAGTATGTTAGTCATTGGGAGGCCAGAGAAATTTCCCCTTCAAAAGAAGATATACCACAAATCTAATCAAACTAGAATAAAAAGCTTCTTTGCTTTATGCCTATGGCTAACAGTCTAACAATTGACATCCTCCTAAGAAGCTTATCCCCTTGCAAACTGCATTTGTTTTTCTTAAACCCCTTTCTTTGAAAACTCTAAGTTGTAATAGCAGCACTATTTAGGTTCATGAATTACGAGGCGATTTAGTTTTGATGTTTATTATGATCTAAAATTTTAAAAATTCGTTAAATTGTTCATGTACAGATCGTTAATTAGAAATTCGTTGTTTTTCTGGTTTGAAACAGGAAAAAAGGCAACAGCCAAAGTTTGTTTCTCACTGAAATTAGAGAACATGACCTTTTTTCTTCAGTTAGATATGTGGCTATGATCAAATTTTAATGAATTGGTTTGAGTCAAATACGTGTAATTGTGATTTTGATCTCGACCAACATGCATAAACTCATGTACTAATTTACCATATAAAACAATTTCAAGTAATGATCACAACAGACATCGGAACTCAATCCAGTTACACAAGCATAAATAACAGTGAATCACACAAACAAAGTTGTCAATATTTCCAATAAGCATATTACAAATAGTTAACCAATAAACATTTCATGACATATTGGATCAGCTCATGTGGCATGTTTGTTGGCTCATGTTACAAATGCAATCAAACACATATTACCCTACATACGCAGCCACCCAAGACTACATTATTATAAATATCAAGAAAAAGGTTAAGGAGAATATTTCACAACCTCATTCTTCTTCTTGTTTGTGTCATCTTCTTAAGCTTGCTGATTGTCACCGGGAAGTGAAAGCAGAGACTCTGTATACACGGCCACTTTTGGTCCATATGATTCGTTATAGTAGGAGCTACACTCTAACAACTTTCCTCCATGATTATACCTCACCAATCTGTTAGGATCATCTGTTCCAATAATATGACCCTTTTTTGCAGAGCATAAAGGAGAAAAGGGGTGTTGAATGCCATCAAAGGGAAAAACATGAGTCCTTGTCCAAGACAAATGCACTTTGTGTACTTTCATCACCCATATTTCAGCTGCAACATGGTGAACCCACAAACCAAGAAATTCTCCAAATACCCACAAACCACAATCGTAAGGTGTATGTTTAAGCTTATATGGCACAGCCATATGAAAAAATTTCCTTTCGATTAAATCATAGGCAAGAATAACATGCTTTAGCAAATCAAGACGAAAAGCCAACCAATAAATAGCCCCGTTAAAGAACAACCCAGGTTTGAGCTCATGTTCAGATGCATGTGCATACATGCAATGAGGACCCTGAATTTGTCTCCATGTATTAGCTCTCAACGAGAAAATCTCCAAGTGACATGTATGAAGATGAGCGGACATTGAAACCACCAGATAATCATCCGTTGACGAGTCATACCCAAAACCATAGAAATATTCACATTCCTTGTCTGAATCACACTCAAAAGGAGACAAAGGTATTTTTTTATGAAATCCAGTGGATGGATTCCATATATAAAAGCTTAAAGAACAGTGCAAAAGTATAAACCCTCTACACGAACCTTTAATTTGAAGATCTGAATAAGAACCTATAGGTAGAAAATCAAAATCTAGTGAAGCAAAAGCAGAATCGTCATGAAGCGATGCTTCTAAATCTATAGATTCAAAAGCTGAAGTTGATATGAGCAAAACTCTACGGGTGTGTGTTGCGGCGGAAAGTTGAAAATGTGATTTTGCAAATTGGGAATCAGTGGAGATTAGAGAAAACCAAGACTTACAAACGGATTTGAAGCGTATAAGAGACTTCACTGGCAACCAGAGGAGGATTTGGATCATCAATTCATGAGGCAGATGCGGCAGTGTCGTCGTCGTCGTCTCCATTCATGCGTCTTAATGTTGATTTAGGGTTCCGATCCAATTGCGATTCATCAATTGTTTTTGCAGGTTATGTTTGGGTAAGGTATGCCCTTATTAGTAGTGCCTTTTTCTTCATTTTGAACAACAAATTATATTGTGGGTTTGATTTTGTAAAAAAATAAAAAATACAAATTCTCGTTCAAGTGGAATTGTTTTTTTTAAGAAGTCCAATATGAAAATTTAATATTTTAAAAATATTTATCGAGACGAATATAATAATATCTTATATGATATTATTTATCTTTGTGAATTAGTAGAAAAATATGATTAAAGTTTGTTAAATCAATAATATATATTGTCAACTATATCATCTATTGAGAGACGGAGGGAGTACTATTATAATAGAATTGTTAAAGAATAAAGATTATATTGTATCTGATCCCAATTATAACACTATTTATAAAACAAAATAAAAATGTCGATAAATATAATACTCTCTTTAAATTTTTAGACACGTTTATTTGTTTTGGCGAGTGCCCTTTTTACTAAAAGTGTTCAAGGTATGGAAATTAAGTTTGACATGACAACAAGACACAAGATAATTTAGGGTGTTTGCAAGCAACAACAAGACAAAAGACAGTTTTAAGGTGTTTGCAAGCAACACATACTCGTGATTTTCTTTTGGGGGACATGTAGTTTATTGTAAGAAGCTTCCCGATTTTAAGTACATACATGACTATGTTAGGGATGTTCTTTTTGATATATTCAGGTGGGTGGGAGTATCGATGAAGAAGGCGACGCATATGAACTTTCTGACTGACCCACTAGATAAAAGATCGACACTTAGACGTGTGAATGTTATGGTGTACGGATAAGCAGGAGGAAAACATGAATGTGTGAACTTGACTCACCACTTGTGGGATTAGAGCTCGGGGCTTTTGCGGTAGGACATACAACCCTAAAAGTTGTGTCAAGCAAAGTGGTCAAACACAAAAAACTGTATTCTGACAATCAACGTCATTTTTTACCATTTGTATTTGACTTATTATTTTTTTGATATTTTCATCCAAATTTGAACCAAAACCTCCAACCCCTTGAATTTTAACTTAAATTAGTACTCGCTCAAAAGAAAAAAAACTTAAATTAGTTGAATTACCCAATTCACCGAATCTCATAAATTTATATGAGATCACTTAATTGATTCATCAAATTACATCTAAATCAAATGTTACTTTATTATCGTACAAAAAAAATGTTACTTTATTTTGTTTTTATTTTTATTTTTTGGTCAAGTACTTTATTTTTTTTTAAGGGGAATGTTACTTTATTATTACTTCCAAAAATAATAATTTACATCTAATTAAAAAAATACTCAAAAAATCTAATTAAAAAAATAAATGATTAATGAAAGGAAAAAAAATACAAAATAGAATAGACAATTGGTTTTGATTGGAAAGATCCGCTATTTGAGTAATTATAGACATTTTCAAAAAATGATGTATATTGTTCAACTACTCTACCAAAAGGACACCTAATATTTGAAAGGTTGATTTGGAGGCAAGAAAGAAAAAATAACCTAAGCTGAATCAAATCAACGTGAGTTGTTGTTTTTGTCTACGTGAAGAAACAAACCTATCCGAGACAGGTTTATTCCATCTTAATCATTCAACTACCACAATCACAACAAACAACATTGTCCTTTCCTTTGATCCTTTCCTTCTCATTGTGATTGCTTCACAATCGTAAAACCTTTCCAATGGGTCACTCCAACGCAAACAAACTTCTCCATATTTTTTATGGCTCTTACGTTAACAACACTATTATTATTATTGGCACCTTATGCTTCTTACCTATTGCACCATTGAGGATTGGGGTTGGTTTTTTTCTTTTTTTTTCATTGTTTCTATATCTGGGTGTTCTTCATGTGGTTTAGCTTATAGCTCAAGATTTAGGATTGAGGATTCATATTGTATTTTATGGCATTTAAATTAAGGATTTAATTCATGTATAAATTTTGTATACCGTCAATTAACGATGAACCTTATCATTAAAAACGTTAGACTTTAGCATAACTACTTCTAAAGTCAGAAATATGTATTGGTTGTGATTTGTTGGTAGTGTAAAACATTTTACACTGATGATGTATCATAATTGAACTCTAAGTTAATGCAACTTATGTTTATGCTTTTTAAACAACCTTCAATTTGATCATTTCTTATGTTTAATGCTCAATGTTGTGTAGTGTCAAAGCTAAGATACCTGCAAATATTTAGCTTCAAAGGATCTCTTTATAAATTGCAATTTGCAATCATGTATCATTCACTTTCTTATCTTTTCTATTGCAGTAAATTAAATTGGATGAATTGAGTTGGGCTTGGATGCTCTTGTAATTGATCTACTGCCAATTGATGGGATTCCACCTAGCCTTGTTTCTCTTCCTTGCATCTCTTCGTTTGATTTCAACTCAAGATATTGAACATGGCTCCATCATAGTAAATGGAGTTCAAGGAGTTGCTGAAAATGATGATAACTTCATTTGCGCTACTATTGATTGGTGGCCTCATGATAAGTGTGACTACAATTATTGCCCCTGGGGTTCTTCATCTGTTCTCAATTTGGTTAGTATTTAGGTTCTCATATTTATCTTGAAGTTTACATCACTCACATACACTGCGCACCAATCACTCGTGTTAGACCCCGGTAGGTACTGGCCCTATACTGTATATATCCCTTGCACCTGCATTCCCTCATTTTGAACTATAGAAAGCTTTGAAGTAGTATTACTGATAACTCAATGTGGATTGGCTTTTCAGGACTTGTCTAATCCTATCCTTGCAAAGGCAATACAAGGTATGTATTTTTGCATTATGTATATCCATATGATCTAAGAAACAATGTATTTCCTAAAACAGAAATGCATTTTTACTAGTAGTACCAATCTTGGAATATTTATTTTAAGCCTGATGTTATTCTTTCTATAATGGTTACTTGATAGCTCTCAGGCCTTTGAGGATAAGAGTTGGAGGCTCATTGCAAGATCGAGTGCTGTATGAGGTAGGAAGTTTGAAGTCCCCTTGCCAACAATTTCAAAAGATGAAAGGTGGATTGTTTGGATTTTCAATGGGATGCTTACACATGAAAAGGTGGGATGAGCTGAATCATTTTTTCAATAATACAGGGTGAGTCAGAATTGTATTCATTAGATTCTTCTTTTTCATCAACTATCTCCCCTCTTTTTCCTTCTTGCCAAAGTAAGAGTTTGAAAAGTTAAATTAGGTCCTCTTAGAAGGCTATTGCAGTCTGCGGCAAAGTCATAGGATTTATTTGCTAAAAAGTAAAAAAGGCACTTGCTATCACTTTGTAGCCTGGTAGGAACCAAATGGAAAGACTGTTTCTATCTAGATGTACATTATAACAATGAGAAAATCAACATTTTAGTTCTTAAAATTGTAAAGGTCGATCAATTCAGTCATTTTAATTTGCGAAACTGCAACTTAGTCGTTGAAATTGAACAATGCCGGGAAACTTAGTTGCTTCTATGTTTGTCTTCATACAGCAATAGACCATTAAAGTCAATATATAGGTCTTTTATTGATTTTGACGAATATTTACCAAAGAGATATTTTGATGGAATGACTGAACTGATTAATGTTATTTAATTTAAAGGGACTAATTTGATGTTTCATAAATTTGAGAGACAATTTCCTGGCCTTGCAATTTGAGGACTAAAATGCTTATTTATTCTTATAACAATACATGCAAGTGGACATACATTAACTGCTACTAAAGAAAAATCACTTTTATGCTGGAACTTATAATTTATCACTTGCAGGGCCATGGTGACTTTTGGCTTGAATGCACTCCATGGGAGGCGCCAAATTAGTCATACTGTTTGGGGAGGAGACTGGGACCCTACAAATGCTTATGATTTCATAAAATACACTATTTCAAAAGAATACGAAATTGATTCATGGGAGTTTGGTAAGACAACACAAGAAAAGCTATTTGTTATGTTATGTCAACTCTATTTCATTGGAAACTTATTCTT
>Ga0099826_10001664_pt1 | contig 13610 bp, 8 predicted proteins | sample Mtrugardesep15_FD_76830 | JGI IMG/M metagenome (GOLD analysis project Ga0099826, IMG submission 76830) | Root nodule microbial communities of legume samples collected from California, USA - M. trunc garden sep15 | ecosystem: Host-associated > Plants > Roots > Nodule | place: USA: California... | reverse complement strand
TTCACTCTGGTAGTAAAATCTTGGGTATTTTTTTGGGTCTTGCAAGCTCCTTCAGTTTTGCATTATGGCTCATCATTCAGGTAGGTTAGCTCCTTAAATTCCCGTTGCATCATGATATAAACTTTGATATTATATATAAAATTAGTATTGAATGCATGGGAAACAACACATGGGGAGAAAATCATCAAAATAATATATGTTGCAATTTGTTGTGTTCAATTATTGAATAATAACGACATTTAATTTAATGGTAATATAAAAAAATATAGATGTTGTGACCCAAATTATTATTTTAATCCATGACATCGTTGCCGCAGGCTAAGATGAGCAAAGAATACCAAGGACATTATTCAAGTACATCGTTGATGTCCTTAATGGGTGCAATTCAATCCACCGGTTTTGCCCTTTGTGCTGAGAAGGATTGGAGCCAATGGAAATTAGGTTGGAATATTAGGTTACTAACTGCATTATATTCGGTATGCTAAACGTTACTAATTGCTTAACTTGCAATTATAGCATAACTTTTTTGTTAGTTATTAATTGGTGTTATTATTTGTTCAGGGAATTGTGGCCTCAGGAATAATGGTTATTGCTATTGCATGGTGTGTAGAGAAGAGAGGTCCATTATATTGCTCGGTTTTTAATCCTTTGGTGCTTGTTCTTGTTGCCATTGCTGGTTCTATGATGCTGGATGAGAATCTATACTTAGGAAGGTATCTATACACATTAATTACACATGAATATATCAAAACTTGTTAGAGTTTAACCGGAATATATTGTTGGTGTAAATTAATTTCACACCACCATTCTATAAGTACATTTTGTAACGGCATTTTTAAAATAACGATAAAATTCCTTCAAAAAAAAATAACGATAAAATATTGTATTTTTTTATTAAATGCCAGTATAAAATAGTTGACAATAACAATGAATGTTCCATTTTTTTTTTGACATCAATTTATTAATTGTAGGCTTTGATTATTGTTGAGTTACTTATATATTTTTATTTTTTAAACATGCCCATAGTGTAATTGGAGCGGTGCTTGTAATGGTTGGATGTACATGGTGTTATGGGGTAAGAACAAAGAAATGAAAAAAAAGACTCATCCAGAAATCAAAGAAATTGAGGTTGTGGTCACATCCACCACTCTAGATCATGATAACATTACAACAACAAAGACCCACCAATAGTAAGAACAAAATTGTTTTTTTGATAGGAATAGTAAGAGCAATATTGTGATGGACTTTGCTGTCAAACAATAACATACTTCTAGATTCAGAAGTAGAAAATATTTATATAAGTCTGACTTGGAACAATGTAAAATTCAAAATATTATATTTAAATATTTATTTCAAATTTAGTCAATATAGCATATTAATTTTACTATAATTTTTATTTGACTTGATTTCATGTATTTGACTTGATTTGAGATGGGCATATATTTCATTTCAACATATATCAAATGTTCATATAATTATTTTGTAAAAAAAGAAAATATTTATATAACTGTGACTTGGTCAAATAACCTTTTTTAAATAGGTTGGTCAAATACTATTTATTTACATATTTTTACATAGAAGGGCAACCTTACATTTTAAAGACAAAGAAGGGTGACCATCAAAGAGAGGTGTTTGTCAACAGGGCTGACCTAAGAGTAAGGCGACCCAAGCCCTCGCTTTAGGCCCCCAAATTTTGGACTTAGAATAAATGTTTCACAATAGACAAATTTATGTGTATATATATACAAACAAATAAAGATCACACAACAAATGATTATACAACTTTCTCATGAAGCAAAGATGGTAGACACAATGCTTTATAATGCTTACAAGATGGGTTCAATACTTCCCGATACATCTATGCAATGCACACTATTTTTCTGCCGAAAGTGCTCCACTTACATCACTTCCATTTATATAATGCAATATTTATGTTTCTTTTTAATTGTAATTTTTTTTTTTGTAAAACCTATGAATTTATATTAATTTCTCTCATTAAAAAATCTCATATTATAGTCTGCTTTAGGCCTCAAAATGTGTTGAGCCGGCATTGTTGTCAACCCCCTTTCATTTGTTCTAGTGTATGTTCTTATTTTTTTCTCTTTGATTATGTATTCAGTTACCATGAGAAGCTAAACACATAAGATTAGGATTAACTACAAGTGTATGATAATTTCCTTTATCCAATACTATTTGAATTATATTTATTTTAGATGTACCATTCTTAATGTCTTTCAATTCATCATAACTTGAATTGATAGTAGGTTATAATTTCTTTAATTCATGCCATATATTTAACCGGAATAGTTGTATAATTTGCTTGAGTAGTTGACCGAGAGATTGAGAATTTCTCTTGTATGATTAGGTTAAACTGCTAAGACATCCGCGAGAGTATAAGTCCTGAATAACTGTTGCAGAGCAATACGACATTTGTTGTCTGAAAGCCTATGAGAGTATAAGTCCTGACTAACTATTGTGAAGCAATACAACACCAGGATGACCTAATACCCGATTTAAGGACGTAGGCCTGTTGTTTTTAACTGTCGTGAACATAAACCTTAGGTAGTCATTCATTTAGGAAAATGCACTGATCCAACAAAGACATATAGGAGATTCGGACAATCCTAATCTCGGCTAAATATTTGAATCAAAAGTCTTCTAATTTCCATACCAATCAAACAACCTTGCAAACTTTCCTTAATTTATAGTTTTTTAATTATAAGTTTAGCAAATTTTCTAATGAAAACGACGATCCTTGTGGAGACGATAACTTACTACTTTATTATTACTTGAAACAGTTTGGTGCACTTGTCAAATTTGACATAAGTATTTGTGAAATTTGGTATAAGTATTAATAAACATGTGCTCCCAAAAAATAAACACGTTCTCTAACAATAAAGTTAGAGCAAACAACCATTTTGGGTTCGGAAAATTGTTCGCGTTTGAAAATTTGGGAGCCAAATTTACGTATTAAATTGCTCTCAATGTTGTCTAAAGTACGTCAAAATGATCCATTTAAAGGACCCACACCACGTCTAATAAGAAATGGAATAAAATACTTGCTCAAATTCAAAATAAGTGTTCTTTTAGAAGGAAAAAAAAAATCAATATGAAGGTCATTTTTTATGTCCAATGCAATATTATTTATTTCCAATGGTATCTTATATGTACATAACTTCTCCTTTAAAGAAAAAGTACAAAAGTTTCGAAACATTACTTCTACTTTGAATTTATCATGATGATAAAAACATCAATAGTTAATAAAGATGATTTAGTAAAATATATATTATCTTTTTCCTGCTCATTGAATTTATTAATTTGCGTGTAGAAACAAATCCTCTATCTAAATCCTCCACCATAGTGAACCAAACCCCTTACACCTCACTCATTTGACTACTTGTGTTTTTTGTGCTTACCACTTTACACCTCCAACAAACTACAATCTCAACCTCGATCATGTGTATTCTTGGCTATGCTTACACTTGGTATTCCTACCATTACCCTGACCTCACCATGCATAAAATATACACATTCATCCATGTAAAGTTTTACGACCACATATTTCTACTTATCACCCTTACTATTAAGCCCTCTTCATCACCAACCCAAGTCATTATAACAAATGAAAACATTCCACGGTTGTAGGTCACTTTCTTGGTTTTGTTGGGTTGGGTTCATCTAGGATAGTAGGTATAGGCTTATTATTGGTGTGGCTTGTTGTTGTGTGGACTGTTTGGATCCCTTCTGCCGAGCTTCTAGTGGTTTGGCCGAAGTTCTCTGCCTGGCGTTGGTTCCTTGGTAAGAGTTATGGTAACCTATGCTCCTTTTATGAATGGAAGGTGCAACCTATTCTGTGCTGGTAACTATGGGGCGTGTGGTCTCGTGAGTTTTGTGCCCCGGGTGGTGTTGGTGGGTATTTTGTTGGATTGCCCATGTACTTCTTTGCTTGGTTGTTTTTTCTTGTTTGTTTGTGGGTAGTGTTGGGGTGTAGAGTGTGGGTTGGTTGTAGGAGGGGGTGTTTTTGTTCTTTTCGTTCCCTCGTTTTTGTTGTTTTTGTGTTTGATGCGAGCTGTAGCCTGATTGTACTCGGATAGCTTTGACCACTCCTATTTTTTCTTTATATATATATATATATATATATATTGTCATTAAAAAAAATAACACATGCTTACCGTTCTCATGACCTGTACACACCTACCAAACATGCCAAACTATCTAACCACCTATGTGGTGACAAATCTAGAGGGTCCTGCAACTTCAACAACCTCATTAGGTAATGTTCAAACTCTTCCACAACCAACTCCTAATATGTACATGACTACTAATCCTATTGCATATCCCAAAATACAAACTCGCCCATTAAATTAGTCTTGAAACAATATTTTTATACCAACGATGCTTTTTTCAAGTCAACCAATATCCTTTAGAATAGAATGTTATGCCTTCTATTGTATTGCAGACAAAGAACAATGGTGCTAATAATAGAGGTATGCACTCGTAGTTGTGGGATAAGTTATCAATACACAAACGTCACAGTGGAATAAGGTTCTAAAACCTTGCGACATTTAAAGTTGCAATGCTCGGGAAACAAGGTTAGAAGCTTCAAACTGAACCAAATACTTTAGTTGCTAAGGTTTTCATGGCACGCGATGAAGAATTGGATCCAATAATGATATCCCCATCGTGGTTGAACCCTGGTTAGGTGCGGGTATTAGTATACCTCCTACAAGTCTGACAACTTTGTCCTTACAAAGATATTCAGTTGGTTATTAATTCATCAAGATGCCTAGACCTGGAATGAAGAGCTTGGAGAAACTTTGGGTTTGTATCATGCTATTCGGTGCATACATGATTTACTGCTATCAAATGTTGGTTTTGAGGTTGATATGAAACGAGTAGCTAACTATTCCAGTCGAAGCAATGTCGACGTCATCGAATATGCCGTTATTATGTACATTAACATACATTAGTGTTCTCTTTATTTAACAAGCTCTCGTGTTAAGTTTACTAGAAGACAAGCGTACGAGGTTGCCCATGAATTAGTAAAAGCATCCTTATATTTACCTAACTTCCGTATTTTTAATAATTTACCGACATATATAAACGATTTGATTGCTAATGAGATGCTATAAACATATTTTTCTATATTAAAAAAAGTGAAGCTCCACGTCACCCTTTTTATGGTTCAACAAAATATAAAAAACTAACTAAGTAAATAAAAATATCGACAAAATAACTAAAATGTCTAGATTTATTTTTTGCAAGATTAAAATCTGCATTTTTTAACTCCAAGGATTTGATCAAATGGAAAAACTACAAATTTTATAATTTTAGTTGATATTCTTTAAAAAAAAAAAATTTAGTTGATATTTTCACACCTTAGCTTCCGCTACTTTCTTTAGAGAGAGGTAGATGTTAATCCTTTTACAAGTGTTATTCGACCCATTCGGTCTTCCTTATTTGGACTGAGGCACCAACATGTTAGCATTGTTGTTTGATTCGGTTCCGAGAATAAAACCGTTTCGATACAAAAATAAGATTATAGTCGATTTGGTTTTGAATCATTAATTTCAAAAATCTCACTAGGTGCAAATTAATCAGGGAGTAAGCCATTAAGTCTTTGTAAGCCACTATCAAATTAGTTTTCGACTGGATCAATATTTCAAACTAATCTCCCGAAACACTCTTTAAGCATTCTAATCTAAAAAATTATCCATTAAAAAAAGTCAATTGTTTCAATTTTCAACGTATTAAATACAATAATTATCACAAAAATTTACTATTTAAAAGTATTAAAAAATGCCCGAAACACTCGTAAACATTTCCCTTAAATTTTTCAATTAGATTCTTAGTCGGAAAAACATAAAACAGTTACCTAAGTAAAAAATGAAATATTAATATGATCGGGGACTTGCGAAGGAACCAATAGTTAGGGTGTAAAACAAATCTTAAACCTCTCTCCATCCTCAATAGATATGGAACCAAACCACGAACCCGAATCCACAGTTCCACCTCCAAACCCAAAACCATTACAACCCACTTCAGAACTCTCCAAGAACGCGAAGAAGAAGCTAGAGAAACAACAACGATGGGAAGCAAAGAAAGCAGAGAAGAAAGCAGCAGCGAAGGAGCAGAAGAAGAAGGAAACCGAACGGAAGCGAAAGGAATGGGAAGAAACTATAGCGGGGATAACTGAGGAAGAGAGAGTGAAGCTTGTTGAGGCGAGATTAAGTTTACGGAAAGAGAGAATGGAGAAAAGGTGGGAAGAGAAAAATGAGAAGAAAGAGAGGCTTGTTAAAGCGAAAGAATTAGGGCAGAATGTTGTTGTTGATGTTGAATTTTCTCATCTTATGACTCCTCAAGAAATTCGTAGTCTCGTTCAACAGGTGAATTAACAAATTTTTTTGATGGGTTTTTTAGATTGTTTATGGTAAATTATTTTGATTTGAAATGTAGATTAATTTACTAATAGGAGAAAATAGGTGATTATATTTGTATTAAAGGTCGGTTTGGATTGACTTATTTGAGTTTATCTCGTGACATAAACATTTTGGAGACTGTTTAGGAGAATTAATGAACTGACATGTTCATAAGCTGTTTTTTGAGCTTATTTTAATTAGTTTGTAGTTTTCAGCTTATTTTCATTAGTTCTTTAAGATATAGCTTATACGTAAAGCGTTTATCATGATAAATGCTTATGCTATAAGCTGTTTATCTGAACAAGGCATAAGTTGAGAACGTTGGGTGTGCATTTGAAACTAAGAGCTATGTTGTCAATATCACACTAGCGATGTAGCGTGGCAGCGCGGCCTCCCACTACTATCCCATAGTCCCGCGAAGTGCGATTGAGAGTAGCAGCAATAGCGGCCACTATAAGCGGTGCTATCATGGCGCAGTCCCGCTACTATATCGGTTTGGTGGCCGCTATTGCAATTTTGGGGGAAAATTGTCAAAAACCCTAATTTTGAATTTTATTTTTTCACTGTGTATGGTTTTTCAGTCTTGACGCTAGCAGACATCCCGTTATCCGCCATAGAAATTTTTGAGTTCGATGCTACATGCTACTATATGAGATTGATAACATAGACTAAGAGTATAATGATGTTAGATATGTGTTTGACAACAGAGTCAGACAAGCAAAGGACTTGGTTAACATTTCGCAATTCTAGAGATTACTTTAGAATATTGATAGTGTGAAGTACTATGTTGACACGATTTTACAATCTCAACCAATTGGGATGTTTCTCATATATTTCTGGTATAAATTGGCAGGGACAAACTCTCTCTCAAGAGTTTTAATATTGTTGTATTTATTGAGAAGACTGATTGAACTGAAAGATATTTGTGTCATTTGATCAAATGCTAGTAGTGAGTTATAATTATATTTTTGAATGTGTATTGGTAAACAATGGAACGGAACAATATGTGTTTAGATAAGACGGCTGATTAAACTGAAAGAGATTTGTATCATCTCATCAAGTGCTAATTTGTTATAATTATATTTCTTATTGTGTATCGGTAAATGATGGAATGGAATAATGATGTATGTCTAGATAATGTATTGCTATGCGGCGAATGGAAGATGTGATACCCCTGCACATCTTTGGCTAACTGGCTGCCAAGGAGAGATGGATAATCAATTGAAAAAGATACCGGGATTTGATAAGTGGATCATCGAGAAGGAAAATAAGTCTTATATTGAAGTATTGGCAGATCGTAAGGATGATTTGGTGTATCTAACGGCTGATTCAGAGAATGTTCTTGAAGAGCTTGATTTGAACAAGATATATATAATTGGTGGATTAGTTGATAGGAATAGGTTCAAGGGGATAACTATGGAGAAAGCACAAGAGCAAGGAATTCAAACAGCTAAACTCCCTATTGGTAATTTCATGAAGATGTCTAGTTCTCAGGTGCTGTTCATGTTAACACATTTAACCCTTTTATTTTTGCTTTAGGTTGTGTTCATTTTAACCTTTGGCTGCTAAAAGTTTGTATTTTGTATCGATGGATTGTGAATTAGTACTTTGTATTGATTGTATATTGGATCATCTTCTGCAGTGGAAGTGCTTCCACTGCAGCTGGAAACACAAGTATGGGAAGAGAGGATTGAGAGAAAATTGGGAGATTGAGAGAGAATTATCAAAAGAGAGATAGAAAAAATGGAGGGGGTTGGAGAGTGATCCTACTATAGAGGATCCTGATCCATTGGTAGGTTCTTTTACATTGCAGAGTCGCAATTGATAATAGCAGAGCGAATCACCACAGCTGAAATTATTGGGGTTAGACAATTTGATGTATGAAACCTATGAAATTACAAAATGATGTATGAAATTATAATTTGGTTTATCACATTAGTCTTTTTTGGTCAATCAATTTAGCTGTACAAACAAAATGTGTCAAAGTGACTAATGTGGTCGAGCATTTTTAATTTCTTGCATCATTTTAGAATTTTGCTGATTTCAAATACCAAATTGACCGACCCTTTATAGATGTAGGACTGGATTGGTGATTCAGTTGATGACACCGTCTGAAAATAACCAATGTGATTGCGGATCTTCAATTTTATGGATCATTTTGAAATTTTGTGAATTTCAAGTATCAAATTGTCCTAGACTAAGTTGGTGATTTACTTGACAACACTAAAAAATGGGAATTTCCATTTGCGTGTCTAAGACATTATATTTCTCATTTGAGCTTTCAGGTTCTTACTGTGAATCAAGTTGTAGAAATACTACTCAAGTTCTTGGAGACAAGGGATTGGAAAACTTCTTTCTTTGCTGTTATCCCTCAGAGGAAAAGATCACAAGCTGATTCAGAAGGAAATGCAGATAATACTGTAGATGAGGACAGAGATGAAGATGAAGATGAAGAGGAAGAGGAAGAATGTGAAGAAAAAGATGATCTACTGACAAGTAAAAAGCAATGTGTTGAGGAGATCCCTTCTAACAAACTTGTTGATGAAGTGTAGAGCGTAGAACACTGGAAAGTCAAGACATGACACAAGTTTCAAATCATTGCTGCGTGTGCAATTTTCATACTGACATAGAGAATTAGCACAACATTTATGTAAGTTTATGTTTTTTTGACCAACTTGTGACCGAATTTTCTACGAGGTGTGATCTCCCTTATGATGGAATTACCCTCTTGGAACGTTGTTCTTCGGATTTTGGATGATTTACAGTTATGTTATTTGACAATGGTGAACGAAAAATAACCCTCGGTGTGCGCAAGCAAACATGGTACCTATGGCTATGATATTTGACGTTTTGCAACACAAGTGTTTGTCCAGTATGTACCTAATGTTGTGGCAAAGCCACCCATGCATACTTGTAGTTAAGTTGGTTAAGCACTATTGAGCTTTGTAGAGAGGACCATTGTTCGACGATTCCTACTGTTGTTCGGTTCTTGTAAAACATTCTTTGAGAGGGATGAAGAACTTTAAGTTGCAACCTAAACACTCGACAGAAAATTAGTTTCACAGCCGACTCAAGCGATAGATATAAGCTTGTAGAATATTCTGTAGGAATCTATTTAGGATTATTTTTGGTCCATTAATTTTTTTTAGGTTCAGTTTGATCCCTTAACTCTTAAATAGTTCAACTTAGTCTCTTATTTTTATTTTTTTATTTTATTTTATTTTATTTTTTATTTTAAGTTTAACTTATCCATGTTAATGTATGTTGGTCCTTTCTTTCCAAATTCATCATACTTATATCAAACTTGTATCTGATGCGACATATTTCTCCAAAATCAATTCTTTTTTCTTCCCAAAATTTTAGAGTTTAAGCGAAGAGAAATGCTAACTAGTTAAAGAGAAATGCATCTGGGGTATTAGTTAAAGAAACAAATATAGTAAAAAAAAAAATGAGATTTGTGTAATCAAACTATTGAAAGTGTAAGAAACTCTATTTTCAATGCAAAATTTTCTTCTTTTATTTTCTTAATCGGTCCCCCGTAGCATGACTTGCAAAGCAAATCACATTTATTTAGTTTTCTGCATCAAATCAACAATGTCAAGCCATCGTATCAGCGTCGTTTTCTGGCCCTTCATTTCACTAATACATTTCTTTGGAGAACCAAAACTGTATTAGAGAATATGATGACAGTTTAAAAATTCAAAATGGAAGATAAATAGCTAATAATAGGGGCCAAATTTGTCTTTTTATTTGGTGTGTATGTTGTACTCTTTATAGAACAAGAGATATTGTTTCACCAAGAGTCATTTCGATATATTGATCATATTTTTGGATGAAAATGTGTGTTTATTCACTTATTATCATATCATATCTTAAAACATGTAACGACACATCTATGTCAAATTCATGAAGAGACACCACATTTGGTAACTCAAAAACATGAGAATAGAGATGACAATAGGGCGGGGTGGAGACGGGTTTTACATTCCCCGTTTCAATAACCAATTCTCATATACTTCCCCGTTACCTTACCCCTATTCAACGAGGATGAGAAATTGAACCCCATCCACGTTCCCGACGGGTTCTGGTACCCCCGCCTCATCTCCGTCCACGCATTGAACAATTTTTTTTAATAAAAAATAGAAGTTTTTTTTGCAACCCGTAGAGAAATATTGTAATGCATTATCCAGCAATATGTCAACTTTAACATTTATTAGACCAATTGATTTAGTTGTTCCTTTAAACATTAATGATAGTTTTTATAACACGACAATTATCAAACAAAATAAAATGACATATCAACATAAAGTAATTTTTTGCATTTGAGACAAATTTGAGTATGAGTTCGGGGGTGGATACTTATATACGCGTTACCCGTCTCATATCCTTGTTTTGAAATCGAGAAACGGAGAAATTCCGTCAAATTGGATTTAGTTCAGATGGGTAACTACGGGTATGGGTTTTGTTGTCATGTCTGCATGAGAAAGCTTCATGTGCACACTCTGTTTCACGCACCTAGCTCTCACGTCATCTTACTTGCTTGGAGAGTTTGGTAGAAAATCTAAGGTGCCATAATGAAGCAACAAAGAGTTCGGTCAATAATGCAATATTTTCTAAATTGTGAGCAGTGATATGATAATTATCTCTAAAGTGCATTTTCCGTCCTCTAAGTTTTGAAATGTTACGATTTTGGTCTCGTATTAAAAAAATGAAAATTATAACCCTTAATTTTACAAAATGTTGAAAAGCTGTTGAGAAGACGTCACATTTCCAAAACAGGGGGTTGAAATTGCAACTTTTTGTAAAGATAAAGGATCAAAAGAGCTTATTTCCCTAAAGATAGAGGGTTAAAAAAAACATATTTCCATAAAGTTAGAGGGTCAAAAGAACATATTTCCCTAAATATAGAGGGGCCAAATTTTCATTTTTTTTAATAAGGGGCCAAAATCACAATATTTTGAAACTTAGGGCACAAAAAGTGCACTTTAACCTTCTTTCTTTTATACTTATTTTTTTATTCAATGAAATTAATGTAAGTCATGCGCCGTGGAAATTGGTCCCAAATAAAGTGGAGCGAACCATACAAATTTAAATTAATATAAAATCGATTGTTAAAAGATGAATAATTCTTATACGATCACAACTACATATTTTATCCACTTAGGCACACATACAAAAATATACATTAACAATGTTTTCAATAAAAATAATTATCAGTTGATTTTTCTATTTCTACATTGTTTTATTCATGAGTGCGCCTAAACCATTTAGATTTGTGGTTGTGACCACATAAGCATTGTTCTTTAAAGACAGCGATGAAAATGGAATGTTATGTATTTCAAAATAAGAATCACTTTAGCAAAAAACAAATGCTGATTTAAATGCACTTTTGATCTCTCTATTTAAAAAAAGAGAAGTTTTGGCCGCTCTATTTTAAAAATGATTTTTTGGTCTCTATTTTAAAAACCATTTTTTGGGCCCCCTATTTAATTGTAATTTTTTTATTTCTTATTTATGAATTTTGATCTCTCTTCTTATTTTTGTGTCATTTTCGATTATGTGACTTATTGATTTATGACACGAATCGCTTATTAGGCAACACTAAATATTAATGTTGATGTCTAGAAGTCCTAGCTCAACTAACAAATGTTGAAATTGCAAGGTCGGACATCGTAACTTGAGTTCGAACCCGGGACCTCACAGTTGTGTGTAAGTTTAATTTCAATGGTTTACCACTTCATCTAAAAAAATAAAAAATATTAATGTTGAAAAAAAAATGTTTATTACTTTAAAAAAAAAAACTTATCTTGAAAATAGTTCATTCAACACCTTAAATCTTTCAAAATAAACTTTTCTACATAAATTTATCTTCTTTTTTTTTTTTTTTTTACTTTTTAACAAGTGTTCTAAGACAATTGTCATCATGACTGTGATTACAACTCTTGAAATCGTCTATACTACATTAACTCATTATATTCGTTTATTAATTTATGACAATGTTTAACCTCAAATATTATCAGGAATAAATTTATAAAATTATATTATGATATTTATACAAGAAGGAATATGTAGAATTATTTCTCCCTCCGTCTTAAATTATAAGCGTCTTGCAAAAAAAATTGACCTAAATTAAATTTACAATATCAGTGAAACTAAGGGGTATAACAGTTCGATTTGGACCGATTTTCAGTCAAAAAATGTTCGAACTAATGAATTCTCCGTTGGATCGGTTTTCACTCTTTTTCAAAAAAAGAATCGAACCAGACAAATCGTTTTGGTTTGGTTGATTAGTTTATTTAAAAATAGAATTAAAAATATTCATATTCTCACAAATTTGTATTTCATGAACACAACATACATCATACTAAAATATTTTATGGAACTTTGTATTTCATATTGTGTTTTTTCACGTTCTCTTTTCAAACAACTTTTTATAACCAACAGATGGACGATCTCAACAGTGGTGAGACATGATGGGGTAGGTGTGGTTGAAGGCTATGGTTTCTTTTTTTAGAAGAAATGAAATAGAGTATGGGTGATGAGATGAGATGAGATGAGATGATGATGAGAGAAATTGAATGGATTAAGGAGTATTTTATGTTGGACTTTAATTTTGGGTCTAATCATAAGGGTGTGAGAAGAGATAATATTAGTAAAATAGGGAGTGAGGTTACCATCAGTTCGGTTCATCGGTTCCTTGGATCTCAAAATGAAAAACCGAGAACTGAACCAAACAAGGTATATTTAGATTGGTTCGGTTCGGTTTTGAACCAAACCAGACAAGGTCGGATACCTTTTCGGTTTGGTTCAGTTTGGACTTTCGGTCTCGTCGGTTTTGTCAAAACCACGTTCACCCCTAAGTGAAACAATAAAGTTAATTTTTCTATTATATTCTAACTATTCATTCCTTTTATCTTTTTTTTTTAATTCTTTAATTTATCTTTCTCATTTCATTAATGAAGGACAATTTTATAAAATAACTAAAAATTTATCTTTCTGATAAAAAATTAGCCACTTTTATTAATTTGTGTGAAATAAACAAAATGACTTATAATTTTAAACGGAGAGTGTAACGCCCTAGTTGATATTTTACTATTTTTGGTTGATTTAATATGTTTTATGTATTTTATATAATTTATGTGATTTATGTGAATAATTTGATGTGTTGTTATTTATCATATAATTATTTGT
>Ga0099826_10001663_pt1 | contig 13611 bp, 5 predicted proteins | sample Mtrugardesep15_FD_76830 | JGI IMG/M metagenome (GOLD analysis project Ga0099826, IMG submission 76830) | Root nodule microbial communities of legume samples collected from California, USA - M. trunc garden sep15 | ecosystem: Host-associated > Plants > Roots > Nodule | place: USA: California... | reverse complement strand
TTTTTTTTTTTATTTCATTTCATGTTTAGAAGTTCTTATTCTGATTTTTTAATGAAGTTTAGCTACTCAAAAAAAAATGCTTTTATTTTAATAGAGACCTATTTTAAAAAGAGAACCAAACCTCTTATTTCATAGGGACAACCCGGTCTTTATAATGATGATATCCCTTGATTTGAAATTTTTCTTGCTGCCACACATAGACTTGCTCCAAATCTCTTATGAAATCGTTGCAAAAATTATTAATTTATTACTGTCACTATGCCACTTCTCCACTTTTTCTTTTTTAAATCTCGCCCTAGCTAGTACTCGTAGTAGATAATTTTCCTGTAAATAGTAGAACGAGTATCCACAAAGAAAGATGATCACGTCCATCATTGATAAATTGTGCACAATGTAGCCTATAATTATTGAAAATGATTACCAGGACATTATTCTCTCCTCTTCATTATGAAAGCACACTGAATTACTAGTGATTATAAGCTATAATAATTATGACTCAATTGTTGATATAAATTACATTTACATGCAGATGGAACACCTCTCCACCGTTACTTTGAATAAATGTAACACTAAAATACTCCATAAAAATAAAACAGATCAGATTCTCAAATTACACAGACCATCATTCCCCCAAAGAAATATTATGTGTACAGTACGTAACATTAATTTAAATGTCCCCATATTGGTCCCCAACTTATTTATTTGTGACTCTTTACGTACACCCATATCTTTATTTTATTTTTTATTTTTTTGAAGGAACTTTATTTATTTTTTGTTGCGTCGCTATCTAAATGATATGATTAATTTGTTTCCGTTTTATGTTTATGTATAAATGATTGGAATTACCTCCAAAAAAATGATTGGAATTAATTTGTTTTCTATAAAAAATAAACTACATAACTTTCAAAATATAATTCAACGATTTTATTTGAAATAATCTTACTTTTATCTTCTATTAGGGTGACTAGAAATTGGCATTCGTGTTTTAAACTACAAAAAATTATTCATAATATTTCATCTTTATATATTAATCCAAGAAAACTTGTTAGTAAACAGTTAAATTAAAATTTTAAATATTTATAGATGCCATTTTAAAATTAATATATTCTTCGTCTAGCTGCTGAAAATTATGTTGTTAGACTTTAAAGATAATATTAGATTTTTCATTTTTGTTTATCTCCATATATATCCATCTCAAGCTTTTTGACAAGCTACTATTCTATTTACAAAAGTTAAAGTCTTTATCAATTACCAATATGATTGCGGTAAGGAAAGTGAATTTAAACCGAATCAACTTTTTATGATTTGGGTATTTTTGCTAGCCTTTTTTAATTATTACCGTTTATGAACGTTAAGTTGTAGCTCTTTTTGCATTATGAAGAAAAAAATGTTTAATACATTATGTGCAGATCTTTGTCTTTGTTTGAACAGCAAGAGTTGGAGTACATGGTATGCTTCCTATAAAGGAGACACTTCTCATAAAAGAAAATAGCTGTATAATTTAGAAATTGGAATATATACATGCAATTAGAACTACAAATGGTGACAAATGATATTGACACATTTTCACAAAGTTGACAAACACTATGAGCTCATTTACTTACCATGTTTTATGTTTTCATTTTTACTTCAACTGATAATCATATAAGAGAATATAAATTCAATACTTTACCACCATTTTATATTATAATTTTTTAAAACACATGTAGCATTTCCAAAACATTTGAAAATAACAAAATATTCTTTTCATTGTTTTTGAAAATGCATTCTTCCTAGTTTTTTTTTTTTTTTTTTATCTTCTAAATATCACAATTATTCATTATATAAATCTTTCATCTCTTTATATCATCTCTATTTAAAAAGAACATAAATTTTGAAAAATGAATATCGAAATTTTTTTCAAAAATGGAATGGCCTAAATATTTCAAAGAAGTCTCAAATTTTACAAATTTCCATGGACTTTTAATACTTATTGTCAAATTATGAAAACTGTAGCTTATAGAAATGAAGAGCAATCCTTCAAAAAAAAAAAATGAAGATTTTAGGGTCTACAAACTGTTGTTGTCTAAAAGTCCCAAATCCTCAATGCCTCCATGATTTCACTATTGTTGCTCACAATCCTTTGAGTTTGCACACATATGAATTGGAGAAAAATTTAGGGTTTACAAAGAGAGATTTTTAGAAGAATAAAACTGAAAATGAAAAAGGAAATAGAGAAAGAACATAAAAGAGAAGGCGAAATTACTCCTCAATTCATTAATCTTATTTATATATAACATTTGAGTCTCTTATCTTTTTATTTTTCATTAAGGTCCTTTATATATTCTTTTCTTTTTTTGACAAAAGGTCCTTTATCTTCTAAAACACTAACAATTTAGTTCTTTTGTTCATTTTTTATTAAAAAAAAACCTCAAGTTGGCATGCCATATAAGATTATTAGATTAATTTTCTTTTTAAATAACTTTTTCAATAAAAAAAATAAATTTGAAAAACCTAGCTTGTATCCCAAAATAAATAAATTGAATAACCTAGCTACTGTCCCATCTGTGTTTGTTCATCAGCAAGAACAACAATCCTCTTCTTGCACCCCAAACAAAACTAAATCATTCTACTGTAACCTAAGTTCCACTTCTTATTGAGATTCTACTAAACAATTGACCAGAAGAGCTGCTTTTTAAATTAACAAAGAATTCTGCAAAATCCATTTCTCTATCTAACTCTATTACTTCCCACGGTCAAATTTATTTTCACTGTCTTGTGATTCACACTTAGGCTATTTTTAAAAAACAAAATTACACCTTTCTTAACAAATGGTCCTTATATCTATATTCTGTCCTATACTTCTATATAGTAGACCGTTACTCTTTGAGGAAAGCATCACATGCGAAAAAAAATAATACCAAGAAGACATTATTGTTTTTGCATTATGCGACAAAAGACAAATGTCTTAAAGGATTCAATTAATACACACTATATCGTGGCATTATGTACTGCATTTAGAGTACATGGTCGGTTTCTTATGTACATTAATAAAATTTTAAAACTAAATTAAAAATTGTTGGATATAAACTAAGATTTTAGATTCTATTTTAAGGTAACCAAACATTTTAGATGAAAAAACAAACACGACATAAATAAAGTAATAGAAAAATATTTTAAACACTTATCGACTCACAACTTATAAACGATATTCGCACAACTATAAGTGAGCTCACATTCTCATTTGTCTCTTCTCTTTGTTTTTCCAAAAATGTCAACGAAATACATCAATGACATAATCAAAAGTGTTAACACCCTGAGAAATCTCAATCTTCCAAATATAAACCAATGCCATATAAATCAGATATTGAACCCAATAACAATACAATGTATTGGAATTTACAAACTTGAATAAATATTGGGAAATTTAACTTGTTTTTTAACAATTCTTCTCTCAACTAAATAGAAAACATTTTTTGTTTTCTTCTGATTTTTCTATCCATGCATAACAATCTCCTATCCTTGTACACCTTGCAAATCCAATTTAAACCAACAAACTTGTACCCTTGACCTCTCATCTATCCCAAGGAAATATTATTGACAATAAATAGGAAAAAGTACAAACCTGGCATTATGGAAATTTTGGATGGAGTTTTATATCATTGCAAGAGCAAATTACAAGACTAGTCTCAACTTCATAGCTTCAACAATGTTAGCATCCTGCAAACCCTCTCAAAATTCAAAAGACCAAGAAACCTTCTTTCAAAAAAAAAAAAATAAAACCAAGAAACCACTGCTAGAACAAACATGTGTCCCTAATAACATCGAGAGTTAGTGGAATCAACTATGTTTCGCCCATAAACAATCTTTAAAGACATGATCAATATCTTCTTCAACGTCATCGCACTGCTGGGAAGAAGGGTCAACCATAGCTTGTGAACAAGCTTCTTGTCATGAACAATTCTTCGAAACCAAGTAAACATGCCTGATTCAGATATTCAAAAGCTTTGTCTAAAGTTGGAAGAAGAATTGAAAAGAAAAACTTGAGAAGATAATGGAAAATATTATTAGAACTAGCTAGAGGTGACAATTATGCTCATTTGTGGATATGAAAATAATAACTCTCCCACGTGAAAAAAGAAAAGAAAAGAAATGAATACTCATATCCTAATAAAATTAATTTTTATATATTACGATTTTTCAATCATTTTCTCAAAAAAATAAATTTGAAATCATATTTTTCTGACTGTGGTAAAAAAATAGTGATATATATACACAGTAATAATTGATGAGATTGTTATGTTAATAGATACTTTCTTCTTATGAATATTATATTCATTATTTTTTAGGGATATTCATTATTTAATTACAATGTCATGAATTAATGTCTATAATAAATTTATTTTTATTAATATTTTATAAGTCTCATATTGCTCTAAAAAAAGGGTAATGCATATTTTTTTTATATGTAAAAAGTGTATACATATTTTTTCTATAAAAAAATTGTTATAAATATTTTAAACTTTGAATCATCGGCCGATTTAGTACAATTCGATACAAAAACAACCAAGGTTTATTTATTTTTTGACAAGAAAACAACCAAGGTTATGTAACTAAGTGGAGTCGGCTACTTGAATTGAACGACACCATTGTATTCTATTAAAAATTATGAATTGTATTTTATTTTTTATCTATAGATTATTCCTAATCGAGAGGGAGGGATGGAGAGAGAGCCCTTTCATATTTCATATTTTAAATTTTGTCTTCTGATAGCTATATAGGGGAAGGGGCACAAATAATATGATGCTTGGTCGGTAAATAAATTATGATTAATTACAATGTTCCAACAATAATTCAAACACAAACTCTCTTAAATGATATTTTTTATCTGAACTTTATTAATCACTTGAGTTAAACCATTTAAAAGAATATTAATATTATAGTCCAACCATTTTTTTTTTGAAAGATTTAGTCAAACCATTTAGTTAAAATTTAAGTTTCCAAATGAATAAAATGTTGTTAAAAGTTAGGGAAAAGGAGGCTAACTAAAAAGTAGGTTAAAAGAAGAAGTTTCTAGAATGGAAAATTCAATTGCCTTAAAAATTTCAGGTGCCACCTTTGGATGTTCTATTTAAGCAACACACCGCCTGTCATTCACAAATCAGTTACAATTTTAGAAAAAAATTACTTCATTTTTCTCCCGTCTCTTTCTCCTTCTCTTGCTAAATTGAAATGGCTCATAGCGGTAAGAATGCTTGCCTCACAAGCATGGATCACCTTTAGATTTGTGGTTGCAACTATAATTTAGTTGATTATTCTGCTAGGTGTTATTTCTTGTGTAGAGTTTTAACCTACCTTTCGCAAACAATTGAAAGAGCATCACCAGAAACTCAAGAGGTTTCTATTTGCAACAATCAACGCGATGATTATAATATTTAATTAATGTCATCAGTCTAAAAACGTGTGACTACTTTTTATTATATACTTAAAACAAAATATTCAATTGATCATTAATTAATTAAACTTCTCGTTATATGCAACTTTTGAAAAAGAAATAATAATAAAAAAGATGTCAACAAGATCAAAGTTTCACAATGAAATTGAAAAAAAGGTTTATACAATGGTGATCCGAGAAGTTGCATAAACCTTTATTGAAATTGAAGGAATAAGGGTAAAATAAAAGTAGAAAATGAATCACAACTCTTTGCCGCATCAATGGTTGACGTTTAGTTTAGTTTTTTTACTAGTTCAATTCAATAAGAGTAGAAAATTATTGAGTGATTTTAATATTACATTAGTTTTTGTTTTTGAAAGGTTTAATATTACAGTAGTTGTTTTACGGATTTTAATCTCCTATTATAGTTGTACTAGTATAGGCACTCGCACCGTGCACGGAATAGACCTATCATTTTAAGATAAAGTTTATTTTTATACAATGTTATTGTAAAAGCTATATGATATTAGGAAATCACAATCATTCATAATGATGTTTTTATAAAAAATAGTTATGATTGAAATCAAATATTTTTAAGGATCCCATGGTGATGATTGTTTCATGGTGTACACGTTTTTATATCGATCATTCATATTATTAAAAAATTTGCTTGCCTAAAAAATATTTAATTTTTTTTATTGTTCTTTTTTTGGTGGTTTTTTTTTTGTCTAGTAGCCTAGTGACTAGGGTTCACACAATTAAATATGGAGAAGTGGGGTGTTCAAGGTTCAAACCCCGACCCGTGCATAAATTATGCAATATCCCTACCAATTAAGTTAAGCTCACGAAAACATTTGAAAAATTAAAGTGAACTTAATGATGATCGGTGCTTAATACACTTCCTTTTTAACATTGATCACTTTAATACTCATTATTTTATTAGATGAAATCATTATGAGTCTCACACTTTCAAATATATATTTTTATTTATTTATTTCCATCTTCCTATTCACTTTGAGGAACTGAAGACCGATGAAATCTTCTTGGAACACAACTTGACGAATATATTATAATAATAATAATTATTATTATTATTATTAGAGAAATGTTAACTTGTGTCCTTAAGACACAAGTTTAGAAGTCAAATGTAGAAACTAAATTTTGAAACTTGTGCATTCAATGTCTTGAAAGTTTAAAACTTATTTTTTCAATACAAAACTTATGTTTTAATTCCTTTTTTAGATCCTTAACTTGTGCCCTTAGGACACAAGATAACACAACCCTTATTATTATTATTATTATTATTATTATTATAAAGAGGAGAAATCATGATTAAAATATAGTTAAATTTGTGTTCATAAAATAATTAATTTATTTTCTTTTTGTAAAAAAATTCATTCCCTTTTATTTATTATACATGGTTTGTTTTTAAAAATAAGTTAGATATAATTGAAATTACTTACAACTCGATAGAAAAGTTATATTTTTTTAAATACCTCATACAAAAGTCTTACGTTTTTTAATACATGGAGAAATCAAGTTGTGTTGAGAGTTTGTAGAAATTAAAGAAAAAAAAACTCAAAAAATATACAAATCAACTCACTTGAGAGTTGCTAAAAAAAAGTTACTTCTTGAGAAATCAACTACATATGGAGAAACTAACACATTTATACATATAAAGAATGACATAATTACAAAAGTTAGGTGCGTGTTTTTTTGTGTGGTTCTTCATATTAAATTCACTTTGTGTGCTCATAAGAACCTTTGAGGAAAAAAAAATCATAGATTTAAAACATCATTGATAGTTATAGATATTTTGTGTGAAGAACCATACAAAAACACTTAAAAAGATGCACATAATCAAGAAAGATGAAACAACAAACCTACGAAACAAAATATGTGTGAATCAAAGAAGTAAATGTGTTTCATTAGCGGATCATACACACCATACATGTCACACACAATAATCTGTTTAAGATAACAAAATAAAGAAAAAACGTTAAAATAATAATAAAACTAAAAATTAAATAACTGAAAAACTAAAGACTAAAAATGGTCATAAAAATATAAGAGCATCTCCAAATGGATTGTGAAAGAGGTTTCGTTAAGTTTGATAAATCAGTGTCTTCATTTTCCGTTCCATTAGTAGAAATCGATGTGATAAAGTGAGTGTTATAAAAATTGCCGACACATCTTAAATAAGATAAGTAATCATAAAAATTAATCAATTAATATTTAAATTTAAAAGTATTTTAAATAGACATTAAAACTATATAAAAATTTGGGTTGCTTTAGAGTTGCATGATTATTATCTACTTATTTTACTATCTAGAAGTTAATTTTTGAACGACTTTTACTATCCTTAAAAATAAGTTTCAAAGAGGTAAAATTTGTTCAGAAAAATGGGGTGTTATAATTTCCTCCATGTCGAATATTCCATAACTCAATCATCTAGTGACCACATGCAAAAGCTGCACTATAGCCAACAATCCAAGACCACACCACTCAAAAAAGGTAGCTTTTATAACATTTTATATCATGTAAACGTGAATGAGACCTAAAAAAAAGTTAATATGTGAACGTGGAATCAGTATTTAAGAATATAAGTTTTTTTTTTTCTACTTCAAGAATACAAACATGATCAAAAGATAACAATATAGCTTGTATTCTTGCTCAAAAAGAATATAGCTTGTATTAAAAATAAAGTGGTAACACAATTTATTAAAATATAAAGAATGAAATTATATTTTTGAAAAGTTATGTCAAGATTTGTATAAAGATAGTGTTTGACTTAGTTTTTTTTTTTAATTATTTATAAGCATGTTAGTAGTGTGAAATATTTATAACTTTACCGATGATTGATCTCTACAGATAAATTTGGTTGGCCATCTTTAATAGGTCTATCATTCTAATTATGCTTTTGTATCCACGTAACTCAAATCTTAGATCTTTTTTAAAAAATTCGAGTTCAGTTTCACTTGGACCAAATGTAACGTTGACGGCGTTATGGATTTTTAACAAATAAAAAGCTATTTTCAAATTTGAAGTTAAAGAGTTTCAAAAAAATTAATTTAAAATTATTCGATAGTTTTCATATTTTTAAAACTTAAAATGGAGTTCTTAAGTTAAAAATTTACATGGTAAAGCATTTCTATAGCATCTTTGATTTATTTAAAATTACCATACACTAAAAGGATACAATCCAACTAGTCTTCATAGAGAGAGGATCCAAACTAAAAGGGTACAGAATCTTTCACACGGTGCTTGCTGAGCATTTCATTATTGAAATCATTTGGATTGATTAATGTTAAAATTACCAAGAAAGAATAATGTCAAATACACCCAAAAACAAAATTATGATGGATAATTCTTAGGCAAGTTGTCACTGTGATATGTGATCCCTGGTGGACCGGTATTCTATACTTTCTTCCATTGTAAAAATCACCTACTTCTTAAATAACAAGCTATACTATTGTTGCAGTTACAAGACTTTTGAAATGCCGTAACTTAATTATGTTTCATTGAAAACCCTCCCATTGCAAATCTTCACACATTTTTAAAGTCAACACAACGTACACAAATAAGTCAAATACTTTTGACAAAACAATCCATGATAACTTGCGTCTTGTATTTTGAAGAATTTTATGTGGCATTCATTAGTAGTAGTAAGTACTAACTACTAAATAGTGCTAGTAAGTTTTTCGTACAAGGTACTTTTGAACCAGCTGTGGTATGGGTTTTTCGTACAAGGTCCCTACGCTTTCAAAAATACATCAATTAATTCTATGTCATGAACGAGATTATAAGAGTCTCTCAACTTAACTAGTTATACTCATTCTTAAAAATGTTGCAACGTTACCCTAGAGTGTTTTTGTCTGATTTGATCTGACTTGAGGATTATCAATAAATCAACCACGTTGTCAAAATTTCACATCAAATATAGCAAAGACTCTCACTATTCATATATTAGTAGGATCAACCACTATGGGATCATGTGTGACAAAAAAAACAACTGTGAACACATGATTTTAGTAGGCCAGGAATATGGTATGGAGGAATTTTCACCTATTTAGGTCATTTTATCTCATCTCTTTCGACAAAAAAAAAAAACTCATTTTATGGACCATTCAAGGTGAGACAGTGAAGATAAAGTTGAGGTCGTATTTCTTTTTACTTGTTACAAAAAAATTATTTTGGAAAAGAAATCTTGTTGACCAAAAAAAAAATCCCTAAAACACTGTTCGTCTCCAACTATTATAACAAATCTGAATATAAACCTTTTAAATTGATGACTAACTTTAAAAATTATTGCTTTGGTTCAAAACAATTTAGCAACAAAACTCTCATGTCGAGAAAAGAAGAGTTGCGTGTTCGAATTCACACTTTAGTATATCAAACGTCGCTGCAACTTAGTAGTTACCATTTGAGTTGTACTCCCAAAACAAAAACAAAAAACTACTTTAGAATAACTTCTATTAAAAAAAATCATAATTGTAATCAAATACTAGCGTATAGTTTGGAACAAGATAGAGAGCTCTTTCAAATTGCAGATTGGCAAGATAGATGGGATTTCCTTGATGCAAGCAAGTGCCTTTAGAGAAGGGTGTAGCTACCAGCACCCCCTATTTTTGCCACCCCATCCCCTTTTCCTTTTTGTAAACCAAATTTATAACCTAACCCTCCCCCAGTCCTAAACTCTTGTCACCCTCGACCTTGCAACACTCTCCTAGACGGCTAGACCTCTACCCCCTCATTTAAGGGAGGTATCAGCTTATGACACAAATGGATTCAGTTAGACTTAAGGTTGATGTTTAGTGGCTTTGTCTGTATGGTTATGACTATGGACTGGTCCTATATGGTGGCAGAGTGTAGGGCTAAGAGGCGTCATGCCTGAGTACGAGTTATATCACCATTGACAGTTGCCGGATAGTGCAACTACATGCATAATGAAGTGGGAGTTATACCGTTGACTGTAACACAGCAAAGTGCAACTACGACGTTTCGAAGCAGAGGTGCTGCAAAAGGGGGTGAATCTTTTCGGTATAGAGCTAGCAATTATGGAGGTGTATTATCTGTGTTTGTATGCTCTTCAAAAATTAAGTTTCTTGTGGGAGAAACCAAAGTTTGACCTCAACTAGTTTTTGGAAGTCAATTTTGTTTGCCTTTTCCCCCAAAGACAAAAGAAAGGACACCATTTTCCATCACATTTGCTACTAACCTCCACCCTACTATGTTCAAAAATATGCGCCCAGACCGCACAAATTGTTCAAAAATACGCGTTCAGACGTGCAATATTTATGCATTTGGGGTGAGGAAAAGTAACTTCAAAAAGGGGCATAGGAACAAGAGTATTTTGGGCACTAAGAAAATCAATGAGGATGGAGGTCTAGAAGTCAAATTGAGAATCAGGTAGCAGTGTCCTTTGAGAGGGATAGATTTAGCATTGTTGAATTTTACCAATAAAGTGAAATGGGATAGATTATATTTAAATTTCATGGCATATAGTTTGGAAACTTTTCCCACCTCTCGTTTCAATAAAGAAAAAAAAAACCCAGATATTTTCAAAAATCTACTTCCCAACCCCACATTTCTGAAGAAAAAAATCAACGATATTTTCGAAAGCCTACTTCTGAACGACTCAAAATTCACATTTTTTCCATCCGTCAAAGTAATATTAGGGCGTGGAAAGTTCCGCCCCATATAGTTTACAAATTAACTACATAAAGATCCATTTGTCGATGCTAAATAAATGGAATGGGAGAGAGTTATCGATATACACACACAAGCCACCTATAGTTATTTATTTCAGTTATCCTAAACAAAAAGCTTCTAGATCTAGTTTAAACAAACTTTTAAGTAAAATATAAAGTACAGAATATTTTTTATATATAAAAAGAAGAAAAAAAGTCAAAACAATGCATACATGTTGAGATATATCCAGTGCTCCAAAAACTGGGAAAAGGAAGACCAAAGTTCACTAGCAATTCTATAAGGTAATTGTTATTATACAAGAATAGTTTATCTTCATCATATTTTACCTGCTTCCTTTTCCACCATCAGGTGAATTCACCATCATGATAATCTTATAGTCAGGTCCCCTAGCTACTCTGCAACAAAAAAAATAAACAATTGGAAGACATCAGTATCATTTTATTATGTATATATCCATCAGTATCATTTTATTTTAGTATATATAACATATATTCAGCCATCAATAATTCCTAGTTCGTTCTTTTTCCACTTTATCACACTGCTTTTAAGAATATATCCAGTTTGAGATTCACGAAAAATCAACAGAAAATGAGAAAACTCCCAGTGATTCCCAGAGTGAAATCATTATAATAATTTGGGGGGAAAACGAGATACGAGCCGGTATTTTATCACAGCACAAAAATGGTAAAGAATTTCTTGACTACAAAATAGATCGCAAAACTTCCGGATTGTGCACCTCTGAAAAATCCAAGTTACAAAACACAGCAATAGGCGTAAAAGAGAGAATGCACAAACTGAAACATGGAATTTTGTTGATAGAATGAGAGAAGATGAAGACAGCTAGTTCCTAACTTATTATGTCAATAACCAGCATTTTATATTGCTCATAATCTGAAGACCTTAATTTTCTTAAATGACACGAGACCCCTCTAAATCCCTCTTATATATAGCCGACGCAAGATGCATTGTTTTAGTAGCCAAAATGTTCCTCGGTACGACAAAAACTTCTTTTGTGCCACTAACACACCAGAGTCAGGAGGTGGAGGTTTGGATTGATTGCATGAGTTGTGGCTCCTGGTTTAGAGGTGACAGACAGTCTGAACATGAACAAGGGCACATGGGTATTATGGAACTTGTTTTTGTAGCTCTACTCTGCTGGACTTACTTGGCTTATCACTTACAGAAGAGTCGGGTAAAGCTCGATTATTTTCTTCAGTAACTCAAGGCAGGTCCGTTAGGTCAACAGATTGAACCAAATGGTGTAAAAGCTAGTCAATTCCTACCCTTCCCTCCTCCCTTTCTCTCACAATATTTTCTGTGGAACCTATGTCATCCAGAGGTACTGTAGTTGCTGGACAGAATTCCTCTCTACCCGTATCATCGTCAACGAAGAAGCATCGGCCACAACCATTGTGTTCACATATTTATAATCACTGGCATCCTACCCTCCAAGATCAGAGCTCTGATGCCGATTGATATCAACCGACATTGTATCAGAGATTCACCAAAATAGGGAAGAAGTCCCTTTGATTACATAACAAGTTGCAGAACTTTGAGGGTTTGCACCTCCTCTCAAATGACAAAACACCCCTCATGCTCAATCCCTTTTATTTATTGGCAACATTCCTTATGTCTCCTAATTGTCTCCCAAACTCACCTGCTAACTATCTACCAAGGGGTAATCCACCGAGAAAAATGAGAGGGTCAGGAAGCACATTACTAGACTGATAATGGCAGAGATTTTAAGATGCTATGATGTAAAAGAAAAAAAAATCAATCAGGGTCTGAAAGGAAATGAAAGCACACACTGACTCTGCCCAACCCTGGCTATTGAACAACAGCAGCCAGGGTAGATTCGTCTTGCAATTGATCATAAATGATAAACAACTATCTCCAATTCCCTCTTCCTCCACTCCCTAACAATTAAGTTTGAAATTGACAATAGAGATCAGTGATGTCAATTGTGGAAAATAGTGCTGTGTTCGAATTCCGCTACACTACAGTGATATAGCGGCGTTGTAGCTGCTAATAAATAGTGTATTGGAGAACAAAAGCGATTTGTTTAAATTCCGTTTAGCTATAATGCTACAGCGCCGCTGTAGCCACTATTTGAGAACACTGGTAAAGATTTGTTGCTCAATCCAGGAAAAATTGTTGACTACATAGTGTGTTGCTGTCTGAGTATAACTAGGAATTAAATGGGTGACTGATACAAATTTTTGCAAATAAAAGCAATTAAGGGTTCCCAATTAAAATTCCAAAAAAGAATGAAGTACATAGTCATGGAAATCAGAGAAAAAAATAAAAATTGTGGCAGATATAATGACGTACCTCAAGAAATCTGAAAATGTCAGGCAAAAGTCTCCTTCACATACAAATGACAACAACCAATTGAGGAAAAGAGAGTGAACTAAGTACATAACTATTTCAGCCAGCAACCTTTATTGCCCCCAACTCATCAATTCTTGAGCTCTTATGCTGCAAAA
>Ga0099826_10001662_pt1 | contig 13612 bp, 8 predicted proteins | sample Mtrugardesep15_FD_76830 | JGI IMG/M metagenome (GOLD analysis project Ga0099826, IMG submission 76830) | Root nodule microbial communities of legume samples collected from California, USA - M. trunc garden sep15 | ecosystem: Host-associated > Plants > Roots > Nodule | place: USA: California... | reverse complement strand
TTGATAATGGTCCTGTACACTTGAGTAAATATTTAGCATATCCAATTGATAATTTTTAATACCTTGTTATCATCAAAACTTAAGTGGTATAATTGTGAAACACCCTTTGTTCCAACAGAGGGGAGGGGAGTGTAATTCAAGCATCTTTGAGGGGAGGGGAGTGTAATTTACTCTTTAAGTTATAACATTATAATTAAATTTATTGAACTCTACCACCTTTTGCGAACCAATAATATTTTCTGAATCATTTGCATATGATGACCTGCGATAGGTGTGACACTCATAGAGTCTACATTTGTTAGTCTAAATGTGCATTTTATCATGATGTACGTAGAATGTTAATCTAAATGCCACCTACCATGCATTTTATCACTCATGTAACTATGTTGTTTTTAGATCAAGACCCTTTATTTTAACCGTGGAAATCTAAGCGCCAATAACCCAAATTTTCCTAGTGTCTTAGTTCTGGATATCAACTTGATGTTGATGACACAACGAGGAGACTTGGTTGGTTATCAAAACAGAAGGCATTGACGTCATTGGTGGGTCCTTGTATCCTATCATATCAGTTTAGTGTGTAAGATTAGCTTAGATGTTTTGGCAGTATAATCTTTATGTATTTACTTTCTCCACTTTTGGTTGGGCACAACTTTAAATCATAATACCATGAGAAATGAATACTCGTACATTGTTTTATGTTTTTTGAAGTGCATGCTTTGAATTGAAAAACTCGTTGCCTAAAAATATTTTATAAAATATGGCACAATTGATTCAGATCCTTATTTTTGAAAGATGTTTTTGAAATAATTTATTTTCTCTGATGTAAAACTAAAGATGATCATGAATCGTTAGTGAAAGGTTTTGAGTCATGCTTTGAAAATCTGTGTGTTACACACGCCCTTGACGTAATTGGATAAAATTTATTTGTTATTCTGGAGTTCAACATGGAAGATTACAAGAGGAAATCTCCAACCTCAGATATACCGACCTATATGGCAGAAAATAAGTTAATAGCAGATTTTTGAGGCCAAAGAAAAATAAATGATTTTGATAGCCAAAGAAAAATAAACCAATCTAAATATATATTTTGATATCATTTTACAATATCATTATTCTTTTTCGTGTTTTATTATATCATTTTAAAAAAACTTGAGTTTTTTTTATATCATTTTACAACATCAATACACGTTAATGTTTTTATTTTTTATTATACCCACTATTTTTTAGCTTATCTTCTTTCAATTTTTTTATGTGACTAATGAGAAATAATATATTAATATTTTCTCTTTTTAATACTAGAAAATGATGTGAAAACGATTTATTTATTACAATAGAATAAGAAGGGAACGATAAATATTGAGTAGAGTGTTGGAGTGAGTTGACAGTTTGCAAATACATCGGGCTGAGTGACGCGAATATCACTATCCATACGGACAAGTAAGCAAGTTGTAAGTCACCAATGACCAATGACATTGCATCTATGCGGATTTAATAAATAAATCAGAGAAGAAAACTCTTGCTTATCACTCCTCCTCCATTCTCTCTCTCTCTCAGAGACCATTTCCATTTCATTCCCTCTTTGTTTTTGTTATCTTCTTCAGCTGCTATCCATGGCCACCAATCGCTGGATCAGACCCGAGGTGAGTCCTTTTCGATCTGTATTTGTCCCATTTACTACTTCGCATTTTGTAAGAAGAGAGTTAGGGTTTCACCACCTTTGATTGTTTGTTTTAGGTATACCCTCTGTTTGCTGCCGTCGGAGCTGCTGTTGGGATCTGTGCCTTTTCACTTGTTCGTAACATCTGCATCAACCCTGAAGTCAGGTACTGATGTTTGAGATTATTGATTTTTCTCTTGTTTGGAGTTTCACTTATCTCAGATCAGTCATTAATACTGCTTTCCATTAATTAATTATCCGATTAGTAAACATCTAATATTAATTGGTCAAGGGGGCATGCATGAAAGATGGAATATTCCTTTTTTATTTTTGGTTTTCCTATCTGAGAAATGATATGATGTCTCCGCTTGAATTTTCACAATTTGTTTGCAGTAGATATTTACAAAATTTAATGGGATTCTATTTTAGATACCTATTTAATTAAAGATTTAATTTAATAAAAGATGAAACAAGGTAGAAACCGTGAAATGGATTTGATTAACTGCAGTAGTAGAAAAGTGATTTTTAGGAGATTTTAATTTTAACTATGATAATAATCCGATGATTGAAGCTGATTTGTCAAATTTATTAAAGCAAATCTTACACAAATGTTGTTGAACGGTGATTTTGAAGTTGTTTGCTACAGTAATTGATATTAAGATTAATTTTCATTCATTGAAGGTGTAAATTTTGTTTTACATGTGCATCTAATCAAATCATGTAAAACTGATATTTTGAGATATAACTTAAAAAGTGGCATCATGATGTGATTTTACCGAGTGCATGTGTAAAAAAGTTTTACACTCCGTGTATACGAGTTAAATCCATGATATGATTGCCTGGTTGAGTGAAAAGAACTCGAAGATGTTCAATTTCTTGAGTTTATCTAAATTATATCTTGATACAACTGCTATCTATTGAAAATGAAAACTTTAGTTTTACACAGGGATGTAGCTACTGTTGTTTAATTTTTAGCTTGGATTCGGTGTTTGAAGGAGTATAATGGATGTTTGTTTGTTCTCTTGATGGGTTTAGGGTGAACAAGCAGTCCCGAGCTGCAGGAGTGTTGGAAAACTTTGCTGAGGGAGAGAAGTACACAGAACATTTGTTGAGGAAGTTTTCACGCAACAGATCACCAGAGATTATGCCCGGTGTCAACAGCTTCTTTACTGACCCAACTCGCAATTAAGTTGCTTTGGATTAATAACAGTGGTTGAATTCTTATGTGAGATATATTGTGTTTAAAACTCAGTATTATTGTCATGGATTTAGAAAACAAATTTGTGTTTGATCTCTCTTCCTGAACAGCATGTATGTTGTGGTTGAGAATAACAATACCATGTTTGTTGCGTTAATTGTTGGTGTAGTTTTATAAATTTGTTCACTGTGCCAGTATCGAACCTAGATCACCAAGGTTGAAGAGCTAATTTTCAACAAAGTGACTTCTAGGGAAACTGGCTAGTTTTAAAACTGGTGTTATAATATAACTGAGCAATTTCCATTCTATATAACAGAGGTAAACTCTTGGATTGCACGGCATAAACTCCGATACTCTTCGATTTGCAGATAGCCTCATATTATTGTTTTTATTTTACTTCTTAGTCCCATTTATTCCTTTTAGAAGGCGTTATATTTTTTGTTCCCTTTTTATTCCAAATTTATTCTACTTATGAACAACTGATAAGATTGTAGCTCAAAGAAAAAGATTGCAAGTCATCCGTCAACAAGAAAATTTTAGCTTAATCTCCATACCAATTCAAAAAAAAAAAAAAACTCTCATAAAGGAGTTATGATCCTCTACCTCAAAAAAGGTTAAAAAAATATAAAATGATTAATGATGGTGAGATCCATTTAATGGTAGGATTTACCCTATTTTTTGTGTCTATCTCCAAATTATATATTCCATTTTTTTACAAACACACTCTAGTCAAATTTAATTAGGAAACACAAATTAGTTTTTTTTTTGGCAAAACACAAATTTGTCTTGGTTTCTCTATTATATAAGAAAACAATTATTTTGGACAATGTCACTAAAGACACTTGTGACAATGTGGTTGACCAATGTCACGATGTGCTACTCACATAATCCATAGATTATTTTCTTTCTGCAAGTTCATTTCAATTAGGCTTAAATATGTCTTTCGTCCCTGATTTGAATTTTCGTGCCATGTGACAAGTGATGAATGAACGAAGTGGTTGACTTAAATAGGTATTTCACCCAGCAAATATATGTGATTTGAATTTTGCAGTGACAGATTAAAAGGATTAGTAACTATATGGACGAAAATTCAAATGACTTGTAGACAAAAGATTTAGTTAAAGCTTTCAATTATAGAGAGTTCAATCCCAAAAATGTGAAAAACCTCAACATGTTGAACCAGTTACTGGTTAAACCATCTCAACGAACATTGAACACTTCCCGATTCTGTCTTCCCTTCACCACCGTACCCGAATCTCCACCACCTTCCATCGACGCCACCGTCGCAAAACTCGTCCTCGAATCAGATCCAAAAACCCTCTCCCAAACCCTATCAAACCCCACCTTCCAATGGACCCCACTTCTCGTCGACAATATTCTCAAACGTCTCTGGAACCACGGACCCAAAGCCCTGCAATTCTTCAAACACCTAGACCGCCACCCAACCTACATCCACTCCACCTCCTCCTTCGAACACGCCGTCGACATCGCCGCCCGGTTACGCGAATACAACACCGCTTGGGCCTTAATGGGCCGTATGCGGGCCCTCCGTCTCGGCCCAACTCCCAAAACCTTTGCAATCCTCGCTGAACGCTACGCAACAGGTGGAAAAGCTCATAAAGCTGTGAAAGTGTTTTTGTCAATGCATGAACACGGTTGTCATCAGGATTTGAATTCTTTCAATACAATCCTTGATGTTCTATGCAAGACGAAGCGTGTTGAAATGGCAAATAATTTGTTTAAAACGCTTAGAGGTAGGTTTAAATGTGATAGTGTTAGTTATAATATAATGGCGAACGGTTGGTGTTTGATCAAGCGAACGCCAATGGCATTGCAGGTTTTGAAGGAGATGGTGGAGAGGGGGATTAATCCGACGATGGTTACTTATAATACATTGTTGAAAGGCTATTTTAGGTGTGGGCAATTGAATGAAGCTTGGGAGTTTTTTTTGGAGATGAAGAAGAGGAAGTGTGAGATTGATGTGGTTACTTATACTACTATGGTTCATGGATTTGGTGTTGCTGGTGAGGTTAAGAGATCGAAGAGGGTTTTTGACGCGATGGTGAAAGAGGGTTTGGTTCCTTCTGTTGCTACTTATAATGCTTTGATTCAGGTTTTGTGTAAGAAGGATAGCGTGCAGAATGCTTTGTTGGTTTTTGATGAGATGGTGGGGAAAGGATGTGTGCCTAATTTGACAACTTATAATGTTGTTATAAGAGGTTTGTGTCATTCAGGTGAAATCGAGAGAGGTGAGGAGTTTATGAAGAGAATGGAGGAAAATGGATGTAGGCCAAGTGTTCAGACATATAATGTTGTGATACGTTATTATTGTGATGAAGGGGAACTTGAAAAGGGTTTGGAGTTGTTTGAAAAGATGGGGAATGGGACTTGTTTGCCCAATTTGGATACTTATAATATTCTGATTAGTGCCATGTTTGTGAGGAAGAAATCAGAGGATTTGGTGCTGGCTGGGAAATTGTTGATTGAGATGGTTGGTAGAGGTTTCTTGCCCCGTAAGTTTACTTTTAATCGGGTGTTGAATGGACTTGTTCTAACAGGGAATCGAGAATTTGCGAATGAGATATTAAGAATGCAAAGCAGGTCTGGTCGTGTTCTTCGTCATGTGAAATTGTGATTAACGTTTGGATTTGGTTCTTGAGAACAGCCATTTCTGTTTCTGTTGCCTTTCCCTGCATTATGCGTATTATGAACTGGTTTTAGGCTCGAAAATGTCTTCTCAAGTTTGAGAACTAAAATCAAGTCTTTCATGGGGAAAATCAACGTGCGAGTGATGCAAGTTCCACAGTATTTGAACAAATAATTCATCTTTGGCGCAACAATTGGTTTGACATTTGGCCATGTAGTTTAATAATTGAGGGTTGAAGAACTCCCTAATTCACCCCTGTTCAATGAGAAAGTATCCATGGTAAACTTTTGGCAAATGTCTAAAATGGAACATGGTTTGAGCTTAAAAATATCTTTCTACTTATTTTTGTAGTCCTGGTTGCTTCCTTGTTTGAGATTAATCTGATTGCAACCTAAATTCATGAGACTAAGAAGTCCTTTACACCCCATTCAGTGGTTGTAAGCTGTGATATATGCTTATCAGCTTATATTTATAAGTAAGCTGCCAGCATTGTCAAATACCATTGTATTTAGCCTCTTCAATTATGAACAAACTATCTTTGAAGTCTAACTGGTTTTACGATTCTTTAGATTATATACTTCCTGGATCCTGCCCTTTTAATACCATCATGTTTAGCATATGGTATATTTTCAGCTGCAACGGTGATAACAGTGATGGCGGCCTATTGTATGTTGAAGTATGAGCTGGTAGATCAGTAGAAGAGCTGTACTGAAGAGAGCTACTTGTGGTTGCTTGTGTTGTAAGTCATCACAGCAATTACAGTTAGTTGGTTACTTGCGGTTAGTTAGCTTGCAAGTTGTTGCTACTTGCTAGCTAGATAGCTCTATCTCTATGTAGTTAGAAAGTAGTTACAGTTAGTTAGGGCCAGTGTTAATAACATTTGCCTATATAAAAATGTACTCTGCTCCATTATGAGTAAAAAATAAAATAAAAAAATCGATAGCTTTTTCAGAATTTTCTATCCTTTTCTGAGCTCATTTTTTGATATTGTGTATGTTGAACTTTTGCAGCAAAAAAGGGAAAATGATTCTCAGCAGTCAAATAGTGACTGTAGGATGATACCAGCCGTCCGATCTATTAAAACAGTTTTTATTTCACTTCTGATCTTTAAATATTCACAATCCGATTTCAATCGTAAGGCCAACACACTCTGACTGCGTGACTGTATTATCTGCCCGACTGCATAGAATCATGGTCCGCAAAAAAGTAAGTTGTTTGAAGGAGCAATCTGGGACTTGAAACATGATATTCGAAATAGTTTATTTCTTTGCGTATTAAAATTGCAGCACAAATGTGTTTATGCAACAATAAAATATTTTGGTCCAAACATTTTGACAAAATGAACAACATACACGTTTTTTGGCTTCTAAACTAGATATTAAATACAAGGCAAATACATGGAAAATAAAAAGCCAAGAGCAGAGGATGTATTCTATAAAAGAATCTCATCTTGAACGCCAACATTTAAGGTCTTGTGGGGAAGGACAATGCTACTAATAACCACTACCTCATCTTCAACGGCAACAGATTCACCTGGTCACGGCATATGAACAAGATTTGCAGAGTCAGTATTCTGTTATTTTATCCTTCCCCATAATAACAGTATTATCTCTGTCTCTAAATATATAAACTCAATTATCTAAATCTTGAGAATTAAAAACATTTATAGTTGTGTTAAATTTGTTAACAACAAATACTGTTATGTTTACTAATAGAACAAGATATAAAATAATTATGGGTAATTCAGTATTGAAATAATTAAGGCAGTTAGAAGTTGAAGAATATCCTATAGAAAAGACGACTAATTGTTTTAAGATATTATTATATTTAAGGACGGAGGTAGGTATTAAGTAAATAAGAAAAAATATGAAGATAACAATTAGAAAGGTACCAAGTATAGTGACCCCAAACTTTGCATTGTAATCTCCACGACCCTGAATTAGTTTATACATTTCAGCAAACAAATTGTGAATAAAAGGAATGTAAAGATAGGAGATGAAAAGTGCGACACACATCATTAATTTATGCATTTCAAAATGGGACAATATTTTGGACAACAAATGCGAAAACTATCATATTTTGAAGGACTACAAATATAATCGAGTCTTAAAATTAACTACCAGTGATGCTAACAGTAAAGTTTAAACATATTATCGCTGAAAAAGAAAGCAAAATCAGCCGATGTTTTTTTTTCTTTTTTCTTTTTTGGGTTTCCAATAGGTTCCCTCCATCGGAGGTAATCCTATTTAAGGCCCGTTGAGTTTTGGCAAGTATAGTTGTCTGTTGAGTCTCTAAGTCTGTGTTCTAGTCTAGCCTCTAGGACCATGCATAATGCTATATGTCTTATAGAGGACCAAGTTATACTCTAAAAAGTATATGCTCATTCAGGCTCTAGATGAGTGGGATGCTTCTCATACAGGAGAAATGGGAATGCAGCATTAGCATTTGCTTATTGCAGCAGAAAAGCATTATGACAGCTTCTTAGCAAATATTAAAAACTAGGAAATACAGAACAAGCCTTTAGCCAGTGGAACAATTTAGTTTAATATTAAAATATCCAAACTTGCCTGGACACGTGCCCATCGTCCAATGGAGGATTTCCATCCAACAATTGCATGAAGAACAACAGCATTCTCCTGTAAGATGAAATATTTAAATTTACAACTCCAAAAATGTTTTATGCATTTCAAAACCAATTAATGTGTAGACTTGCCTTGATTTCAACATCATCAAGGACTATACAATTTATGAGCCTTGCACCAGCTCCTATACGAGCATTTGCAGATATTGATACACCAGGACCAATCTGTTCAACCACATTAGCAAAAGTCAAGTTGCATAACATGTCAAGACATTTGGATTTTCTTTTTCTCGGAGCTTTCACTCAAAAAGATAATATAGGTCCTCACGGGTATGGGGAGGGAGTAGGAGAACCTACATGATATGCATCAATTAAAATTTTTTATAATGTATTCTCGTAACACAGATCAATTGGCTAAAGATATACAATTTGTCTGTTAGTGCAACAAGAACACGATAAATTACTGGATCATGTACCAGAAGTACAACTAGTAACATTAAGTTGTTATGACTAAAAAATATTAGGCATATCAAGACTGAAATAGAGCAATTAAGATGACTGTGAAAGCCTCGGGGTAGAGAACTAGTTGTCGAAGAAAAGAGTTGAATATTAACCTTTGCAGACGGATGCACCTTTGCTGATGGATGAATATAAACATCACCAATGATGCATGCTTTCTTAATACCATCTCCATTTGCTAATAGGTGAGGGGACGTGTGGCGAAATTGCGAAAGATACAAGGCCGAACATTTTATTGACATTCTGCAAGCATAAGTCAATAAATACGATAATCACACATGAAGGAAATGATGAATATGTAACATGATAATATTCAAGCTTACCCAGGAGTTTTGATTTGTTCCCAAAAATCCATGGTTTCATATATATACAACTGTTTCTTCCCTGCAAGAGGTGAGAGGATATCTTGATCCAATCTGACATAATTCGCCGGTAGACTCCTACAGAAGAACTCTTCAGAATTAGATGACAATAAACCATATAAACTATCCTTGTTTTCACACTGTATAGTGTAACAAAAAGAACAACCACCAGAGTCTTTTCCAATTACATAGATCAAACAGCAACACAATGTCCTGCTATGAAACAAGGCCATAATGTCCTCTATGAATCATATCTAAGTTTAGAACATTTAACTTGGTCTCCTTCTACCTCTCACTGATGTATTATCTTCCATTCTATCCTTCCTTAATAGTGCTTATATGGGTTTTCTCTTCACATGTACTACCCACTTAAGGCAAGATTCTATCAACTTTTCTATAACACGAGTTATCTATACTTATTCCGTAAAGATTTTATTCCAAATACTATGTATTCTTGTGTGACAACACATCCATCATAGCATTCTCATCATCTCAACAACACCGAACTTATTTTCTTATTGGCTTTTAACTAATCATTTTGGGTGATAATGAGTGTGAAAAAATCCATGCTTAAATGGTTTATTTTATGATACTTGATGTGGTTAACTATGAGAAATGCCAATATTGTTGACAATCATATAACTTTTAAAACAATTTGTCAGTTTAAAATATGTTATACTAAAAGTAAGTATAGAAAATAAGTGTATGCATACATGGATATAAAAAGAAGCAGATCTGAACGATCGAGATCTGATTAAGGTAAATAGTTAAATATTCAAACAGTTGAGACACTTGATCAGAGTTTTTAAGTTTCAGTTCATTGCATGAATTGCTCTTGTTGATGTTACTAATGATCAGAATAAAATTTCAGAAAGTTCTGGTCAGCTAAATTTTGAAAAACAATAAGCTTTTTGTTATCATACGTACAAACCTTGTGTCCTGCTGCATTGCTTCAAAGCTGGAGACACGTCTTAAGTTTGCTACAAAACAAAATGACCCAAAAATTATTCTTAGTTAATATACACGAGGACAAACTCCAGTTATCTATAGTTCCTTATATATCCAGCACAAATTAGATTGAACATTTTGATTGAATATTTTCACATTATAAAACTAAACACAAACTTCGTATTTCTGGTTTGTGATATTTCAGTTACCTCTGTCTTTCCGCTGAGAAGAAACACCCTCAATGGCAGTAAAGATATCTGGTGTAAATATATACACACCGCTGTTTATAAGGTCACTAACCTGCAATCAGGTAAGCTTGCAGCATAAGACAGTAAACAGCAGCAGGGAAGAGAGAAACGATTTTGAAATTTTAGTTCAACAATTCAGGACATAACATAAGCAAGCATAGAAACATACAAAAGTTTCAGGTTTCTCTGTGTAGTGTAAGAGTTCATTGGTGACAGGATCAGCTACCAATTCCCCAAATTCGCTGGCTGACTCCGGAGAAACCTTCAAAAAGAGGAGAAAAGGATCACACAAATTGAACGCTAATCATCAAAATGCTGTCACAATTAAAACACAATGTGTGCCCAATTTCTAACCTTGACAACCAATATTGTTCCCATGCCACCATGTTTTTTGTGAGCATCTGTAATCAAGCGCAGACACAGGAAAATCAAGAATTAATCGTTTCAGCAATGATACAAACAGTTAAGAGATGTCAATGAAGTAGAAAATTACTATTATGCAAAGAAACAAAACATGCATGTAGGAGAACACATAGAGTGTATATGAGAAGAGAAATTACCGAGCATTTGTGGGAGTGGAAAACTGCAGCAAACATCACAATTAAGCAAGAAAATATGCGACTGCCATACAAAATATGAAGAACTCCATCAACATACTAGTACTAGTAGCATATAAAATACGAAGAACTTAAGAGGATAAAATAACAACCGGATCCTCCTCCATGATGACATCTTTGAAGTTATAAAGACCACCGGCAGAACCATGAGGCTTATCCTCCTTCAAGTATCTAATATATCATAGTGAACAAGATAAATGAGGAAGAGGAATCATAAGAACAGGAAAGTGATAAAAATAAGAGTAGAAAAAAGTAGGCCAGGTTCGGATAAACAACATATTTTCAGTTTATAAGCTATCTCTATAATAAAATATAAAATAAAGTGTTTTGGTATAAACTATCTTTGAGATGTTATGAAAATAAGTAGTTTTTATAAGTTCTCCCAAACAGTCTCACAAAACTTATTTCAGCTCAAATAAGTTGATCCAAACCGGCCACTAATCCAACCTAACACGGAGTTTAAATCTCATAAACACTTATCATGATAAACGCTTATGTAAACACTATTTCTATAACAAAAAGTAAATAAAGTGAAATAGTTTTCGTGTAAGTTATACACTATTTTCATAAGCTATCTTGAAGAATTTATGAAAATAAGCTGAAAACAGCTTACGAACAATGTCATATACTATTTACTTATGTTAGTAGACAAGCTGAAATAAGTCAATTCATTCAGGCATGAAATCCAACCTAACAGGGAGTTTAAGGTCGTTGGAGATGGAGGAAACATATAATGCGAATTCGCGTTCTTCATAGAAACCAATAAGATAAATCCGAGCCAAATTAGGAATCTGAGACAAACAAAAACAATAATAATTAAATAAAAAACAGAAGATTATATACATAAATGTGAATATGAAATGTGAGAATGAATGTGAAGAGATTACTTTTCGACAAGCAGAGATGGGATGATGAACCATGGGTTGTCCAGCTAATGGAAAAAGTGGTTTAGGAATGTTGAATGATAATGGACGGAATCGAGTGCCTTTGGTGGGTCCTCCAACCATGATAACGGCCACAACTCTCTCTTCTGCAATTCCCATCTTATTCGAGATCCACAATGAAGATGAAGGACGAGTTTCAGAAACTACAATGAGGTTGTTGTGTTGTGTTAAATGTTGATTATGAGGAGAATGACGATGATATCGTAAATAAATGTGCCGGGGTTTGGTTACAGTAACCAACAAAATGTGTGAAAGTGTAATGAAGCTTCCAATTTCAAACACGAACTAGATAGAGAGAGAGAGAGAGAGAGAGAAGCAGTGAGAGGATTGGAGGGAGATTTAACTGTCTGTAACTCTAAAACCGTTACACTTACAAACTTACAATTTCAGATTTGCAGTTAGGAATTGTGTACTGAATTAAATATATTTTCAATCTTTATAAATTCAGGATTTCTTTAAGTTTACTCTTTACATAAATTTTGTTCAATTTACCATATGTCAATTTTTTTTTGTCAAATAGTTTAGTGGCTAGAATTTATATTTTTTAAGGTGAATATATGGGGTGTCCGGGGTTCGAACCACTGTCCCTGCATATAATAATGCACGTCCCTGCCAACTGAGCTCTGTATGTTCACGAAGACACCATATGTGAACATGGGAATAATTACTATATGTCAATTACAAAGTATAACATCAATTTAACAATAATTTCAAATTTAGTTATTATAACTTGTGATGGTAATTTTTAAAATAATCAGACATTATTTTTTGCAAAGGAAAGAGATGAGTTTTATTGATACAAAAATGATGTCAAGAGCACAAAGTGCCACATGAGATTGAATCTCAACCAAAGATGAATGCAATACAAAATAGCTTTGTTCACATGTGACAGAGCATAAAACAAGGTACCCCCACCTCTACATTTTTTTTTTGACAAAACCCCCACCTTTACATAAATAAAAACAATAAATGTTTTCTTATTTATTTTTAATTAATTAATTTTGATATTTTGAAAATAAAAGTAAGACAAGTAAATTTGTTTAAAATAAAATAATCATTATTTTTATCTTGTAAGTGTAGGTCATATGAGTAAAGATTACGGGGATATTTGATATGTTAGAGCACAAGTTTGAACCCGTAATATCGTTTTATGTGTGAGTTTTAACAAAAAAAAAAGTGATCTACATGATCAACGTGGCTTGTGTCTAGTAGAAGAAGCTGCGCTCCTCCAATGTGAAGAACTAAGATTGAAATTTCAGTTGGAAAACATAAAATTATGTTGTCTAGATATCAACATTACATTAGTAGAAGTCGGATTGAAATCCAATTTCTTAAGCAAGGTCTCATGTACGAGTATTGTGGACCAAAAAAATGTAGTTAAGAGGGAAGACTCCATTCCACTCAATTCTCAAGGTGGCCACCAACTAGAATCCCCTATAGAAATTAATGATCGACAAAATTGATGGATACTCTGCATCAATATAACACGGTTACTAAAAAAAATATCTGACATGCATTTTAAAAGGTTTCACTTTCTTGCGGATGAAGGAACATTTCCCTCTAAGGTGGATTTCCCCCGGTTCAGAAAGCTTCTATTAGGCACAATATAATCCTTAATCCCCCCATATTGCTTTTGATCTTGCATGTGTTTACATCCGTTAAAGAAAGTACACTGTATAATATCGTGCAAGTGACAAAATACCAATAATCATCTTAATTTCAATATCACACTTGGCTTCAGGGCCAATTTCTCCTTTTTATTATGTTAATTCAATCATAATTTCATAGAAGTTGAGTTCGAACTAACAAGGCATAATGCATTAGGTGAAATTTGCAATGAAACCGCACCTATGATGAAGACAAGAAAAGGAAAGAGCAATAATTTGTTTCC
>Ga0099826_10001660_pt1 | contig 13621 bp, 6 predicted proteins | sample Mtrugardesep15_FD_76830 | JGI IMG/M metagenome (GOLD analysis project Ga0099826, IMG submission 76830) | Root nodule microbial communities of legume samples collected from California, USA - M. trunc garden sep15 | ecosystem: Host-associated > Plants > Roots > Nodule | place: USA: California... | reverse complement strand
GCTCTCTGTAGGACTCGAACCTACATAGTCGGCTTAGAAGGCCGAAGTTCTTCCATTGAACTAAGAGGAACTTTGGAGAGGTGGGACTTGAACCCACACGACCTTTTAAAATCAACAGGTTCTAAGCCTATCGTGTCTACCAATTCCACCACACTTCCTAAAAAATAATAAGTTTTCAAATCACCCCAAAATTTTGGGGCGAAAGGAATCGAACCTTTGCCGGCGGATCCAAAGACCGCTGCTCTGCCAACTAAGCTACACCCAAATAACTCTTTTTTACGCAATTGTGCCCCTTAAGGGATTTGAACCCTTGTTATTGCCTTGAAAGGGCAATGTCCTAAGCCAAACTAGACGAAAGGAACAATTTTGGTATCGAAATTAGATTCAGATATTTCTAGAAATATCAACGAATTTTTTAAAGAACTAAACGAAATATTTAAATCCGACGATAAATCCTTAAAAAGAAAATTTTTAAAAGCTAAAACTTGGTAAATACCAGGTACTACACGAGTTGCAATAATAAGGTAATGGATAATAAAAAATAAATAAACATACAAGGTTTGATCAAGAAAAGTAACTAAATCTAATTGTGGCATTTTTCAATTAAAAACTCTAATAAAATAAATACTACTACGCAAAGTAAAAAAAAATTCAATTATTAAATCTAACATAAAAACTTAAAAAATAAATTCACCAGTTCATGTTTCACTTTATAAATAAGCTATATCAAAAACCAAAAATTTACAAACCAGAAACAAAGAAATCCTACGGTATCTTTAATGTAAAAATTTGTCTTAGTAAATTTATAAACTCTTCAAACGCTAATAAAGAAACGCAATAAAAGACCCCCATAAACGGGGTAAAAGAAATTAAAAAAAATTTCAAAAAACTAGCAAAAAAACTAATTCAATTAAAAAAAAGGATTACTCCCCAAGATTGATTTTTAAGAAACTCAGTTCAATTATCTTATTCGTTTGATCTAAACGGCTAGTATATAAAATTTATTGAAAAAAACTTCCTACTTATATTGAATTCAGTAGTTATTTTTTATAGGCTTAACTTTCCAACCATGCTCTTCTTTAGAACAATTAGTACATCATTGGCCCACCCATTTCGGTCCTCTCGTACTAGAAATGAGCTTTCTCAATTTTAAAATATTTGCAGTAGATAGGGACCGAACTGTCTTACGACGTTCTGAACCCAGCTCATGTTCCATTTTAATCGGCGAACAGCCGAACCCTTGTTACCTTCTTCAGCAACAGGATATGAAAAGCAGACATCGAGGTGCCAAACGATCCCGTCGATATGGACTCTGAAGGATCATCAGCCTGTTATCCCCAACGTACCTTTTATCCGAATGCGGTAACCTGTCCATTTAGTATTACCGGATCACTATAACCAACTTTCGTTCCTGTTCGACCTGCCAGTCTCACAGTCAGGCAAACTTATACTATTACATTTCAGAAAAGCTACACACCTTCCTTATTTACCATCGCGCGCCTCCGTTACTTTTTGGGAGGCAGTCGCCCCAACTAAACTACCATTAATTCAATGTCATGAAAATACAAGAATAAGTCAATTAGTCAATAAAAGAACCGGTTTCTATTACACTGGCGCCTTAAGCAATTTTGTAAAACTATCATAGGCTCAAAACTATTCTATACGAGTCCTTCTATTAAAAACAATGAAAAATTATAGTTAAGGTGTATGGGGTCTTTCCGTCTAGCTGCAATTACTCCGCATCTGCACAGAGATTTCAATTTCGCTGAATTAATGTTGGAGACAGCGGGGAGGTCGTTACGTCATTCATGCAGGTCACAACTTACGTGACAAGGGGTTTCGCTACCTTAGGACCGTTATGGTTACAGCCGCCGCTTACTGGGGGTTATATTCAAAGCAAAAATTCACTTATCCTTTTAACCGATCAGTGCCGGGCAGACTTCAGACCCTATACATCGTCTTACGACTTAAGCAGAGTCCTGTGTTTTTGTTAAACAGTCGCCACCCCCTATTTACTTAACCAAAAAAATTGGCACCCTTTATCCCGAAGTTACTGGGCCATTTTGCCGAGTTCCTTCAACATCTTTAATTCATGCACCTTAGTGGATTTACCCACCAGCTTACCAGTGTCGGGTTTAGTACGGTTTATAACTTTGAAAAATTTTTCCAGCTAAAATTAATCTATATTACGTAAGATAAAAAGAGGATAACGTAATATAGATTAATTTTAGGTACCTTTCAAAATAGATAGAATATTAGAACTATCTTCTCATCAAAAAAACCTTTCGGTTTAATTTTCTTAGAGGCCGTATAAATCAACGCAGTTAAACTTAACGTTGAAAACCTTAAGCATTCGGTGATAACGTTTAAACGTTATTTACGCTACTAATGTCAACATTCTCAATTCTGATATCTCCCTTAACCATTACTAGTTAAGTTCAAAAACAAACAGAACGTTCCGCTACCTAGAAAAACTAATACAGCTTCGGTAAAGCATTTAATCTCGATAAATTTGCAGTTCTAAAAAGCATAGTGAAAACACATCTACTGGTGAGCTTTTACGCTTTCTTTAGAAGATGGCTGCTTGTAAGCCTACTTCCCAGTAATCAAAGCTCAATAAAACTTTCTTTATACTAAAAGCTTTTTTAAGACCTTAGCTAGTATTCTGGGCTATTTCCCTTTTGAATAGTTGATCTTATCACCAACATTCTGCCTATTAATTATTGATTTTATAATTCTGAGTTTTGGTGGATTCAGTAAAATTCTAAAAAGAATTCCCCTAGGCCGCCCAGTGCTTTACCTATAAAATCTAGAAAAATTAACGTTACTACCTAAATAGATTTCGCGGAAAACCAGCTATCTCCAAGTTTGATTGGCCTTTCACCCCTAATCACAAATCATCCGAGTATTTTGCAACATACACCGGTTCAGTCCTCCAGTTGTTATTAGGCAACGTTCAACTTGTTCATGATTAGCTCACTTGGTTTCGGGTCATACATATTTAACTTCAGTTCGGCCAACATATTTCAGGCCCGCTTTCACTACGCCTACTAAAAAAATCATTAAGCTTGCTAAATAAGTATACTCGTTGACCCATGATGCAAAAGGTACGTTGTCACCCATAATTATAAATAAATATAGGCCCCAACTGCTCTTAAAGCAAATAGTTTCAGGATTTCTATTTCACTCTCAATTATTAATTAAATTGAGTTCTTTTCACCTTTCCTTCACAGTACTTTACACTATCGGTCATTAATTCATATTTAAGCTTAGAAGAGGGTTCTCCTTTATTCAAACAAGTTTTCTCTCGTTTTACTCAAAAAATTACAACCATACTAAATTAGTTTTATTTAGGGCTATCACCTACTATGGCATGCTATTCCAAACAATTTTAAAACTCTATCAAGTATAATAAAAACGTAATAAAAATGGCTTACTCCGCATTCGCTCGCCACTACTAACGGAATCTCGATTGATTTCTTTTCGCTTAGCTACTTAGATGTTTCAGTTCACTAACTTTCCTATAACATAAAATATGCAGGTTTACCTTTCTCGGATACTCAAAAATCAATTAATAAAATTAACGTAAAAATACTCATTTTGAATTTCGCAAAAAGCGTCCGAAAGGAATTAATGCCCAGGCATCCACTATTTGCCCTTTAAATAAATTTTTTTTATAAATTTCCTTAAAAAAACTATTTTATATAAAAAATATAAACATAAATAAATTCCCGACAATATCTATATATATAAGTAAAACCATACAATCCAACAGCAGGTTCCCCTACCATTACCCTGTTACGACTTAACCGCAATTACCAACCATAATTTCAAGTAAAAAGGCTTAACCAAAAAAAAGCTATTCTCAAAAAATAAAAAACTTTTTTGTTTTAAAAAACTAAATTTGCAGTTAACTTCAACTTTTCAATTACAACCGGCTTTCATGGCTTGACGGGCGGTGTGTACAAAGGTCAGAGACAGATTCACCGTAACATTCTGATTTACGATTACTAGCGATTCCAACTTCATGATTCCGTTGCAGAAATCAATCTGAACTACGACAAATTTTAAAGGTTTGCTCAAATTTACATTCTTGCTTCTCATTGTGTTTGCCATTGTAGAACGTGTGCAGCCCAGCTCATATAGGACGTACAGACTTGACATCATCCCCATCTTCCTCTAAGATTTCCTCAGCGATCTAAATAATATTAATTATAATTATTTACGGGGGTTGCGCTCGTTATAGAACTTAATCATACGTCTCACGACACGAGCTGACGACAGCCATGCATCACCTGCTCGACGCTGATTTAAACCAAAAATATTCAGTTTAAAACACCAATCCAAACTCTCGTTCAAATTTTAGCGTCGCACCTAGTGCTGGTAAGATTTTACGCGTTATGTCGAATTAAGCCACATTCTCCACCGCTTGTTTGACCTTCCGTCAATTCCTTTAAGTTTCAACCTTGCGATCGTAGTTCTCAGGCGGAGTGTTTAACGCGTTAGCTAAACAACCAAACTTAAAACATCTGATTGTGAACACTCATCGTTTAGGGCATGGACTACCAGAGTCTCTAATTCTGTTTGCTCCCCATGCTTTCGCGCCTCAATGTCAGTTATGTCTAGGTAGCTGCCTTCGCCGTCGGTAGTCCATTTAGTATCTTAGGATGTTACCCCTCCTCTAAATGTACTGCTACCCTCTCCAAAACCCTATCTAATCAGTAATAATAGTATTAAGATTCAAAAAGAATCAGCCTTTTACTATTAACTTAACAAGTCACCTACGCGCCCTTTACGCCCAGTTAATTTGAGTAACACTAGCTCTCTCCGTTTTACCGCGACTGCTGGCACGAAGTTAGTCAGAGCTTATTCTATAAATACACGCATAATGTTATTTATAAAAAGGGGTTTACAACCGCCCTTCTAGCAAAATGCTATAACTTATCCCCACGCGACTTTGCTGGATCAAGCTTTCGCCCATTGTCCAATATTCCTCACTGCTGCCTCCTCAACGAAGGTTGGGCCTTTTTCAGTCCCAACGTGGCTGACGATCCTCCCAGACCAGCTAAAGATCACCGGCTTTGTAGTCCTTTACACTACCAACTACCTAATCTTATGCGAGCGCTTTCATACATCAACCCGTAGTCTTTAAACATTAACCTCTTATAAAAAAGTCAATATTTTATCCATCATTTAAACAGTATGCAGATCACATTCTCGCACATTACTCACTCGGACGCCACTAAAAATTTCGTTCGACTTGCATGTGTTAAGCATATCGCTAGCATTCACTCGGAGCCAGGATCAAACTCGTTTTTTCATAAATACAATATCCCAAAAAATCCTACTACAATAAAAAGTTTAAAACATTAAAATAAATAATAACGAAAAATTCGCAATTAAAAAACCACCTAAAATAGTGCTTACAATATAAGTGGATAGTTTACCACTAGACCAACCCTTTAAAACTGAGCTCAAATCAAAAAGCGATTGAACAGAAAACATAACTAGCACATACTCAAATAACCCGTTCTCCAAATTACGTTGAAAAAAAATCCTAGAAATATAAAAAAAAGTTCTAGAAAGCTTTGCCAGAAATATATCATACAACCACGCCTTAGCAAAAAAATTGTAAACGTGCCGAGAATACACTTTATTAGAAAACATCCGGGGTTTTATTGTAAATATAAAAACAAAAGAGGATATAAGAACCCCAATTAATAAAAAGAAAATTGAAAAAGATAATGATTGAGGAAAGTAGAAAAGACTTTCAATAAAATCCTTAGTTAAATATGGACTTTCCCAAACAACAGTATTAATAAAACTCGACAAACCAAAAATCATTGAGTTACCAACGCTATTTACACTAAAATATAATTTTAAATTACCAAAAACCCAATAATAACCAAAAAAAATACTAACAAATGACAAAACCAATACAGCAAAAGACGATGAAGAAGTTTCGCTTATTAAGAAAGTTTTAGCTCTAGATCCAGAATAGTAACTCTTCCAAAAAACATAATAAAAAAACCTAACAGAATACAAAATGGTAAAAAACGCGGCTAGTATTAATAGTGAAAAACAAAAGCGACTAACTGAATCGAAGCCAAAAACAGCCTCTATTACCGCATCTTTCGAGTAAAAACCAGAAAAAAAAGGCAAGCCGGCCAAACAAAAAGAACAAACAAAAACCGACATGTAAGTAATCGGCATTAAATTAACAATACCACCCATTTTTCTTATATCTTGCTCATCCCCCAAAGCATGAATAATTAATCCAGCACATAAAAACAAACCAGCTTTGAAAAAAGCATGAGTCGTAAGATGAAATATTGATAAATCAAATTTTGATACTCCGCTTGCAGCTATCATATAACCGAGCTGACTACAGGTAGAGTATGCAATTATTTTTTTAATATCAAACTGCGATGCTGCAACTGATGCTCCGAATAATGCCGTCAATGAGCCGAAAATCAATAAGATATTTGAAAGCTCAGAACTAATATAAAATAAAGGAGAACAGCGAATTATCAGAAAAACCCCAGCTGTAACCATTGTTGCAGCATGAATTAATGCTGAAACAGGCGTAGGTCCTTCCATAGCATCAGGTAACCAAGTATGTAAACCAAATTGAGCAGATTTGGCAAACGCGCCTATCAATATAAATAAACCGATAGCAAATAATAAATTAAGTTGAAAATCAAATAAAAAAATAGTCTTATAAAAAACAAAATAATTAGAAAGAACAGAGGCAAAACTATTTGCTACAATTAAGTTGTTATGATCCGCAGTACCTGAGTAAAGTATATTAAAAAATCCTAAATAACTAAAATCATTAAATGAAAATCCAATTATTGAAAATGCCATCAAAAGAGAACAGTCACCTATACGATTTATTATAACAGCTTTAAGTGCACATTTTACAGCCTGGGACCTACTAAACCAAAAACCAATTAGCAAGAATGATGCCACCCCAACACCTTCCCAACCAATAAACATTTGAACAAAGTTGCCGGCCGTGACTAAAGTCAACATACATAAACTAAAAAAATTTAAATAAGCAAAAAATCTTGTCAAATATAAATCGCTCTGCATATATTCTGTAGAAAACATTTGAACTAACGCCGAAACACCAATTACAACAAAAAGCATAATTATAGTAAGACTGTCAAATAATAAAGAATAATTTACAAAATAAACACTATTGGGATTGACAAATGAATTTAGCATGACAATACTATCTGAAATAGAATTTACGTGTGATTTATAAAACGAAAAAAAACTTATATCGGTAATGATGTCAATAGTTCGATCAAATAAAAAAATTAAACTAATAAATAAAAGATTTAATAACATAATGTAACTACTAATCTTAGAGAGGACTAACTTTGTAATATCATTATGTTTTTTATAAAAAGGTCCAGCAAAAAATAAGCTAATAAACGAAAATAATGGTAAAAATAAAGGTAAGATATAGTGATAATAATGCATTTTTTTGTTATTTAATAAAATTAATTATGCTATCCTCCAAGTAATCAATAAACAGAAAAGGGTAAAGCCCAAAAACAAAAACTACAATAAAAATTGAAGAAAAATAAACTCTTTTAGAATTGTAAAAATCTAAAAATGATTCAGACCAAGAAAACTTATTAAAAACTAATTTCTTTTGAAAAATAATTATAGGATTACTACCACTAAAACAGAAGTAATCTACTACTCTAACAGGACCCATAATTACTTGACCAAGCATAGCCAGCATAGGCAGCAATAATATAAAAGACGCTAAACACAATAGAATTCCTAAGCTTAATCCCGTCTTCGCTACGGTAATCAAAGTTCCTAATTCGCCTATAAAACCCATGGTTAATGGAATATTCAAATTGGCAAAAATTATAGCCCCAAATAAAAAAAATACAGGCAATACGTTACACAGTCCGCCGTATGCTAATCGATTTCTCGAAATAAAAAAAGACAATCTGGTCTTATAAATACATCCAATCATCATAAACATTGCTGTTGATACAATAGTATGTGTCATCAATAAAATTATATAAGAGGGTAATGCAACTGAACTAGCTGTTAAAAAAAAACCAGCAGATAAAATTATACCCATATGACTCACCGAACTATAAGCTGTTATCCTTTTCATATCAGTAGTTAATAAACTACCAAATGCGCCTAATAAAGCTGTTGTAACTGCTACGCTAAGTAGAAAAGGCCTATACATATCAAACAAGGGAACAAAAACTGGAATTTGAGACAACCGTATAAGAACGTAGGTTGTTATTTTCAAAATAATACCAGCCAAAAGCATTGACGATTCTGTTGAACCCTCTACATGAGCTTTCGGTAACCAAATATGAACCGGCGATAGAGGGACCTTGATTGCAATCCATAACAATAAGGTAAAAAAAGTAAATGTCGCTATATAAGAGTATTCTTTGTATTTAAACCAATGATCGCTAAACATACTTAAATAATAAAAATCAAGGCTACCAAAAGAAAAATATACTAATATAATGCCCAGTAAGCCAATACCGCCACTTGCTATAGTAAAAAAGATTAAATAATAAAGTGCAAAAGGTCTTTTATTTTCATAAAAAAATTCACTAAAAGATCGCCAAAACACAGTTGAATCTTTCATCATCAAAAAACCAAGTGGTAGCAAAGATAACTCGGCTAAGAAAAAAATTAATAATAAATTATTGGTAAAAAATAAGATGTCCATCATAAAAGTCATGACCAATACCGCCAATAAAGTTAATTTAAACTTGTCAAAATTCTTTTTGTCATGGTAATAATTTAAATCAAAATAAATAATTGTAAAAAGAATTGTCATAAAAGATACTATGTGTGACATCAATACAAAGATGTCTGAAATTAAATCACAATAAAAAGTACCTAAACTAATCAATACCAATGGAGGAAACCCAACTAGTATTAAAATGAAATCTAATTTAAACTCAAGATGATTATAATCGTCCTTTATGCTACTAATTGTCAACGCCAACCCAATGGCCGCAATTAGTGTACTGAAAATCATTATCATAGCAAGAGTTAAAATGTGTTAAAAAAGAAAGCATTCTCAATCAGTAACAAAAAAAAGCAATAAAACTATTCAACCATAAAGAAACAAGAGATAAAATTTTAAAAAAACAAGCGAGGGGGGTGGGATTCGAACCCACGAACTTCCTTTTTACAGAAGTCAAAATGTTAGCAACATCACGCTTTAAACCACTCAGCCACCCCCTCGCACACTTCCTATAAACTAATAAATCCTTTCCTTAACCTTTTAAACTACACAAGTCATCAAAATTTGTAAGACCTCTGCTACGAAAAAACAAGATTATTAACGATAAAACCAATGCAGTTTCACAAGCAGCAACCGCAAGAAGAAACAACGCAAAAATTTGTAAAGTAGTAGCTGATGTCAAAATAAACGACAAAAAGACCAAAACGAAAGATAAGCATAAAAACATTACCTCTATACAGATTAAAACGCGAATTGGATTTTTAATGACTGACATTCCTATAAAAGCTAAGAACAACCCAGTAAATGGACCAAAAAGGCTACTAAAAAGTAAAAAATGATTAAAAACTACCACCATCTTTCCCGTCTTCAATTTGTGATTAAAATTTAGTAAGAAGTGCTGAAGCCTTGTCTAAGTAATTAGCGTCCGGAAGAAAACCATTTTTGTAAAAATTAGACCAATCTTCCCAAGACAAAGCAATTATTTCTATTGGCATAAACCCATGGTTTGCGCCGCAAATTTCACTACACTGCCCAAAATATCTACCTGGTTCATTTATATATAAAAAAGTTTGGTTTATTCGGCCCGGAACGGCATCGACTTTCACACCCAAAGCTGGGACTGCCCAGCTGTGTATTACATCAGCGGATGTAATCATTAATCGAATGTGAGTCTTAGCAGGTAACCATAGAGGTTCATCTACACGAAGCAATCTCAGTGCAAGAATTGGTTTGTTTTTACCACTAAAATTAGCCTCGCACGGCATCATATAACTGTCATAACTAAAAGTGTTTGGATCATTTTTTTCGACGTAATTAAAGAACGATGGATTACTAAATTGATAACTCCAATACCATTGGTGACCCACAATTTTGATGGTTACAGCAATGTCATCCGTTAACTCATCCATAGAATAAAGAAGAATAAAACTAGGTATGGCAATAGCCAACAAAACAAAGCTTGGCAAAATTGTCCAAATAATTTCTAAATTAGTCCAATGAGTAAGATTTCGGGTATATTTATAGTCGACACGACCTACAGTCGATAATGAGTTTTTTGAAAAAACTACGGCCTTTCTATAATGCTTAAAAATATACTGAAGGATTTGTCCAATCTTATAAACAGAGGGATGACGTCTACTAAACTTTTTAAATAATTCTTCCTCAGAAAGAGTATAAGCATTATATTTATACTCATACACTGTATAAAAAAGCATCCAACAAACAAATATAAGTATAGCCACAAGAAAAAAACATATATAATTATGCAAATCGATAATGCCCTCCATAATAGGACTATAAGCTGGCTGGAAGCCTAACTGAGCCGGTTTTGAAAGACCTAAAACAAACGAGTCAAATTTATTGGTCATTTTTTTTTAATTAATTTTTTATGTAATAGATATTTAATCAGTAAAAAAGACGGTTTCCAAGCTGCTAAAAACTAGCCCAAGAACAAGATAACTCAGGTACGAAGCCAAAATAAAAGCAACAATAACTAATATAATATAAACTAGAGCAACCCAATTTGCGATACGACCTTCCTTAGTGACTACTAGATAGATTAAAAGTTTGTAATTTTTTGTTTCTTCTACTTCCTTTAAAATCTTTTTAATATGAGGGATCAAAAAACGTTTAGTCCAAAGACATGCACTTTTTAACTTTCTTTTAATGAATAAATATAATTCCCCAAATGGACTAAGACTTCTGTCTGCAATATCCTGGAAAATATTAAACTTTTTAAAAAAGCGACCAAGAAAAATTACTAATATTTGAAAACGGGCCCAAAAAGGCGTTCCTAGTCCTTTATATAAAGATTTGCAAAACTGATCGAATGTTTCAGAAACTAGTCTTTTAAAAATTCTAGGTTTATAAATAGCTATACGTTGAATTGTAAGTCCGTCCTCAAAAAGAGAATTTAAATGCGAAAGTAAAAATATTATAGGATTTTTAGGCTTATTTCTACAATAAAGAGCCATCCAAATTATGAAATGAAATAAAATAATACCGTAAGCAGAGAGTAGTGATCCAAAAGAGGCAATATAGTTAAAATATGCATACGCAGTAGGATAATCTGGTATTCTTCGAGGCATTCCGGCTAAACCTAGGAAGTGCATTGGAAAAAAAGTAATATTAACACCCAAAAACATAATGAAAAAGTGAATTATACCAAGGCGAGAACTTATTTTATAGCCAGTTACCTTTTTAAACCAAAAATAAAAGCCCGAAAAGAAAGCAAATACTACCCCCATTGATAAAACATAGTGGAAGTGCGCGACAACATAATAAGTATCATGTAACGCAACATCTAGTCCAGCATTAGCCAATGCAACACCAGTTAACCCGCCAACTGTAAATAAAAAAATAAACCCGATTGCGAACAACATTGATGCATGCATACGAATAATACCCCCCCACATGGTTGCGATCCAACTAAAAATTTTAATACCAGTAGGTATAGCAATTATCATTGTTGCAGCAGTAAAGTATGCGCGAGTATCAATGTCTAAACCAACAGTAAACATATGATGGGCCCAAACCAGAAAACCTAATAAACCAATTGAAGCCATAGCGTAAACCATACCAGTGTAACCAAAAACCGGCTTTGCCGAAAACGTCATAACAACGTGGCTTATTAAACCAAAAGCTGGTAATATTAAAATATAAACTTCGGGGTGACCGAAAAACCAAAATAAATGTTGGTAAAGGATTGGATCACCGCCACCGACATAATCGAAGAAGGTTGTATTGAAATTACGATCTGTTAAAAGCATAGTGATGCCCGCAGCTAAAACAGGTAGAGATAGCAGCAACAATATAGCAGTAATAAGTACTGACCAAACAAAAAGAGGAACTCTATGCCAAAACATGTTTGGCGCACGCATGTTTACGATTGTTGTAATAAAATTTATAGCGCCAAGAATTGAAGACGCGCCCGCTAAATGTAAGCTAAAAATGGCAAAATCAACAGCCGGACCTGGGTGACCCTGGATACTAGAAAGGGGTGGATAAACTGTCCAGCCTGTTCCAGCACCTCCTTCAAATAAAGATGAGGCAATTAAAAGAAGCAACGATGGTGGAAGTAACCAAAAACTTATATTATTAAGTCTAGGAAATGCCATGTCCGGAGCACCTAACATTAAAGGAACTAGCCAATTTCCAAAACCACCTATCATAGATGGCATAACAAAAAAGAAAATCATGACAAATGCATGAGCGGTAACGATAACATTATAAAGTTGGAAATCGCCATCTAAAAAATCGCCGCCAGGCAACATCAATTGAAGTCTAATAAAAACAGAAAACATTGTGCCTATAACGCCAGCAATAGCCCCAAAAATAAAATATAGGATCCCTATATCTTTATGATTAGTTGATAAAAACCATCTAACAACCCAAGGATTAAGTCTAGCAATAAGCGCATTGAGTTTATTCCAAATAAATGAGGAGGACATAATGTAATTAAAAAAATAGTAAATTATAATTTCCTTGAGAGAGTAATCAGTTAAAAAATCAAAATATATCAATTAACTATTTCGCGTTTTTTGATGAAAATAACGCTTTATCCAAAAAATGAATGAAAGGAACTAGTAAAACAAAATAAAAAAAATAAAAAAGCGTCGCAAATACACCTATTGAATAATAAGGATACTCAATAGGTTTACCGCCAATCCAACCCAAAACGAAACAATTAATTAAAAAAATCCAAAAAAAAAATTTAAACACAGGCCTGAAGGCGGTCGACCTTAATGCTGAGTTTTTTATAAAAAACGGGAATAGTAACATAATAACAATCGCCGCAACTAATAGAATTACGCCTAATAATTTATTAGGGACTGATCTTAGTATAGCATAGAATGGTAAAAAATACCACTCAGGGACAATATGGGCCGGGGTTTGGTCAGGATTAGCTGGGATGTAGTTGTCTGGATGACCAAAAAAATTTGGAGCGAAGAAGACAAAAAATAAATAGAAAATTAAGTAAAGTACAATACCATGAAGGTCTTTTATAGTGTAATGGGGATGAAATCTTTGCCCATCAATGTAACCAGCACTTGTTTTATTATCAGCACCTAATGGATTACCAGAACCAGCTTCGTGTAATAAAGCTAAATGAAGAAAAACCAAAAGAGCTAAGACAAAAGGAAGTAAATAATGTAAACTAAAGAATCTGTTAAGTGTAAATGTCGTAACCGAAAATCCGCCCCACAGCCAATGAACCAGCTCAGTCCCTATTACCGGAATGGTTGACATTAAACTAGTAATAACAGTAGCTGCCCAAAATGACATCTGTCCCCAAGGCAATACATAACCTAGAAAGGCCGTTAATATCATGACTAAAAGTACAATAACGCCAACACTCCAAACTGCCCG
>Ga0099826_10001659_pt1 | contig 13622 bp, 4 predicted proteins | sample Mtrugardesep15_FD_76830 | JGI IMG/M metagenome (GOLD analysis project Ga0099826, IMG submission 76830) | Root nodule microbial communities of legume samples collected from California, USA - M. trunc garden sep15 | ecosystem: Host-associated > Plants > Roots > Nodule | place: USA: California... | reverse complement strand
GTTATAATACTATTATTAGTTCATCAAGCAAACATTTAAAAGATAAATGAGCTTTGAAACTTTTGAGTCGTGACAATAAGTTGGAAATTACACGTACTCATCTTGGATGGATTCAGAATCTTCTGTTTAATGTTGCCTACAAAGTCTTCGAGCTTTTATTTATTGGATGAGTTGGGATATGGGGTTTATCTATAGGTAGTTCCAGGCTACAACCCTTATACTTTGGGGCGAATGTTGCATCCGTTCTATTGCCATGTCATCACTGGAGTGATAGAAGTGTATGTGGTGTATTGTTGAATATAAATTCTTACAGAGGCATTCGATTAGGTTGGCATGAACAAAAGCATTATTTTAAGAGAAGTCTTTTAGCTGACTTCCACAACCTTGTACATGTATTGTTTGCACATGTTTATTGAATCAAATGCCTATGTTGAGCAGTGTCTATCCCAACATTTCTCATTTTTTGAATTCAACGTGTCTGCAACCACTTGAGATAGTAACACATTTTTCTGAAATGGTTCAGGAATTGGTTGCAGCGATATTACATGATTGTGGGTTTGGCTGTTCTGCTTACATTGCTTCTAGGATTGTCAATATTTGGATTCTTTATTTGGAAAAAAAGACGGCAAAGTGCCCATTCATATAAACCTGTTGATGCGGCTGTTCCTGAGCAAGAACTCCAACCATTATGAGCTAAGTTTATGCTACGACTGTTTAATGTCATGCTTCATTAGTCTGAGTAGCATGTTCACTTGCTATCAAGAGCAATTAATGCAGACCATAGTCACTGAGCTGGTCAAAGGTTTTTGTTTGAAAGAAATCAGTGTCCACAATATCCAGTGATTATTGAACCCTCACAGAGATACAAAAAGAATTCTCTAGATATTCTATCACCGTAAAGGAATTTTTGTTTGTGAATATTGTAATATACAGGTGAATCAAAAGGTGGCATCATAAGATTGAAATACAATATCTTATATTGTAATTTTACATTTTATTTAACATGTTGTTTACTGAGAAATGTTCATGCTTTCTACTCTTTGCACTGGGGATGTGGTCTAAGAAATCAACCTTTATCATTGTAGTTTTCCGCACCTGTTACAACCACAAGCTAGGCACACAGCTATGCAAGTGCTAATAATTGAACAATTGAAAAGATCAAATATAACTTGCAATTTCCAGATAAATGAGATTTCATAATCTTGGGTGATATTGTACATTCAATCCTGTTTGTGAGATCGAGTACACTGTATCTTCCGAAGTATATTCACAGTTATCTCTGTTAAAACATGGGTTAACTCCTTTAAGAGATATAGTAATTCACTGGTACTGATAGCTTCAATTTAACTTGAACACCGGACGTATAATATTATCTCATCCGCATATGCGTCAATGTCCAGTGTACATTTTATAGTTTGTAATAAAATCGTGTTTGAAATGGTTTTCCTGGGAATGCTAAAGGTTTACTCTCTTCAGATGCATTTTCAAAATGCGTTGAGTAATATTTGAGCTTGTTTAAACTTTTATTTTAAAATCATTAAAAATAATGAAAACTACTATTTAATTTATATTATAATTCTCATATTAACACTGTTTATCAAAGTTATTTTAAAATCAATTTGGATTAAAAAGAAGATTGTATTGCTGGTTATTTGATTTCAAATACACTCATCTCAGATTGCTAATGGAAGGAGTAACGTCTTCTCATTTTCTTGTATCTTGTCATAATATCATTCAAATGTTAAAAATCCAATAAGTGAAATGAGAATCAAAATGATCAATAACAACAACAACAACAATGTCACAATGATAATCGTAGAATGGCATAAAAGAAAGGGGGGAAAATCTTTAATTTATCCGTGGTAAACAGAAGAGGTCGTTTGTGAGAGGAGATGGTATTTGCTCGCAAACAATTGTTTTTGTTAAAAGGATCTGCTTCGAAAAAACCGGTAGGGAGAATTGGGATTTCATACAAAATTTACATATGATCCCTTGTCACTTGAGAATGAGAAAATCCTAGCTCCTAGGAATGTATAAATCAAAATTTTAACCGGGTAACATAACATACTACATTGTTAAACACTCGTTCCTTTGCATAAAAACAAGAGGATCAGATCATCGAAAAATATGTATAAACGCAGAAATTTACATACACTTGTATAAGTATTTTTGGCAACAAAATCATAAATCAAGTTACAATGCTAGAGACCGTTTTAAAACATCGCTTTGTATCAAGTGTTTTTGGTGTTCTTCCGTGAAGCAGTCACATACTCACAAGATTAATGACTGTACAATAAGGCAAACGAAACAAATATGCTAGATACCAGAATAATGACAACAATCTTCACCAAGAATAAAATAATGATCACAACCTTCTCAAAAAAATAACGATAACATTAATAGTATCATAGAAGTCTCAAGGTAACAAATGTAAATAAATGTAATGTAATGCATCGTGTACCCAAGATAGCCAAAAAAAATAAAAATAAAAGGATGGAATGAAATAATACAAGTGTGATAATGATAATAAGATCAAGGAATTATATCTAGACTAGAAGAATAAAACAACAGCCATCCAGCTCATAGCTAAGCCTCCTAGCACCTTCAAGCTCATGATGGTTTCTGCTCCACTCTGAAAAATATGGAACAAAGAAATTTCAAGATTTGTTTGGTCCAATTAACATTAAACCCACATTGTTTTAGTGCGGTAATCATACTACATAACTAACATCATTTCACACTAAACAGGATATCATGTATAATTCTCAACACAATCAAAATTATTAAACATAAATAAAAGTTATCTAAAATAATATCATGTAAATACAGCTTAAAGTATGTACCCAGATCAGTAACTATTAATTAGCAAAATAAAGTAATGTTATTATATGAACAATATATTTGTTTTGAATTGTATGTCTATTTAGGAATTACTTTCTTTTTTTTTTAAATAAAGGAATTACTTTTTTCATCGCTTTACGTGAATCCAAAACTAGGAATATATTTTCTAAATAAAAGCCATATAGTACACACTTTATCTTTATAACCTTATTTTATTTTATTCATCTTTGGATCTGGATGGAAAAAATATACACTAGAAAACAAAAATGACAGCTCATATAATACCAGTAATAAATTATATATTAAATACTTATTTATCTTCACCAATAACTCTTCTTTTTATGGTAAAAAAAATAAAAAATATTTTCAGACATAATAAGGTGTGTCCAAGCAAACCCACCGTCAATGGTGGCGCGTGGAACACATTAAACTTAGATTTTGAGTTCTTAGATTTTGGTTAGAAAAAAACACAAACTGAAAACAAGTATATCTATGTAACAGATCTGAACCACATTGTACTATGTTAAATTAAGAAACGACAAAGAAAGACAAAAACAAAAGATGAACAAGATTTACCTCATCGTTGGCGGTAGAAGCGGGTCCAGGTGAAGATGCCCCTTCGCTTGGTCCAGGTGCTCCTGCTGGTGGTGCTGGTGGACCCAACAACGCTGGTGACGGTGCTGGAGCACCGTGCTTCTTGTTCTTCTTTCCCTTGCTTGGTGCTGGAGCTGGAACCGCCGGTGTGGTGGTTGGAGCAGCCACTGGTGCCACCGCTGGTGGTGAGCTGACTGGAGTAGGTGTGGGTGGTGATTTGACAGGAACTGGTGCTGGTAGTGGAGTGCTGACTGGTGTCACCGCCGGTGGCTTGGTTGTTGGAGCAGGTGCAGCAGCTTTGGGTGATGTAGCTGGAGTAGCAACGGGAGCTGGTGTTGTTGGTGTGGTAGGAGGTGCTGCTACTGGAGTGGTGGCGGCCGGAGTTGTTGGTGTGGTGGTTGGTGCAGCGGAAGGTGCCTGGCCTCCGACGCCGGCGACGATAATGCAGATGAATGCGAGAGTGAAGAGATTGTTACGATCCATATTTAAAGTTTGAAAACACTGTTATTGTTTGTTGAGAGAGAAAGAGAAGAGTTAGTGAGAGAGGGTTTGAGGAACTGTGTGTGATGAAAGGTTTATATAGGAAGGAGTTTGAGTTTGATGTTATTTGACGGTGATGATGCTGTTGTTGCAACAGAAAGGAAACTTGATGATTGATCATGGGTCGCATATTTGTTAAGTGGGTCCTATCATATCTTGGGCCACCATTAGCCGTTAGATCAACGTGTCTCAAGTACAACACATCCTCGTCTTTTATCCTCAAAAAATTAACCAAATATCATTTACGCGAAATTGTAAAATTAACCTAATGGTATGTAATAGATGACAAAATTTCACTTCAAAATATTTAACATTGTTGAATTTCCTAAAAAAAATGAAACACATGATTTTTAATTGAGTTTAAAAAATATCTTATTATCTCATCTAAATGATTTTTGGATAAATGATCTATGTGTTTAATCTGAAATAGCAAATCAATAAATGAGGAAAAAATACAGCTGGAAAATATAAACTTTTACTTAACTAGCAAAAAAGTCCAATTTCTTAAATGATGTTGCTTTAATAGGTAGAAAATCCCATTTTCTTAAATAACTCATAATTTAATTGAGATTTACATATATCCATTCTTACACGTTAATGTGTAAATCTCTTGCCACTAATTTATTAAACTTTCATTATTAGATAAAGGGTCATGTTTAGAATACTACATTTGAACCTGATATTAAATATAGTTAGGTATTAATTAAAATTATTTGATATTATTTAAGGTATTTCATATTATTTGTTAATTGGTTATATTAGTTATTGATCTAGATATGTTTAAACTTTTAATCACTTTAAACAATTTCTTGATTTGTAATTTATGAATATGCATGGTGTTGGATGTTTTCGTAACTCAAATGGATTAGATTAATAAAAAAATCGTGAAAATTAACTTCATATGGTAGGTTTAAGTTTGGGAAAAAAGAATTGGGATCGGGGTGAATTTAAATTTGGGGATGAAAACACTTTATTTTTAGAGTTTTATTAACCAGTGCCCTCAGGGCAACCCTCAGGACAATGGTTAAGGAAACTATAAATAGAAAATTTGTTTTGGAAACATAAATTTTGATTTTTGATTAAGTAATAATTACATTACTTTTTATAAAAAAGTTACTTATTTTGGTTGCTTAATCATTGTCCTAAAGATACTCTTTAACATTCTCCTTATTTTTAATATAAAAAATAGATTTCATTGCGGGGATGGCGATGAAATAAGGATATTTAAATCCATCGGGGACGAAAATGCGGTTCGATTTCTCGTCTCCCGTTTCCGCCTCAGTTTTTTTTAATTCATAGAGTGAAGATGTTTATTACAAATTGACATTTTACCCCTAAGTTCATCTTACCTCTTCATCTTCAAAACCCAACACAAAAACAACCACCATCTTCTTCATCATCAACGTCACAAACAACACCACACATCCTTAAGTGCATTTTGATCTGTTCACGTAAACTTTCGATGAGTCGGTAAGTGAATCAACCAATCAGCATTGTCAATGAGGTGTCTGTCATTAAATGGGCTGAGGGACCAAAAATCAAGTGATTAATATTTGCAAAACAAGTTTAAAAGAATTAGTAAATTCAGGGACCAAAAATCAAATGACCCCTATTTGCATGAACTAAATATATAAATAAGCCAATAAAAAAAATATTACATATACCAAAAGTATTATTAAATCTACAAAAAAAAATTGGAGATTTTTTGTTTCAAATTTTAAGATGATGTTAGAAGTTTTAAGATGTATCACTCAAAATTCAAATAACTTTTATACTTTGTTACGTCTACGAGGAATACATTGAAGTAAAGCTCTATTTAGTACCTGTTTGGTTTGGCAGTGGGGCAGCAAAAACCACGTTTCAAGGCATTCCCACCGTGGAAATGAAAAAGCTGGAAAACCGAGCTTCTAGCTGAACGTGATTTCCCACCGCTAGTTTGAAAAAGTAAAAGCCATACCAAAGAGGCTATTAGACCAATTCAATGAAATTGACGATGGAAGAATCAAAACCTAAAACCTTAAAATTAAACAATTCAAGGTTCTAAGCCTACAACCCAAGTAGGTTGTTTACGTTCAAACTCTTTAGTTTATTTTGTAACTCAAATTCATCATTTAGGTCAAAATATTTACATAAATATTGAAGCATTCAAGGAATTATGTTAAAAGACAATAAATGGTAGGACGATATTTGATTAATTATCAAAATAGAGAGATTAAAATTGCCGGTTAAAAGTAAAGGGACTAAAAATAAAATATAACTTATATTACATGGACCAAGTATTATTAAATCTAAGGGTGTGTTTGTTTCAACTTTACCAAATTTATTTATAGGAATAATATTTTTTGGAATACAAAGATGAGAATTTTATTCTAAGGAATCTAGAAAAAATATGTTTGGTTAACTTTATAATATTCATAGGAACCATAGAAATAGAGATTATAATAGGTAACTGCATATGAATTTAATCCCATCTCAATGAAAACTTTATTCTCACCCATTTCTTCAGGAAATTTTTTCTATTCCCACGAGCATTTTATACATGGGAATAAAATTTAATAAATTTATAACAAACATCGGCATATATGTTTCTATCATTTTATTTTCAGGAATCAACAAATATAATTTGAAACAAACACACCCTAAGAAAAAATTTGGAGATTTTTTTCCAAATTTTAAGATAATGTTAGAAGTTTTAAGATGTATCCCTCAAATAACTTTTATACTTTGTTATGTCTACAAGAAATACATTGAATTTTTATTTGATTGAATGTAAAAAATGTATCACTTTATTTTATTTTAACAAAAGATTATTTAACTAATAATTTGGTTAAATAATGTCTATTTTATTTTATCTTAAAATCAGTACTCTTGATTGTTTTTAAAAAATTTGTGACTTTTTAAGTGATTATTATTTGGTACATAAAATAGATCAGATGCTGAATGCAGAGCACTTTAGGTATATTATTATCACACACCCTACTTGCATTGAACTTTCTTAATTTGAAAAGTAACAGAATGTACAGTGTAGTGTCCGTTGGCTCTGGAGCTAGATCCAGTCTGGAGCGGGCCCATTTAGGCTAATAGGCGCATGTGATACCGGAGAATTGAATATTGCTGCTAGTGGCACATTAGTTAAGCCAAAATATAGAAATTGCATTCGATGTCTTAAAAAAAAATTATATACCAATTTATTTTTAATATGTTTTTTAAAACTCAATATTTGATCAAAGAATGAATCAATGGCCAACTAATTAGAAAGGCCAAATAAAACTCAATATTTAACCGAAGAATCAATGACCGATTAACTAAAAAGGTCAAAACCATATCATCAAATACTTTGAGAAAATCAATGAACTTGATAATTTGAGAGGAGGACATTAACACATGTCAAACTAAGTGACGACCAAACTAAGTGAGTTTTAAAACTGACATTAATAGTCAAATTAAAATAGATTCGTTTAATTCTTTTTTAACTCTTATTTTTTGGTAAATTTTAACTCTTCATTTTGAGAATTGGATCTTCTCATTTTATTTTTTGTTCAATCATCACTTTTTCATGATAAAGATTAATCAAAGTTAAATGATAGTAAAAATTTCTTATGGATAATAAACATTAGGACTCTTTGGCACCCTCTTGTTTCTATTTGTGGGATATGGTGATTTGGTGGTTTGCTTGAGGGACCAAGAAGTAGTTGGTGTTGGTAATGAAACAGCTGGATTGCTTTGGTGGGACATGGCCATCGAATTCAATGAACCAATAACCTTTTGCCATCACATAATTTTTCAACAATCATTCCTGCGAGGACGCAAGAATTTTCACGCTGCAAAATACTTCTATTATCAGGAACACAACATATTACAACTAAACTAGCACCACCGCCATGTTGTGGGCCCCTCTTGAAAATGTTCCATAAACCACCGTATATGGAACAAAATTTAATTTTTATGAATAAAATCTGAACTGTAAAGTGTAAACTAATCTGTTTATTTATTATGAAAATTGCTAAAGTGTAGGATAGGATATTTCAGTTAGTTTCTCGCTCCCTCTCTTTAATGCCGAATGCTTTTACTTTTTGTTTTTGTTTTAAAGAAAGAGATAAACAAATTGCTTCAAAATAATAATAATAAAAATCATGTAAAGATAATCACTTCAAAATATAATCTTATAAAACCGTCATTGTTATAATGGTTGTTACCATTATAAATGTTTTCTGTGCAGTTTGAATCGATTTTAAGATAATCTGATTTAAATATAAAATTAGATGGGTTTAGTATGATAAATAATTTAAATAATTTATTCTTATTCATCCCAATCTAATACGATTAAATTTGCAACGGTTAACATCTAAGGGACAAAGTTAACTAATTATTTTCTCATTTTTTTTAAAATAAAAAAATTGCATCGTTCTTTTAGTATCTTAATACTAATATTATAAATACACGATAAAATAATAATTTTTTTGTGTGAACTGGGTATCATTTGCATGCAATTGTAGAAACTAATTTTTCAAGTCGTATAAAACAACAACCAATGCTACATTTTTAAGGTTGAATTCGAACTCAAAATCTTTGGTTAAATTGGAAGAAATTTCTTACCATCTCATTTAAATGTTTTTGAGTGTAAAATAATAAGTCTTATGCAAAATATAACATATAAATATCCACATATTAATAATATGGCAGTGTTAAATGAATGGCTTTGATTTAACCGTAAAAACTTTACATCGAGAGAATCTACTCCCATCAATCCATGGTTTCATCGCTACATATATGCTTTAGGGATGACACTTCAGTGACTTTGTGTTGGGTGACTTTGGTGACTTTAATGTATTTTAGATGAAATAGAGTGATGATTGAATGATTAAATTAAATTATTTTGATGAAAGAATTATTGGTTAGGAGAGAGATAGAGACAAAGGCACTCAAAGACACCAAAGTCAAAGACACTGAAGGGCTACCCATGCTTTAGTATATAGATCTTCCTAGAAGGATATGTATCTAACTATCTATCACAAAGATTAATTCACCAAGGACATGAACCAGAGAGGGTCACATATCATGATTAACATAAGTCATTTGGCAACATTATAGGCCCCAACTAATCCTCCATCAAACTTGTATCTCATGAGGAGTGAAGGAAGAAAATTCAAGTCATGAATTACAAAATTTTAGAGCACAATGTTGGATGTTACTAGATCATATTTTGAGAGACATTGGGATATGTGGTATGAAGTCGAATTTTGATAATGTTTTGGATGGTCTTCGTGGTACGATTCCAGATTTTTACGTTAGCAATTTTACTAGCAAAGACATCGTCCCTCCTAAAGCACAACATGTTTTGCCGAGTGTTCTTTTTAGTAAAAGTGTTCAATATATGGAAGTTAAGTTTGACATGACCACGAGACAGAATGCAATTTTAGGATGTTTGTAAGCAGCACATGCTCAAGTTTTTCTGCTAGCTATCCCGATTGATGGGTTAAGTCAGCATATGTCACAAGTGAATTACTGTATTATCCTTACATATCGCCCTATGACAGGCAGGAGTATCAGTGAAGAACGAGGCGCCTGTGAACTTCCTGACTGACCTACTAGATAAAAGATCAACACTCAGGCCTGCAGATGTTATGGTGTACGGATGGTTAGGAGGAAAACATGCATGCGTAGACTTGACTGAGGTTTGACCACTTGTGAGATTAGGTGTCGGGCCTTTTACGGTAGGACAAACAACCCTAAAAGTTGCATCAAGCAAAGTGGCCAAACATGAGAAAACGTGTTCTGACAATCAACATACTTTTATATCATTTGCTTTTGGTTTCATAGCACAAGAGGTTGTCAACCTTCTACACAGAGTTTAAAAAGTCATGCATAACAATGTCATGTCTCCTAGGTTCATGAATGTTGTGTTTACAAGGATTGATTTTACCATCCAAAAAGGCTTAGCGGCGTAGCTTGTTACGCTCGCTTGCCATCTATTTAAGTGTAAATAATGATTTATATAACTAACTTTTAAATTGGATTATAATACTTTTTATTTAGCAGTATTTTTGTTTGCAATGAGGTTTGTAATACCCTAAGTTGCAATGAGGTTTGTAAATCCCATAAAAAAACAAGTATATATGATTAGAAAATAAGACTTCAAGAGTACTCACAAACCAAATTGAATACCAGGGCTGGCCCTAGGCATAGGCCGAGGGCGCGACGACCTAGGGCCCATGCCGTCCTAATAAAATTTTATGGTGGGAGTGGCATATAGACATATTTGATTTTTGTGGGGTGTATATAGCAAAGTTTACTAAAAGGCCCTAAACATTGACATGATTAAAGGCTGGGTTAAAGCATGTAAACATTTTTGGCCCTTTTGGTGTGATTTGCTATATATACACCCATATATCACAAAGATTTCTATATGCATCATCCTTATAGAAAAATTTGGTTGTTCTTAATAATGTGCAAAAAAAATTATTATCGTCTAAATTTGGGATATTTTTTTTGGACGCTTTGTTCCTAATAATGTGCCTCACTAATATTAAAAATATTGGTGATATTTATTATCCAAGAAATTAGAATAATTTTATAACAAAACAAATTATATTTTAGTTGAAAATGGCCTACTAGAAAAATTAATTATAATATTGTCTTTCAAAGGTTCCATAAAATTAAATTATATCATTATAGAAATTTCAACTTTCTTGAATTGATTAATAGGATTGCAAAATTGAATTTGATAATGCAAAATCATACGAGACGCATTCATGATCATGAAACCGATGTGAGACGCATTTAGGTTCATGTGACCCTATTGTTCTCAGGTGCTAAATTTTTTTGGATCATGAAACCGATGTGAGACGCACTTAGGATCATTAGGCACATTTAATAATGTCAACCTTTTTTGTGTTATTATTTTTAGATGTTAAAATTTCGGTCTACTTCGCAGATGCTATTGTTCTCTACTTTTATGGTATTTTATTTTGTTTTGGTGTCTATGAAGTATTTAATTTATTTTAATATGTTGCCTAAATAACATTGATTTGGTAGTGAAAAGCGACAAAAAAACGAAATGAAGACCTAATAAAATCACAATAATAAACTAAAAAGTTGTATGATGTACCATGTAAAGAGCTCTTTTCTCATACTATGTCGAAGACCTGTAAAACTTTAGGAACACCATGTTGAATACAAAACCATCCCACAGTTGCGATTCCATTTCAAACAATATAATCGTCATGAAACCTAGGAAGTAATCTAAGTTTTCTTTCCATGATCCCTACTTAATTCCTAAAACTTCTTGGAACTGTGTGCTATCCTATGGTTATCCATGCATATACTATAGTGTTCGTAGTCCTATACCGTGACTCATGAAAAATTAAAGACAGTCAGTTCACAGAAATATTTCATTTCTTCGATTAACCAAGAGTCCAAGACTGATGCAAAGATTAGACATTTTCCCCTGCATGAGAAAAATTCATTTGAATCAATTCCAACATGGTCACTGTGCACCACCCAACTCAACTCTCAAAGAGAAGCTTAATTTTTCTCCCCCTCAACTGCATTGTTTTATAGTCCAATCATGAAAATTTTTAGAATTTGAGTTTATGCCCTAACTCATCATCATTGTAACAATCAAGCCCTATAAACACTACAAATGCCATAACTCCAGTGAGACATTCAATTAATTAAAGACAGACAAAGTCGTCCGAAACTCAGAGAAAGCTGCAATTAAGGCAGATTTTTCAACAAAAACTAATCCATCTGATCAACTAATCACAAGAAGTAGTATATTACCAATTCCAAGGCATAGTTCACAAGGAAAACTATGTTATAAATAACAGGCTCCAGTTTACTCCTACTTAATTGGTCCATTGTATATATTACCAATCTGAGAAAACATGCTATTGAAAATGGCATGAGAAATCTCTCCCTTCCCTTTCATGAATCAAGCATAAGAATACATATCTTCCCTACTCTTTCTGCCCCTCTTCTCAAGATGATAAAAAAGATGAGGCAAAGTGTTCATAACCTATTAATTAGATATTTAGATTCACTTCATATTTGTGCTCATGGTAAGCTGCTGATCAATGTTCCTTCTAACAAGGTTTGACTTATTTTGACCAAATGCAACAATGCAGGTAATTTCAAGTAAAGAAATGGAAAGACAAGTTAATATATAGTCGGATTTATTTGGTCAGTTGTACTTGAAGGCTTTTCTTTTAAGAATCTGCTTTTTTTTTTTGGTTGATACCTTTATGCTCAAGTTAGTGTCTTAGTAGTATCTACATTAATGCTTCCTTTAGATTGTAGTTGATGGTTACTCGTGTAGGTAATGCTCTGATGTTGATACTTGCATTGTTCGTTCAATTTTGTTCCATATCACGATTATGGATCGATTATTTGCGGACTTTTTTAGATGTTGCTTCGAAGCTTTGAACATGTGCATTTGGGAATCAGTTAGGGACATTGATTGGGGAATGGGGTGGATCCTATTTCCATGTGAAATTGCAAGGGAGAGGTTTGATGTTTTGTATATTTTGGTGTGAATGAAGAATGTAAACACTGTAGTTGAGAAAGAAAAAAAAAAGTGATTTGGATTGAAGTTTGTGTTTGATTGAAAATTATCCATACTCTTAAAATTAATTTTTGGAGTTTCGTTGGGTTTTAATAAAAACCAGAAATGATGAAGATGATTTTAAGGAATGAATTTGGTTTCTAGATTGATTTTAAGTTTTTGGTTTAATTTTGTGAATTGAGAAGAAGATAGGATGAAATGATGAAGATTTAAGATTTTGAAAACGAAAATGATTAATATAGCGAAATCAAAATCACAAAATTGTCCCGAAGGCTTTTTTGTCATTATATATTTGAAATTTGACCAATATTCTTATCCCACATCTGCCCCGTGTTTTCCGGCCATGAGAAGATTGTATTGGTGAATAGTAATTCATGATGTATTGGCTATAAAAGTCTTCGTGGTAAATAGCATTGCTCTTTCGGAAAATTATTTTTCTTTTGGGTTTGATGAAGTTAGTTGCTAGGTTTGTTGAAGTTGACAGGTTAAGAAGATGAAGGAGAATAAGATTGATGGATGAAGTTGTTAAGTTTGTCGACTTCACATGCTCCTCTTTCTTTTTTTTAGTTTATTTTTTTAATTCATCAATACACATGACTTTTTTATTTTTATTTTTAAATTAGTCTTACACACGTGACATGTTAACTGACTACTATTATAAAAAAAACTAAAATATAAGGGATTAAATTTGTCATTTTTTGATAAGGGGCAAAATCGCAACATTAAAAAAGATAAATGGTCAAAAATACACTTTAACCTAGATCATATCCATTGCCCATAATTTTAGGAACTTGTTTTGCTTTTACATCTTGTGAGATTCTTTGTTTGAATTTCTTTCTTGTTAATCAGTTGACTGAACAAAAACTAACACGAAAGGAGGAAGGTATGCCAGTGGATTGACGAGCTTACATACACGCACACACTTAAGTTCAATCTTTCTTCCACCATAAGAAGCAAATCGAATATCTAATGCTGCAGAGCAGAATGATATGTGTGGGTAGTAATTAAGATACGGGTTCAGAAGAAGAACTATATTTTTTGGGGTTTTTTTTTAGTGCATTTAACAAAAAAAAAATTGTTAAGG